>Ga0181532_10001114_pt1 | contig 26487 bp, 19 predicted proteins | sample PEATcosm2014_Bin_33_FD_119768 | JGI IMG/M metagenome (GOLD analysis project Ga0181532, IMG submission 119768) | Peatland microbial communities from MTU Mesocosm Facility, Houghton, MI, USA - PEATcosm2014_Bin11_30_metaG | ecosystem: Environmental > Terrestrial > Soil > Wetlands > Peat | place... | reverse complement strand
CGCCGAGGCATTCGCAAACCTGGGCGTGATTGCGTTCTTTCAGCGCGATTACCAGGCAGCTTCGCAGAATTTTCGCAAGGCCCTGGCCATTGACCCGTCGTTAGCGAAAACGCGGGCTCTCCTGGGAATTTGCAAAAGAAGATTGGGCGATCCAGCCGCACGCGCCATGTTGGAAAAATCCTTTGCCACGCTGACCGATAAGCAGCTGCGCCTGCAGGTCGGCAGGGAGCTAGCGCTTCTCTACGATCAGCAAGGGGACCCGGGCGCCACGGCCGCGGTAATGCGGACGCTCGTGGATCTCGATCCCGACAACGTCGAAGTTCTGTTCATGGCGCAACGCGTGTACTCCGAGTTGGCGGATGACACGCTGAATAAGCTGGCCGTAATCGCTCCTGGCTCGGCCCGCATGCAACAAGTGATCGCCGAGCGGCTGGTGAATGCGGGAGACCTGAAAGACGCAATCGATCACTACCGAAAAGCTTTGCAGATCGATCCGCGGCTGCCCGGCGTGCATTTCGAACTAGGAGAAGCCATTCTGCAATCCGCCCCCGGCGACGCTGCGACCCAGGCTGAAGCCCAAAAGGAGTTCGAAGTCTCCTTAACCCTCGATGGCGATTCGGCCAAGACGGAATGCCAACTCGGCAGCATGGCATTATCCCGGTCCCAAATGGATGAAGCGTTCACCCACTACCAACGCGCCTATCAAATCAATCCCAACGAGGTGCAGGCTCAGATGGGCCTGGCGAAGGTCCTGATCGTGCAGGAAAAGCCGCAAGAGGCCATTCAGTATCTGCGCATGGCGGTTCAATCCGATCCGCTCAACGGTGCCGCCCACTACCAGTTGGGTATCGCCTACCGGCGTCTGCAAATGACGGACATGGCACGCAAAGAACTGCAGTTGTCGCAGGAGATCAAGAAGACGAAAGACCAGGTGGAAGAGCTCTACCGGCAGATGAACAGAAAGTCACAGGCGGATGATGTGCCGCAGCCCGACCACGATCAATAAGAAGTGACCAATAGATAAGGACCAATAGAAGGACGCGCTCATGACTCACAGGTTCCAGGCGGCACCCTATTCTGTATTGCTCACCCTCATGGTCGTGAGCCTCCTGTGGAACGCGGGTTGCGGGGGATCGTCCAGCAGCGTGCCACCGCCCCAGAAACTGCCACCCACAATCGGGAAGGCGTTCGGAACCGCCAGCATAGCGTTGAACGGAAGCACGACTCTAACGTTCACGCTCTCGAACCCCAACAGCAGCCTCTCGCTCAGCGGGATCGGTTTCACCGATGCTTTGCCATCCGGGCTCATCGTATCGTCCCCCAACGGCTTAACGGGGACGTGCGGAGGAGGCACGATTACGGCGGCTAGCGGTTCGGCCAGTGTCAGCCTGTCGGGCGCCACGCTGGCGGCCGGCGCCTCGTGCACTTTCACGGTGAACGTTGTAGGCACGACCGCAGGCGCACAGAAGAACGTCACCAGCGCGGTGACTTCAACAGAGGCGGGAGACGGAGGTACAGCATCAGCGCAGATCACCGTTGTCGGGCCCAGCCAGCAGCCCACGGAACCCACCGACATCAGCCCCATCGATGGCGACGTTTACTACGTCCTGAACCAGTTGAGCGGATTGCAGGCCGACCTCAACCACAACTCGACCACCGCCGGCGACCACATCGTCGAGCAGCAACGAACTTTTTCGAACCCGAGCCAACGATGGGCTTTCACAAAGCTTCCGAGCGGATCGTTGCAGATCAGCAACCTCCTCAACCACCTCTGTTTCGATAGCGCCACTCAGGCGGGCGTGGTGTACGTGGTACAGAATCCGTGCGCCGACAATTCCACGCAGCAGTGGACGCTGACTTCTGCAGGCGCCGGCTACTATGCGATTACCAACTCCAGCACTGGATTATTGATCGATCTATATCAGGGTGCGACTTCTGCCGGCACGCTGCTGGACCAGACGGCATTGTCCGGCGTCCCCACACAGAGTCAGCTCTGGCTGCTGCGTCCCGTTTTCTTCCGTGGCATCGACAACGCCTTGCTCGAGAAACAGGAGGCGGCGCGCGCTTCGACTGGCTTAACCTGGTGGAAAGATGCCGGCCAGCCGCTGGACGTGCTTGCCATGCTGAAGAATCACGGCGTCAACATGATCCGTTTACGACCAAGCTCATCGCCGCCCTATTCCGATCCCTCACAATCCGGCTGCAGTGGCAGCGCATGCTACGCCGAGACCGACGCGCAGGATCTTGACCTAGCCAAGCGTTCCAAAAACCTCGGCCTGAGTGTGGAACTCACGCTGCTCTTCGACGGAGGACACTCCGCGAGCGTGCCACCAGCATGGGCAAGTGACAGTCTGGCTCAACTCCAGACCGATATCTATACCTACGTCAAAAGTGAAATCATGATGTATCGCCAGGCCGGCGTAATGCCCGACCTGGTTGCCATCGGGAACGAGGTCGATACCGGATTCCTCGGCTCGTTGGGTAGTCCAACCGGAGCGGACTTCAGCGGGTTTGCCTCCTTGCAGATCCAAGCGCTGCAAGCCGTGGCCGACGCTGCAGCCGACACCTCGATTGGTCCGGCTGTTCCGCCACCTCTGACTTGCATCCACATCACTCCAGCCTGGGATCTAACTCAATTCTTCACGCTGGCGAATCAGAACGGCATCAGATATGACGCGATCTGCCAGAGTTACTATCCCTTTTTCCATGGGCCCTTGACCGATGTACAGGCTGCGCAAAGCAATCCGCAGAACCAGCCGGTGGAACAGGATGTTCTCATCAACGCATCCAACAACATCGCAAAGCCGATCTTCATCATCGAGACGGGAGAACACTACGAGAACGGGGATGACTCGAACGACCCCTGGTACACGCCGCCAAGCATTGCGGAGCAGCAGCAGTTTCTCCTTGATCTACAGGGCGTGCAGGAAGGATTGCCCAACAATTTGGGGATGGGCATCGAATACTGGGACCCGGCGGGCGTGAACATACCGAACCTGAGCGGTGGATTTTTCAATGGGGACAACCAGGCCGACGCGATCTACATCTGGAACGGCCTGACGTTGTTTAACAATGCGGACACTTCGGGAACCACCAACGTAAATGATCCCAGCTATTCAGAATTGCTTCCGGGTATGGATGCGCTCGGCGGGAAGCTCGATTCCACTTTAAGCTACAAATTTGTCAATCGCAGTAGCGGCAGCATTCTGTCTGTCTACCAAGGCTCTAATTCCAGCGGGGCAATGTTGAATGCAGAATCCGACAGCGGCAGCCCGGCCCCGAGCCAGCAGTGGCGGATCACCAGCAACTACGATGGCTATTTTCAGATTGGCAGTCTCAATCCCGGCGCCGGCAATACCACCAACGTACTGGACGACTCCGCGGCGTCGACAGCGAATGGAACTGCCATCGTCCAATCGCTGGCGAACAGCTCAAGCGAGCAAGAGTGGGGCATCGTCTCAGCAGGCAACGGATACTTCACCTTTGTGAATCGCCTGAGCGGTCTGGCGCTTGACACGAATGGAGGATCGGGTGCGCTGGTCGGATTCGTGGCGCAGGAACCAGCGAGCGGCACCGCACAGACGCAACAATGGCAGATCGTCGCAGTGTACTAACCTGGAATGTCCCGGCAGTTTGTGGTTGCTGCCAAACTGTCAGGGCTTCAAGTCAATGACGGTTTCGTACTCGGGAACAGCCTGCACCTCATGCAGTTTCACTACCTGGCCATTGGGAGAAGCAACCGGGCGAGCTCCCTCGGGAAGATAAATCGGCGCCCGGTTGCGCAGGGGCAGGATTTTCAGTTCCAGCCGATCCCATTCCTTGCACGGGACTCGATCTAGTCCCACAAGCCAGGGAGTCCCGTTGTAGAAGTTATCCGTGAGCAGCTTTCCACCGGCGTAGATGCGTGCCACGTCGCCTTCATAGGTGATCCGGAGAAACATCTTTGTGGCCGCGGACTCGACACAAGGAACGTGGATCGCCCAACTGGCAGCAGTTTCAAAGGCAGAATCTTCCGGTGCCAAGGCGATTACCGCGCCCATCATTTTTTTTCCCATCCGCGGCGGAGGATCCGCGGCCGCGTCGCCGGTCTTTTCGACCTGTGCGGAGACGGGAATGGGTTGTGTTCGGGCGGCGGTATATTGTTGGAAAATTCCGTCCTCGCCGTCGCGGGCGAAACCCGCCACAGCATATTCCAGAGTCGGAAAGAAACCCAAGGTGAGTTGCGAAGCGTCATCAGTAAGCACATGCAGGCGGTCGTGATCGAAGTATAGCTGCGCGGCAGATAGGATCAGTTGCTGTCGTTCGCCAACCTTGGCCTTCCAGGTGTTCAGCGCTTTTTCCCGCGACAAGACAACGATGTTTACGTCAGGTCCATTTTTCTGGTGTAGCCGAATTGCGACTTGTGGTCCGGGCTCGACTCCGTCAACGTAAGCGACACCCCGCTGGCGAACGATCTGCCCATGCGGGCTCTCGACGGAAGTGCCCTCTCTCTCTTCAAAGGCGAATTCCGGTGCGATGCCGGGCCAGGCAAAAAAGATGAAGGTGTTCTCATCGTCCAACTTGCACAGCGGCTGCGCGGTCGCGAAACGAAGCCGCGTTCCCCCGACATCCAGATTCACCGGCCAGATGGCATAGCTATCACTAGGGAGAGTCACCGGCACCCGCGGAATGTCGACCACGCCCGAGGGAAGCTTCAGCTTGACCTGAAAATTCTTATGTTCCGGCAGACGGTAATTGCGCTCGTAATTGTTGAGGAAAATAAAACCGCGGTCATCCTGAATACGCGCCGCCACCCGCGGTGTTTGCGTATCGTGCTTGCTTTCCGGCATGCGCTCGGGGAAATACGAGGTCATCGGCGCAAGATCGGCGCCGAAGTCTCCCAGGAACAAGTTGAGAGTCTTGAGCACGCCGTAGGATGGATTCATTTGTCCGAACTCGCCGATCGGCGCCTGGAAATCGTACGTTTTCACGGGTAGATCGTTCGGGTACCCGGTCACCTGCGATTCCTGCAACGTGGTTCTCTTTCCCTCTGGGTTGGTGCCTCCATGGAACATGTAGTAGCCGTACAGGGCAACGCCCGATCCAAGTTTCACCACCTCCATGGCCGCCGTGTCACTGGGGCTTAACCGCGGTCGCCGATGATAGGAAAGCTCCATGCCTCCGCCCATCTCGGCGGTGAGAAAAGGATATGCCCGATCGAGGGCATCGATGTCTGGCCGCTTGGAACGTAGATCGTCGCCGACGTTCTCTTGACACCGGATTGTGGTGAAGAAGTAGTTCGGGTTGGGGGGGAGTTCCTGCAGGCTGCGCCACCAGAATCCGTCAGCGTACCCGCTGAATACCGGGATCACGCCGCGCGCCGGAATGACCGCATTGTCCCATCCGGTGACCGAGTAGAAAGGAGCATCCAAGCCGGCGGCGCGCGCCAGTTCGCGAAGTTTCAGAATGTGGTCCGCGCCTTTTCCCGGACCCCGCGCGCTGTATTCATTCTCGATCTGAACTCCGATGATCGGGCCGCCATCCTTCCACAGCAGGCCGTGAACTTGCTTGCCGATTTCCTGATAAAAGCGGCCAACGGCCGCGAGGTAAACGGGATTGTTTTCACGCGTGGGTGACTTCTGCATCATCCAATCCGGAATCCCTCCGTTCCTCACCTCGCCGTGATTCCAAGGTCCAATCCGAATCCACACATAGAGGCCATTCTTGCTGCAGAGTTCGATAAAACGGCGCAGATCCCGCTGTCCGGTCCAGTCGAACTGTCCCTCCGCCTCCTCGTGGTGAATCCAGAAAATGTAGGTCGAGATGACTTGGATCCCGCCGGCCTTCATCTTCTGAATCTCGACTTCCCACTCCGCTGCGGGGTAACGCGAGTAATGGAACTCGCCCATCACTGGAAACCAGGGCTTTCCATCGCGTGTGAGGAAGCGGTCGTTGGCGGACAGCACGAGTCCATCCGGTGAGTGGCCACCCACGGGAAAGGGAAGCGGCATCGGTTGAGGGGACTTCTTTGTGGCGTCGATGACGATGGGGGCCGGTCGGTTCTCGCCAAACCGGTTTTCGCTAAACAATGCTGACGCCATGAGCGCAACGGTCATTAGCCCAACCGAAAGTGATACGAAATGAGACCTGAAGATTTGAGTCACGATGAATGACTATCTGTATGGAGCACCCGAGAATACAATGCGGATTTGCGGGCGTAATCCGCCGAAGGTTGGATTGCGTCTAATCGAAGGATCGGCCCACAGCTCCGCGGCAAAGACAAAGCGCTTGAAGATCATGCGCAAAGGCATCCGCCGCGGGCATCTTGGCTCAGGGTGCGGGCACGCCGAGTCAGGGCCGCCTGCACGCTCGGCAGCGGCTTTCAGGCAGTCGAGGAAATTGAGCTTAGGATTGCATCCGCCGGTCGCGAACACAAGGCTGCAAGTCTTGTCCGACTTCGCTTTCCTGGCCTTCAGACTCTTCACGAGCTTCACAGGGATCGGAATCTCACGCCCCTTGCACGACTTTGGTGTCCATCCCCTGTCTGTCTTGTGGCTGACCCGAGCAGTCGAAGCTGGGAAGTTCACATCGGACCATCGGACCAGTACGTGTACATGACTTCCTGCTCTCTCATGCCGGTCATCAGAAAGAACTCGTACCAGAGCCGCTCCTCGGCGTCGGAGGCTTTGAAAAGCTTGTCGAGTTCCGTCTGCTGGTACATCTCGGGTTCTTCTTCTGTGTACCGTGACCAGTCGTTCTCGCACCAGACCGCGGAGTCCGTTCGCCTTCAAGAATGTCATCACGTTCTCAAACTTCAGGAAGGCACAGAACTTCAGCAGATCGGTACGATCGATGCCCTGCAGGAAGAGCTCGGGGCAAGACTCGGTGAAGTAGTTCAACGCGGCCAAGGTCTGGGGCTTCTTCGTGAGCTCAGTCTCGTCCACACCACCGCGGCTGGGACGGGAAGATGCCGTCTCCGGCCTCGGGAAGCACAGACACGCCATTGTTGAGCGCGTTGAGATAGGGTTCCTTGCGCTGACGCCGTGCGGCGGCATCCTAATTGCACCCTTGCCCACGGAGAGCCGGATAAGCCGCTTTCCTTCGTACCACGAAATGTATTCTGGGTATCGCTCCTCCCTGTTTTCGACCAAGACCAGATCTGGCCTGATTCGGCCGTTGGCGGAAAGTACTGCTGGACAGTAGCGTAGCCCTTTGTTGGCCTGGATTCGTTTGGTGAGGTTGCACTGGCGGTTCATTGGTAAGTCCGTATATGCAGTAGGTTTAGCCGCAGCAGAGTCCGTTTCTGGACCACGGGGACAAAGAGCTGAAGCAGGGTAAGGATCGATTCACGTCCGGGCTGCCGGGCTCACTTCCTCTTTTCCGACAAACCGCAAGCATAGTTTTTGGCCGAAATCCACCACTGCCTGGCCGAAATCAACCAGTGTAAGTCAATCAAAAGAACGGAACTATTACCCATTTCCAGGGTTCAATCTAGTAGCAGGAATTCGGGGAGCATCATGAAAACCAAATTATCGAAAACGCTTTTTGCCGCGGTGTTGACGAGCGCAATGGCGCTCGGGGCTGGAACTTCCTTGAGGGCGCAAGACCAGTCGATGGACAAGCCCTCAGCGTCTGTGAGCGCTCAGGTGGATCAAGGACCTCCGCCAGAGCAGACCGGGCCGCAATACAGTGCGCCGCAATACAATGGGCAAGACCAGAGCGTGCCTCAAGATGTCGCGCCTCGATCGCCGCAAGATCAAGATGCATACCAAGACCAGGCACCCCCGCCTCCAGCGGGGCCGAATCAACGGCAGTACACATCGTTGCCTCCGGAGCAATTGAATAAGCTGGTAGCTCCGATTGCGTTGTATCCCGATGCGCTCGTGGCGCAGATACTGGCCGCGTCAGCGTATCCAACGCAGATTGTAGAAGCGGACCGGATGGCACGGGAAAACCCCGGGCTGAAGGGACAGGATCTGGCCCAGGAAGTGGACCGCCAGGATTGGGATCCGAGCGTGAAGTCTCTAGTGGAGTTTCCTACAGTGCTGGCGAACTTGGACAGGGATTTGTCATGGACCTCTGAGCTGGGCGAAGCCTATCAGAACCAGCCGGATGACGTGATGCAGGCGATCCAGTACTTGCGTCACAAGGCTCACGACGCGGGCAATCTGCGAAGTACGCCGCAAGAGCGCGTCTACGAGCAGGGGTCGAATGTGGACATCCAGCCGGCTGATCCGGATGTGGTGTATGTGCCCACTTACAACCCGGCGTATGTGTACGGATATCCCGTAGGCATTTGGCCTGGGTTTTATCCGTGGTGGGGATTTGGCGGCCCGGCCATTTCGTTCGGCTTTGGCTTCCCGATCTCGCCGTTCTTCGGCTTCGGTTGGGGATGGCATGGATGGGGCATGGGCTGGGGCTTACACGGTGGAGTCTTCTTCGGCGGCCACCCTTGGGCCTACAGGGGCGGAGCGTTTTATAACCATGCCGCGTTTGTGCACGGAAATTATCGAGGATTCTCTTCCGCACGTGGCGGATTCGGAGGGCGCGGGTTTGCGGGTCGCGATGGGCGCGGGTTTGGCTCAGCCCGAGGTCGCGGATATGCGGGCGCATCTCGAGGCTACGCGGGGGCGTCCCGCGGCTTCGCCGGCGGCAATCGCGGGGCAGCCGGTAACCAAGGCTACGCAGCGAACCGGGGATTCTCCGGCGGCGACCGAGGTTTCGCTGGACGCGGATCAAGCGCGCCGCGCGCTGGTAGATTCAGCGGCAGCCGCGGTGGTCAGTCGCACGGATCCTCTTCGCATGGTGGCTCCGGCGGTTCGCACGGTGGCGGACACTTCAGCGGCGGACATGCCAGCGGTGGACATAGCGGCGGTGGAGGTCACAGTGGCGGCGGACACGGCGGCAAACGCTAAGTTTCCCATATAGTCATCGTCGTTCCAGCTAGAATCGAAGGCCCCGCTCGCACGAGCGGGGCTTTCTTCCTTGGACAATCTGGGTGGCAGCCGCTTCCAATTTGTTCTGTCATCACTTTGGGTGGAATGTTTCGTCACCATTCCACAGATTCCCACCGTTAATTCGTCCGTACCCTCCTGATCAGCAGGCCCATTCCCAGCAGGCCCAGACCAGCCAATCCGATCAGCGGCAGAGAACTGGCGGTCGCGGGCAGCGGATCGGCACTCTCGGCAACCGAACAGCAGCTCGACGATTTCCGCTCGTCTGTATTGGCCTCAGCGGAACCGGGAATGGGCAGGGTCGAAGGTTGTGTGTGCTGCTTTGATGGATGCATCCCGACCGCTTCCCCGCCCTTTTTCTTAAGCTTAACTTAGCTGCGATGGGGCTGAGAAGGAACTCTTTGGACAAGAAGCTGCAACCAATCCGGGGTCGACCGGCAAATTTGGGTGCGAAGCGACTCCGGGGAACGGTCTTGTTGAGCTACTGATAGCTCGTGGTGCATGGCAGCGTTCCGCTGGCGGTGCCGGGTGAAAGACTGTTCATCAATGTCGAGTTGACAAGCACTCCATTCTGGTAGTGCTTCCATTGCCATAGCCCATATCCCAAGGCCAGGAAGAACTGTTCCTCGTTGCCGCAGTTCTGAAAAGCGCTGTCGCAGTTGTAGCGATAATGCAGAACGCGCGTGGATAACTGCCCTACGTTGCCTCCGGTGTTCATCAGCACCGGGGCATCTAAATCATTGAGTGCAGTACCAAGGTTGCTGGATTTGTACGGACTGCACGAGGAGAAGTACTGGAAGCTCGTATCGGCAACCTGAATTTCGGGTCCGGGCGCGTTGGAAGCCACACAGCGAGCAGCAATTGGCAAATCACTCACAAATCGTTTGAAGGTTGTGTTGTCGGTCCAGACTAACTCCGTGGAACGAATATAGACGTGATTCTGGTCGAATGCCTTGACATCGAAGCCGTGCGCGGTCGCACTCTTAAGCCAGAACCAATAACCACTCGCAGCAAAATCCTCATCGGGAAATACTTCCGTATAGATGGGGTTCGGTTGTCCATTCATGAACTGGCTATGCCGGTTTTGCTGGCTCATCGCGAAATACTGCATCACGTCAGTCTGGCCCGATGGACAAGAAAAGCCCTGCGCAATCGGTGGGGAGGGTGCTCCTCCACAACTGCAGAGCGGCCAGCTAAGAATAAGGATGGAAATCAAGACGACGGGGCATCTTGGATTGCGCAACATGTCTCCTAATGCAACCCGAGGGATATCGACAAGTTGCATTCTAAGAAACATCTCCCTGGCTTATCTCCGAACCCGAATCAGGCGTGTGCCATAGCTTGCTCTGGAACCCCTATGGGCGGGATCCATGGGACGCTGTTGAGTATGGGCGCGCTCGGTCTGCGCGACTGGCAGTTGAAGGTGGCAGCGTTTCTTTGCTTACGGCGCCTGCCAATCGTTGAGGGGCGCAAGAAATGACGCAACTGCACGCGAGCTTGGTGAAGCTGAGACTTGGAGGTGCCGATCGTGCAACCCAGGTTCCGGGCGATTTCGCTGTGCGCCAAGCCTTCCACGTCGTGCAGCAAGAATACTGTGCGATAGCCGGTAGGCAGCCTGCCGACGGCACGACCGATGGCGATCCGGTCAATGGTTCCGGTAAGCTGCAGGTCCTCTACCGGAAGCAGATTCAGAAGCGAAGTTTCTCCAGCATGCTCGCTGCTCGGTCCCTGTTCAACCGAAATGGGGCGATGACGGTTGGAGCGCAAGCGCATCAAAACCACGTTCACGGTCAACCGGTGAAGCCAGGTCGACAGAGCCGAGTCTCCGCGGAAAGAGGAGAGTTGCAGAAAACACTGCAGGAATGCTTCCTGCGCGCAATCCTCGGCTTCTGAAGGTTCACCCGTAATGCGGAGGCAGATGGAGTACACCTTGCGGCGATGAGACTCATAAAGAGATGAGAACGCTTCACTGTCACCGGCTTGAGCACACCGTATGAGATGCATTTGTGCGGGCGAGGTAGCCATGAGCGGAGCCGTCCATTCCTGAATCCAGAACTAAGTAATCCAGAACCAACTATAGAGCCGACGGAAGACTCTGGGCATCGGGTGTTCCCACTAAGGGCCCATACGAAATGCCTGATTTGTGGGCACGAGGCAGAGGACAAGTTGGTTTCACCAGCGGAGAATGACAAACGACATCGGAGCTAGAGGAGTGATTTCGTTCTGATCTGCACAACTTGATGCGACCAGGCCTTCAGTGCGTTCCTTCGCTTCCAATGCTTCCCGAGACATAGCCGGTGCGGGTTGTGACGCGCAGTTGAGTGGATTCTGCTAGCGCCTGCACCCGAATCGAGTGGTAGGCGCCTGGCGTGTGGGGATTCGAAGAGCGGTAGCCGATTACGTACTGACTCCGGATGTCCCGCGCAATCGCACTCGCGATCGATTGAATCTCGTCAAGGCTCGACGGAAAGAACGCCGCGCCTCCAGTTTGCTCGGAGAGAGTGCGCAGGGATTGGCGATAGCCGTCGTCTGGCCGCGCATTCTGAGTCTGTTCGAGTGCAATCGCGTAGAGGACTGGTCCATTCTTCGATTGCAACTTGTGGAGTAGCTCCTGGAAGGTAGCCTGGCTTGCGTTGTCTCGCCCATCGGTCACAACTAATAGAACTTTCTTGGGCAACGGGGAAGTCTCCAGATGATCGACAGCTGCAATGAGCGCATCGTAGAGGGCAGTGCTGCCCCGCGTTTCGATCCGCTGCAGAGCTGCCGTCAGTTTGCCAACGTCCGGGGTATAGTCCTGGTCAAGAAATGCCTCTTCGCCGAAATTGATGACGAACACCCGATCGTCCTGCTGGCTTGCATCCACTAGTTGGAGGGCCGCCTCGTTCACCTTTGCCCGTTTCGGCAACATTGAGCCCGAGTTGTCGATCAGAATTCCCAGCGCGACCGGGACACGCTCCTTACGGAAGGAAGTCAGTTCCTGCGGCTTGCCATCTTCGTAGACCTTAAAGTTGTCGCGGGCCAGACCGGTGATCAGGTGATTCTGAGGGTCCACAACAATCGCATGCAGAACAACCTCTTCAACTTCTTTCTTAAAGACGAACCCGCCGGAGTCATCGTCCTGTGGGGCCGTATCGGACGCCTGCGCACTGGTCGATGGTGGCGGTGTAGAGGGAGGGCTTGAGCTCTGGGACACACTCACGCTGGCAAAGGTCAGCAGGCCGAACAGGCATGCCACGGTTCCGGCAAGGCCCCTGCCGCATGGACCTGTGCCCATCTCCACTCCTCTATTCGCTCCTCCAGTTGGAAACAGCACGCAGTTGGCCCCTTTCTGATCTAGGAACTAGATGAATTTCAGAGACAGAGAGTTGGTTGGATCTTGAAGTGACAGGCTGGAGTGGCGGAACGAGGCGAGGAAGAAGGAGGGCGCTTCCAAGAAAAACGCGGCCCGTTCCATGAAAGGGCCGCGCAAGGGCAATGGGCGCTGGTGCTCTTACCAATAGGTGAAGTTCAGCTTGTCGAGCCATACCGAGTAGGGCGTCTGCTGGTAATTTCCATCCTGCTGGTAGTTGATGGTCACGCCATACCACGTCGTCGTCGTAGGATTTTCGTAGTAGTTCAGAGTCGAAGTCACACCGTTGAGCGTGATCGATTGGAACAGGAGTTGATTGTCCGAGGTGCGTTGCACCTGGAGCACGAGGTGATTCCAAGCATTTGCCAAAGGCTTGCAGGCGATGCCAGTTGGGTGCCAGGTCTGGCCCGGATTATCCCAGATGTCCCATTCGTTGCCGCCGGCGATCCGGCATTCATGTCCCCAAATGTAGGAGTAGCCGCCCACGAACTCGTTGATATCGAACTCCAGTGCCTGAGAGACGCTGGGCTCTTCCACGTAAAAATAAACATCGTAGGTGAAGTTGTGGAGGTTGGGAACGATGGTTTGGTTGTTGTCGGGCATACCCTGCGAGGAGAAATTGCCGATCAGGTGGTTGTTCCAAAGGATATCGGCGTAGACGGTCTGTCCGCCAATGTCCATGAGCGAGGAGTTTCCACTGAGCGATGGCGACGAAATCTTCTGGGTCATGGACCAGGTGGCCTGCGGGCCTGAGGGTGTGCACGAATTACAGATATTGTAGAGAGGCGGCAGCAGGGCATATCCGGTCCACCCAGCCTGTTGATGAAGGTTGGTAAAGACGCCCGAAGTCGAGCTGCCTCCGACCGTGATCGTGACCGGAGCGCGTGAAGACCCGCCGCAGTTATCCCACTCCTGTACTACGGTGTCGTATACGCCAGGGTTCAGGGTGAGTGTGGTATTGAGCTGCGCGCCTTGCGAGGTGTAGGCGAGTTGACCGGGCGCCGTGTAGATTCCCATCGCGGAGACGCCCTTTGAGCACGCGGAACTCGCGGACGCCACGTACTGCACTGTCGAGCTCACCGTGCTGTTGGCCTTTGGGGCACTCACGGTTACCTGGCTACCGCTCCCGACTGTGATCTTGATCGGAGTCACCGAAGCGCCGCCGCAGTTATCCCACTCCTCCACGACCGTGTTGTATACGCCAGGGTTCAGGTTAATCAGGGTATTGAGCTTGGCGCCTTGCACTGAGTACACGAGCTGATCGGGCCCGGTATAGACTCCCATGGCGGAAACGCCTTTTGAGCAAGAGGAACTTGCCGACGCCACAAACTGCACCGGCGAACTCACTGTGATTCCATTGGCCGGCGCGGAAACCGAAACCCCGGCGAAGGCGAAGGTTCCCGAACTCAATACGAGCAGAGCGGCAAGTTTTCTCATACGAGTGCGCGGTTGTCAGGTAGTTAAAACAGTGCCTACAGGGTTTAGCTGATGGATTACCCTGCAGTCTACGTATATCGCGTGTTCCACTCAAGGATATTGCGATGGGAAGAATAGTCGAAGGTACATGAGCCCCGCGACTTTGTCCCGAGAATTCGCCCTCCTAAAGATCCTCTTGGCCTAGGGTTTTTACTGAGATAGCGCATCGTGATACTGCATTTTCGTTCCCTTGCACATCTTCGGGCCTAGCTTCCACATCTCAACGACACTTCAATCATCGCAGCGGCCAAGTAGTCCCGATGCGGAGTCCGCGGAGATGCCTTGAATCTTCCGGGTGGGCAATCTTGGGGAGGCAGCGCGTGGAATTGGCGGCAGTGGCGATGGTTCCGGCTAGAGAAGACCTCATGTCGATCCATGAGGCCCAACCTCATGCTCTGGCAACCTCGGAAAACTCCCGACCGTTTTATTCGCCGAGGATGCCGATACTAGGCAATGACATCTTGCGGTCGTGGATGGATCGCATTCGCAAGCTGGGATTGCGGAGCCTGTGGCTCACTTCCAGTCCTCGCGAGGAGAGCGTGGATGGTTCAGGGCTGGATGGTTCAGCGCAGGCTGAGTTTGCCCGGCAGGGAGTCGAGCGACTTCTAGTGATTCAGCTCAAGGCGTATGCGGAAATGGATCTTGCCGATTTACTTCTCTTTCATTGCGAGAGCCGAAACCCGGTGACCGAGGCCGAAGATGCCCGAGGTCAATTGGGAGTTTGTCTGCGCGATCACCTCGCTTTGCACGCAAAGGGTGAGCAATACGCATTTGCCAGCGCTCCACCCGACCGCGGGCAAACTCCTTATCAGTTCCGGGGATATGCTAAGCGCATTTTGTCAGCGCGGGAGCGGCAGGAACTGGTTGGAGATGGACTGACCGGGGCCTGCGCCATGCGACCGCTGGGGACTGAGATTCGCGACCAGGTATGGGTGGGCGAAGGTGCGAATCTCGCGGATTCCGCGCGGGTCATCGGTCCAACCTATATCGGAGCGCGCACGATCGTCCACGCGGGCGCGACCATCGGTCCTTTTGCGTCGGTGGAGCACGATTGCGTGGTGGATTGCGGAACCACGGTGGAGCGATCCACAATTCTGCCGCATACCTACCTGGCCCCCGGGTTGCTGATTCGGCATCAGCTGGTTGATGGAGGATATTTGGAAGATCTGAGCTGGGGAGCCGTCGCCGACCTACGGCCAGCAGGCTTGGGAAGACGGATCCAGCGGCGTGAATCGCGCAGGCAAGCATTTCACGAGACCGATGTCCTCTCGCGAGCGGGCAGAGCTTCCACGCGGCACTTCGCTGCGTCCTCCACCGCGTCGCAGCCGTGGCTCAGGATAGAGCTATGATGACCACTCCTTGGATCATCCTACCCTTCCCCTGCGGGTCGGATTTTCCGGACCGCCGTGGGCTGCGGAAGGATTTGCTGATCGCGCTGCGCGTCTCGGGATCTCCGGTGATTGTGGATTTTTCGAGCTGCGGCACATTGAATCATGAGGACATTGACTTGCTGCTGGAGTGCGTGGCGCAAGCCGCAGGCCGAGACACGAAGGTGCTGTTCGTCGCGGGTTCTCGCGTCAACCGAGTGCTTCTCGAAGTGACCCGCATTTCTTCACTCGTGCCCGTCTTCAATTCGGTTCGAGAAGCGCTCGCCTATCCGCAGATTGCTGCAGAGAACGACGCGAAAGTTCTACGTGCGAGCCAATTTCAAAAACCTGGGAGTGCATGAATGAATCGAACAGGTCGTAGATTCTCAAAATGTTTTTCGATTGCCGTGTTGGCGGGCGCGTTTGTGATGTCGAGCGAGATACCTCTGTTGGCCAGCCCTCCCCAGTCTAGCCAGTCCAGCCCGTCCAGCACCAGCACCGCTGACCAGAAGCAGGCCGATTCGTTGCCCGATGCGCCACAACCCCAGTCACAGGCGCCCCCGAGCCAGCAGCCGGCAGCCACTCCCTCAGGAGCGGCTGGAGCGAAGGCCGCTAAAGTAAAAGGGGCTCCGGTGTCCAAGCCAGCGGGGGCGGCAGTGGCTCCTGCCCGGCAGCGCGGTCATCGCTCGCTCCTGATCAAGCTGGGATTGGTGGCGGGAGCCGGAATAGCGGTCGGTGCGGTTGTCGGGTTGGCGGAGAGAAGTCCAGCGCGGCCGCCCAGCGCTTCACCAGCAGGTCGTCCATGAACCACGGAGTCATGAAGCACGGAGTTCTCCAATAAATGCCTTACGACCAAGCCGACGCGCAGCCCACTGTCACTCGCCCGTTCGTGATTACGTTCTCGGGAATCGATGGGGCGGGGAAGACCACGCAAATCGAGCAGCTCTCGTTGAGCCTGCAGGAGCAGGGCCTTCGTGTGCTGCGACTCAGCTTCTGGGATGACGTTGCGGTCTGGTCGAAAGTGCGCGCCGGAGCTGGACACGGATCAGGGGAAACGGCCCGCGCGGACCCGCTGCAGGACCGTCCATTCGCCCCCAAAAACAATAAGCACATACGGAAGTGGTATTTGAGCGCAGCCCGGGCGGGATTGTACCTGCTGGATGTTGCCCGATTGCGCCGCTTGCTCGCCAGCCAACCGGCAAAAGGCTATGACGTCGTAATCTTTGACCGGTACATTTACGATCAAATCGCGAATCTCTATTCCCAGTCCTTCGCAGCTCGCGGCTATGCCAGGATTCTGTTGAAGCGAGCGTCCGCCCCCGACCTGGCTTTTATACTGGACGCGTCTCCCACCGCAGCTTTTGCCCGGAAGCCGGAGTATCCTCTGGCGTTCATGCATAAGAATCGTCAGAATTTTCTGCTTCTCCGGGAACTGGTTCCGCAGCTGATCATCATTTCTGATGGCAGGGCGGAGGACGTGAGAGATGAAATTTACAGTCACATCAGCCGCTCGCGGCTGGTAGCGGGCACTTTGCCTGAGGAAAAGACTGACCTCCCCGAAGCCATCGCGGTAGCTCGCCCACAGAGTTCCTGTAGCTTGCGAAACGACCCAACGGCAAGTCTCTAGATCCCATCCAAGCCTCACGCACTACCGAAAGCGAGGCCCTGCATGATACCTGGGGTTTCAGAGAATAGTCTTACCTTGGTCGTACCGACGCTCGATGAAGCAGGAAACATCGACAGAGTGCTCAGCGAGCTCACCGACGCATTGAGCGGTACACCATACGAATACGAGATTGTGGTCGTCGATGACGGCAGCACCGACGGAACCGTGGAACAGGTTCATGACTGGACCAAACGAGATCCGCGCATTCGCGTCATCTCCCGCGCGGGAGAACGGGGCCTGGCAGGGGCGGTGTTGTACGGCTGGAGTCAATCCCGAGCGAACCTGCTCGGCGTGATCGACGCTGATCTGCAACATCCCCCGGAGTTGCTGCCGGAACTATTGCAGGCGGCCGAACAAGCCGATATCGCCATCGCCAGCCGCTACGCTCGGAATCAAGGAACCAAAGGTTGGAATCCGCTGCGCGCGGCCGTTTCCCGGCTGAGCACGCTGGTGGCAGCGCCGTTGATTTCCAAGAAGAATCTTGGGGTCACAGACCCGATGTCGGGTTTCTTCGTGATCCATCGCCGCTGCATCGAAGGATTGACGTTCCAGACCAGCGGCTTCAAGCTCTTGCTTGAAATCCTGGTCCGCGGACGCATCCAGAAAGCGCTGGAGGTTCCTTATCATTTCGGCCTGCGCCGGGCGGGCAGAAGCAAGGCCAGCGCGACCGTCGCTTTTCACTATTTGCATCTTCTCGGCCGGCTCTCGCGGGATCTGGTGCTGCGTTCGAGCGAGCAGTGAAGATTGCACTCATCACCTCGTTTCCGCCGAGCCGCCACGCGCTCAATGAATATGGCTTCCACTTGGCGGAGCAACTTCGTCAAGAGCGAGGGGTGGAGTTGACGGTGTTGGGAGATTATCTCCCTGCGCCGGCTGATGAACTGCCCGGCTTTGCAGTTAATCGCTGTTGGGGTTTCGGAAAGCCCGGCAACCTGGCCACTCTGTTACGCGCGATCCGCAGGGTGAAGCCTGACGTGGCCTGGTTCAATGTCGGGTTCGCCAGCTTCGGCGCCCGTCCGCTCTCGGCTGTGCTTGGTCTATTGACGCCGGCTGCGGCCCGGCTGCACCGAGTGTACTCGCATGTAACGCTGCACCAGTTGTTCGAGACGGTCGACCTGGAAGATGCCGCTGTTACCTCGCCTCGCCTGTACCGCGCGGGCGGCTGGCTGGCCACGCATCTGCTCTTAAGCGCGAACTCGCTCTCCGTACTCCTGCCCGCTTATCGTCGAACTTTGGACGAGAAGTACCGGCGCGGCCGGGTCGGTGTGCGTTCGCATGGAATCTTTGCCGGGAGGCCGGACCCTCCAGACTTTACACGGCGGGGAAACCCGATTCACCGCATTCTTGCGTTTGGGAAGTGGGGGACGTATAAGCGTCTCGAACTGCTGATCGAAACATTCAAGCGGGTAGCAACGCAATTCCCCAATGTACGACTGATCATCGGTGGCAGCGATCATCCCAGAACTCCCGGCTATGTGGACTCGATGGCGCAGCTCCATGCAAGCGAGCGTATTCACTTTCTGGGCTATGTACCCGAGGAGTCGATTGCCGATCTGTTTCGTGAGGCAAGCCTGGCGGTAATGCCGTACACATCGTCGGCTGGCTCCAGCGGTGTGGCGCATCTGGCGGCGCAGTACGGCGTCCCGGTGATCGCCTCCGGCATCCAGGACTTTCGGGAGCTCGCGGAGCATGAGGGGATTGCCATGCGCTTCTTCGTACCAGGCGACGGCGACAGTCTGGTCGAGCAAATGCTCACGTTGTTGAATTCTCCGGATAAGATGAAAGAGATGGCTTGGCGGAGTTACGCGGCCGGCGTGGCCATGAGCATGCCGCTTGTGGTGCGAGAGTACATCCGGACTTTCCGCCAGCAAGAGCGCATCAAGATTCTGCAGGTGGTGGCCGGCTTGCGTCGCGCCGGGCGACAAAAGCCGAGCGAACTGGCCCGCAGGGCTGGGGAAAAAATTCAGAAGTGGCAAGAAGAAGACCAGATCGCCGATCTCGCTGCTGAGCCCACCGCCCATCCCGCTGCTGCATAATCAACCATCGCACTTGGCGCGTCCATGTCGCCAGCACGATCGCTATCTATTTCTGATCTGGATCCTGGGGTTGTGAATTCAGTGGTTGCGAATTGAGGGGCTGCGAGCTCTGCGGTCGCGAGGAATCTACTGGCCGGCTTGGCATCGCGTTTCGGTTCTGTTCGGTATCCGGAGGCGGCAAGGCTGGAAGAGCCGGGGCCTGCATCGCAATTGGAGGCACGGGCGTCGCATCCAGCTCACTGCTCGCAGAGAGCGTGTCGCGATGCTTCAGTTCGATGGGTCTTTTTGCGCGGCGTTTCTGCTCTTGAATCGCTTTGAGTGTGGCCTCAACATCCGATTGGTTATCGTCGGCCAGGTTGTCGATCTTCTGGCCTTCGGCGTCGCGGCGCGTGGCATAGCTCACTTTTGCGTTCGCATCCCGCCCGGAGCGTGCCGCTTCGTAATACATTTCCGCGCTTTCCCGGTCGCCCGCCAGCTCGGCGACGTAGCCCAGATTATTCAGGGTGAACGCATTTTGTGCGTCCTTTTCATACGCCTGCAAGAAAAACTCCCGCGCCACCAGAGGGTGGTTGTCGTTCAGGGCCGCCACTCCACGCAGATTCAGGCGAGCGGTGGTTGCCTCAAGCCCTTCGCCGCGGGCGATTTGCTCGCTCACAGCGGCTGCATTATCGGCGGCTACCTCGCTAATCGGCCGGCCGCGCCACTTCACGCGCGGAGTCACGACAATAGGCTGCTTCGAATGCAAGCTGGCCGCCGCAGAATAGCACCGGAGTGCGCCCTCGGTGTCTCCGACGGCCTCCAGCGCATAGCCGAGATTGTTCAGCAGGAACGGATCCTGGGGATGGCGTGGCAGGGCGGACTGCAGCAGGTTTCTGGCTTCAAACACGTGCCCTTGTTGAGCCAGCACGATCGCACGCTCGTTGATCCGGCTCACTTCCTGATCAGAATCCTGCACCCGGCGGAAAGCCTCATCCAGGGGCTTGCCTTTGAGGGCTGTTTCGCTGGACTGGTCGATTACCGCATCCGTACGGTCCCGCGCGGCCAGCGCGTAATAGCGCAGGGCTCGATCGGCATCGCCATCCAATTCGGCGACGTAGCCGAGATTATTCAGGGTGAACGGATCATCCGGATCGAGCAGGTAAGCCTTGTAGAAGAGTCGCGTGGCCTTTTTTTGATGGCCGTGTTTAAGTTCGGCAACACCCTCGCGGTTGAGCTTCTGGGTGGGTGTCGAAACGCTGCCCCGCGGAATGGGAACTTTCAAATCACCGGCGAACCCCTGGCTGGTGGCGGCGAGAAGGTGCATCGCCAGCAAACCCGGAATTGCAACCAGTGTTCTCAGCTTGCTCAAATTGATTTTCATTGTGCCGTCGACACTATGATGTCGAAGAGTCTGCGATCGGTTGGACTACAGTAAATACCCGATACTGACAACCCATCCGAGGTCACGCTATTTAGCATCCAAGGAACGATGCCAAAATTCATATGGACGATAATCTTAATAGCCGGCTGCGCGCAGGCGCAGGTTGCCGCGCCCACTGCATCCCCAGCCACATCTCCAGCCAGATCTGACGATACCGGCCCGCAGCCAGTGGCTGTGATCGCAGACGATCCGTCCTCAGCCCGCACGCTCGGCGGCAAGGTGGGCCTGGTGCGCGGCGTACTGAAGCGGCTGGATCCGATCCACGATCAGCTGTTGATTCATGCATTCGGGGGTGGCGATATTCGGATTGCCTTCGATGCGCGGACACAAGTTCTTCCGGATAGTGCGGTCACACGTGTGAACAGCATTCCCCCTGGATCGGTGGTGTCCGTCGACACGGTCATTGACCAGGGAAAATTGTTTGCGCGCTCGGTGCGAACCGGCGCATCCGAGGCAGTTGAGCTGAATGGGCAGGTCGTGCGATACGACGCAGCCAAGTCTCAGCTGACCTTGCGCGACCCTATGAGTCCGCAAAATATTTCGCTGCACATTACTCCCGGCACGATGGTTGCCAACCGGGGCCAGTCCGTCTCACCGCAGGCTTTGTCTCCGGGCATGCTGGTGCGGGTGCAGTTCTCTCCAAAGCAAAAGGCGGCAACGAATGTTGAGATTCTCGCCGAACGCGGAAACTCTTTTACTTTTGCGGGGCGAATCGTCTCGGTAGACCTGCGTTCGCGTGTGCTTGCGCTGTCGAACGATTCCGACCAGAGCATTCGCGAACTCAACATCGGCTCGCTGGATTCTGCAGGCATGAGTCTATTGCGAGAAGGCGAGGACGTTAGCGTTCAAGCCGAGTACGATGGCGACCGCTACAACGTTCGCACCGTCGCCCTGGTGTCATCGAATCCGTGAGGTTGTCGGGACTCCCAGCAGTGCGCTTGCCGGATACTTTCAGGGCATTTCGATGGCGGCGAGTTTCTCGCGCAGGGATCGCGCAATGAAGAAATCCCCATCGCGGAACATGTAACGGACCGTGTGCCGAGCATAGCGCGTCAGGCTTCGCAAGTCGGTTTTGTGCCAACAACACAAGTTCATGTTGGGAGACAAACCGCAATAGAATCGGAAGCGCTGGTGCGCCGATTCGGGCATCGTCAGCATGGCCGCCGCCATGCGGTGATTTCCTTCGATAATCGTGAGCGGGTGATGCTCGTCGATACCGATCAGCAACACAGCGTCCGGCACATCGCTTCTGCGGAGATCGATTGCGATCGCACCGAGCTTTTGCAGGAACCGGCTCTGCTGCCCGCCAGCCAGTTCGGCTTCGATGCGGCCAATCATTTCGGTCAGGTAGAACCCGCCTCCAGCAAAGCGCCTCCACTCGTTACGCGGAAATAATCGCAGGCGCGCCAAGTCACGCGGAGTCAGTTCAATCTCCCACCACTCCGTATCCGCAGGCAGTTCGCGCCACAGGCGCCCTCGCCGGCGGAACAGCAACGCGCGTCGAATGAAATTTTCATGGGGATGGTCGAGGTCGGCATGCTCCACAAGGTGCTTGAAGTCCCGGCGATAAGGATCAAACTCGGAGTGATAGAACTCGCCCCGTAAAAATTCCGCGACGATCTCCTCCTGCGGCACGGGCCGCAGGCGCAGCAGAGGTTCTGAAATCACCGGACCACACTCCGGATTGGGCTCCGATTCGTCGCGCTCACGGAAGAGCGGAGTGGTGACGACCACAAGCAATCCGCACATCACGAAGACTTGCACCAGAATTACCTGGGACAAGGAACTGTGATAACGCCAGATCGCTGCGGTCAGCAAGATGCTCGCGCCCAACTGCACCCAGGCCGCGGTGCCGATGCGCCGTGAGATCTCGTACATCATGACCACGACTGCAATGCTATAGATTCCGGTCATAACCGCATACTCGGTCAAGAGTGTGGAGAACGACGCAGTGCCCAGCAGGAACGCTTTCCCCAGCAACATGGTCCATACGGCCTGCGGCGCCAGAGCCACGGCCGCGATGAATATTGAAGTTACCGTGCCCACAAGCAGCAATCCGGTGTAGAGCACGGAGCGCCCGCCGTGGCGATGCGTATGACTGGCCGATACCGGAAACATGCTGCTGACAACCGACCACGACAACATGAAGACCACGCGCCCTACCAGAGCTATGGCCGCGTAGATTCCCGCTTCCGGCGGCGGGAAGAAATGCTTCACCAGCAAGATATCGAGGTTACTGAGAATCACCTGACCGATGAAGTACAGCACGGCCTGCATGCCCTCGCCAAACGGCGCAATCTTGATCAGTCCCGGTGTGGAGCGGTACTCGGCCCCCGGCGTAGCGACGATGTACGCGGCGACGATGGAGAGCAGCACTGCCGTCATCACACCGGTCACGCCCATCCCGTAATGCAGGAAGAGCAAAGCTCCGCCTAACTTAACCGTTACCTCCACGACCACATTAAGGGCGAGGCCGCGGAAGTTGTAACAGCCCTGCATCTTTCCGCGACGCACTCCCAGCGGGATATACACTCCAGCCGCAATGGCCAGCAACACCAGGTCATGCTGCGCGGGCAGGTTGAAATAGGACTTGAGGTAGGCGCTGCCAGCGGCGAGCAGTACGGCAACCCCCAGGCCCACCTGCCAGGCGCGGCGCAGCATGGTTGCATAGATTTGTACCCGGACCACGGTCTCTGAGCTCCGAGCGATGAACTTTGAAGTGATGATCTGGAACGATAAGGTGATGGCCGTGACTAGCATGAGCAGCGTATACAAAGCGGAGGCGTGGCCGAAGCTCGAAGCACCCAGCATCCGCGCGATCAGGATGTTGTAGAGCAGGTTGGTGGCGGCCACCAATCCAGTACTCAGCAACAAGATGGCGCTACCGCGCACCACGCGCCCCCGCAAGACTTCGCGGTCACCCAGTCTTGCGGTCACTTGCGATGCTGGAAGCGTCGTCATACCGAGTTTGGTCTCATGGCAATAGGCGCGCGGTGTGGCAAGGAATGCGTCAAAAAGTGAACTGCGCCTCCGGAACGATCTGGGTATGGCTATGTCCGGGAAAATCGTAAAAACTTTGCTGAGCCAGGCCGAAAGAAAATCTGACAGGATAAGCCAGCGAAGCCGTTTCCGAGCCTACGCTCCCGCCCCAGCCCCGTTCGTGTGTGTAAGAGAGCAGGACACTCGAACTCACATTGTCGTAGGCGTGAAAGCTGCGTCCGGAAGACCATGCACCCGAGGCGGATAGCCTCCAGTGCGGATTGAGCTCAGCGTCTAATCCAAAACGCGGACGAAGAGTTTGTGCGATGGCATATTCATTGCCTTCGATTCGCCACGCCCGCAGAAACTCCGCGATCGCCGACGCACGGATGTGGGAACCGAAGCGATGCTGCAGGCCGGCATAGGAAATCGTCTGGTAATACTGATTTGCCGATGGCCCGAAGAGCAGATCAACCGCGTTCCACCCGGTGAGCAGCGCGGTGCGGCCCCAGGGCCGGCCCAGGCGAAAATCGAAAGCACCCGAAGTTTGCCGCGAGTGCAGAGCCTGCTCGGTGAATGGGCCCGCTTCGCGGATAAAATTGCCGGAAACCGAGAGCCAATTGCCTATCGGGCTGCTGGTCAGGTAAACAAACTGGCGAAACAGATTCTGATCCATGGCCCCCGGCGCAAGCGTGTCGCGCCGGATCGTGTACTGCAGCCCGGGCAGGATGTTTAGCTTGACGTTGCCCAACTGCACAACGGGCGCCACGGAAACATTGAAGATAGTGTCGAACGTATTGCGATCCTGAATCAGAAGCTCACTCGGAAACGAAAAGCTACCCTGAGCACTCCGTTCTGCGACAAAGCCCTGAATCGTAGGAAACGAATCCGGCCGGAATTGAAAACGTGAGTCGGCGAAGGTCTCGATCGAACGCCGCGGGGGTGGCAACAAAGCTGCGGTGTTTTGCACGCCGAGCAAACGAGCGTCCAGTTGATAGATGTTCTCATCCTCAAACAATGGATTGACCCGTGCGTCGGAACCCATGCTCATGCGATCGGTGATGGGACGACCTTCTTCTTCCGCCAGTTCGATTTCCGCGGTGCGGAGGGCTGGGTTCTGAGGGTCCAACTGGTTGGCGAGGCCGAAAGTCGCAAGTGCGCGATCGTCCTGGCCGCGCTGCCGGTAGACGTTGCCCTGGGCGACCAGGAAGTCATAGTTGTTCTTGCGCTCCGGATCGTCGCGCAGGCTGGCCAATTGCAATTCCGCGCTTCGCGTGTCGCCCAAGGCCAGCGACGAATTTGCCATACCCACCGCCACTGAGGTGTCATCGGCGCCCAGCGCTTGTGCGCGCCCATACATTTGCTGCGCCAGGGGATATTCGTGGATGTTCATCAGGATGTCGGCTGCGTTCAGATAGTCCTCCGCGGAGGTCACGTCGGTGGCGGCGACACGCGCCTCGGCAAAGCCGAGCGCCACTTGTTGTTGTGCGTCAGAAGTCTTGCCTTCTTCGGCAAATAGCCGGCCCAAGGCGAGGCGGACCTGGAGACGATCTTCGTCAGAACTCTCGAGCGCCCGCGTGTACGTGGTCATGGCCTGGTCGCGACGGCCCAGGATGCGCAGTGCGTCCGCAGTCACGAGCAGAACCTTGTAGTCCGTCCCGCCGGAGCGCTCCGCGAAATCAATTGCCTGCGTGGCGTCAGCCGAGCGGCTGAGTTGTGCATAGCATCTTGCCAACTGCGCCGAAATCATCGCGGTGTTCGACACAGGATTGTTCGACACCGAATTGTTCGCCGCAGGATCACTCGGCACGACCGCGAGCGCACTGTGTAAAGTGTCCGCCGCGTTTGCATATTGATGCGCCCGATACTGCACGTCGGCCAGTGCGATGTAGGAAGTCGGATCATTCGGATTCAGCTTCAGAGCTTTCCGGTACTCGTTTTCCGCGTGAGCCAGCATGGCTCGCTGGCGGAAGGCCTCCGCTTTGACCAGATGCAGACTCTCCGAGTCGGAAAGTAAACGGCTCGCGACTTCAGCCTCTTTCAGGGCTGCCGTAGAGCGCCGCAACTGGAGCAGGGCATAGGCAAGGCCGAGGTGCGCTTCGCCGTACTGCGGATTCAGCGCCAGAGCCTTGCGGAAGTCCTGCTCAGCCTTCGTAGGCAAGCGCATGTCGTTGTACACATAGCCCCGGTTCATATAACCCACCGCCATCGTGGAATCGATTTCGAGGGCGCGCGTGAAATCGTGCACGGCAGCCGAGTGTTCACTGCGGTCGGCGTGTACGTACCCAGAGATCAGAGGCAGGTCGCGATCCTCCTGAAAAATGGGTTGAAAGCGGTCTACGATCTTCATCGCTTCATCGTTGCGCTTGAGAAACAGAAGGTCATATGCAAGATAATCGACCGCCTCGCGATCGTTCGGGAGCTTCTGGATCACCTGGTGGCCGAGATCCGCCGACTCCGCGTAGTTTCCGATCATCGTCAAATAGCGCTCATGCTCCCGCATGACTTGCGGGTCCTGTCGCACTTCCTCCGCCGCGCGTGCGAGCCACTCCTTGGCTTGGGCGGGGTGGTGGGCTTCGAGGGCCGCATTCATGGCACCGGAAACAATCAGCGGATGGTTGGGCGATTTCTGAAAGGCGAGATCGTAACTTTCCTGCGCTTCCGCAAATTGACGGTTCGCGCTGTACAAATCGCCGAGGGCCAAATCAGGTATATAGTCGTCGGAATGTTTTTTCGCGAATTCCAGGAAGTAGCCGCGGGCCGCCGCGGTGTCGCCCATTTCGCGCGACAGGAAGCCGAGCGAGCCCAATGCACCCCCATTCGATGAATCGATGGCCAGCGCCTGGAGGTATGTCTTGCGGGCTTCATCCTTTCGGTCCGTCTTCCAGAGAAGATTCGCGTAGTTGAGAAGCAAAACTCCGTTGCGAGGCTGAAGATTGATGGCGTCCTGCAAATCTGTTTCCGCGGAATCGACATCGCCTCCGGCAGCTTCGGTCGCGGCTCGCAGGCGCAGGAACTCGGGCCGAGCGGGGCCTGTGAGGTCGAGAGTGTGGATGGCTTGAGCCGCGTCTTTCGTGACGCGTTCTGCGTTCGTGGTGTCTTCGGCATCGCGGTATATCTGGGCAAGATCCACGCGCAACGAGATAGGGTAAAGAACTCCCTCAGGGACGCCTTCGGGCAACTGCCGCAGCGCCGCCTCGTATTCGCGAATCGCATCTTGGCTGCGATGCTGGATGGCATCGAGCCTTCCCCGCAAGGCAT
>Ga0181532_10001112_pt1 | contig 26510 bp, 20 predicted proteins | sample PEATcosm2014_Bin_33_FD_119768 | JGI IMG/M metagenome (GOLD analysis project Ga0181532, IMG submission 119768) | Peatland microbial communities from MTU Mesocosm Facility, Houghton, MI, USA - PEATcosm2014_Bin11_30_metaG | ecosystem: Environmental > Terrestrial > Soil > Wetlands > Peat | place... | reverse complement strand
GTGACCACCATCTCGGGGGTCTGGCGCAGGCCGGTATAGATGACCTCCATGCCGGCATCGCGCAGAGCGCGGGCAATTACTTTGGCGCCGCGGTCGTGGCCATCGAGGCCGGGCTTCGCGACAAGTACTCGAATTTTGCGGTCAGGGGACATGGTTAGCTCTTCGCTCTTGGCTCTTCGTCCTTCGCTTTCGAGCGCGACGGAGCCCAAATAGTATAGTTTTGCCGGTCAGCCAGCGCTTTCGGGCTGAACAAACGATGATATACGCTGACCGAGACTTCCGTAAGTGAGGCTCAACACAAGGCAGGGTTCGCGAGAGTGCGATCCCAGCCGCGAGCCTTTAGCCTCTAGCCCCTATAATGTTTTCTCATGCGGATTTCCGTACTCGCCCTGATTGTCATTCTCGGCAGTTGCTTCGCGGCTGGCCAGACTTTGCAGATCCAGGCTGTGCCGGCCCAAGGCGCCATCGTGGGGCAGACCGCTACTTTGTCTCTGGCTGCGACCGGTGGAATTCAACCTTACACCTGGCACGTGGCAAGCGGCGATCTTCCGCCCGGACTCAAGCTGCACCCGCATTCCGGCAAGATCGATGGGACACCGACAACTCCGGGCGATTACCGCGTCACCGTGGTAGTGGTCGACTCCAGCATTCCAAAATTTCAGATACAGACTGATGTCACTATCCACGTGATCGCCGGGCTTACCGTGGACTGGAAGGAACCGCCCAAGGTTAGTGGCAGCACAATTTCCGGTTCCGCCGTGGTTTCAAATCAGACGACAGAGGACTTTGACTTAACTGTGGTCATCGTCGCCGTGAACGAGATTGGCCGGGCGACGACGCTGGGCTATCAGCACTTCATGATCGCTGGCGGAAGCACCAGCCCGGTGATTCCGTTTGGGTCAGGTCCGGGTACGGGAACCTATTACGTTCGGCTGGATGCAGTGGCGCATCATCCGAATCACCGTCATATTTACCGCGCGAGCAAGCAGACCTCCGAGCCGCTCAAGTTGACGCAGTAGGAAAGCCGGAAAGAACGATGGACTACCCCCTCCGCCAGAAGACGTTCCAGCAGACGCTGGATGGTGAGAACCTCCAGGGCTTTGCGGTCACGCATCCGGCCAACCTGCGCTATTTGTGCGGCTATACCGGAAGCAACGGATTGCTGCTTTTCCTGCGCGGGCGCCGCGTCTTTTTCACCGATGGACGCTACACCGAACAGGCGCGGGACGAAGTGCGCGGCGCACGCGTCGTCATTGCCAAGGGGCCGCTGCTGGAGGCGGCTAGCAAGCTGATTGGCGAGGTGAAGGCCGCCGCTATCGGTTTCGAGGGCGACCACACCACTGTGACAACGGCAGCCGAGATGCGCAAGCTGGCCGCCAAGAGGATCTCGTGGAAGCCGACCTCCAGCCTGATTATGGGCCAGCGAATGATTAAGGACTCCGATGAGCTGAAGATTATCTGCGACGCGGTGAACAGGGGAGCAGCCGTTTACGAGCACGCGTTACAGTCGATACGTTCAGGCGTGCGGGAGTCGGAGGTTGCGGGGGAGTTGGAGTTTGCTGCGCGCCGGGCAGGGGCCGACGGAATGGCCTTCGACACAATTGTCGCGGCGGGCAAGCGCTCCGCTCTGCCGCACGGGCGGGCCTCCAGCCAGCCGATCCCGCGGCGCGGGTTTGTAGTGGTCGATTCCGGTGTCGTGCTGCGCGGCTATTGTTCCGACATGACGCGGACCGTGCACGTGGGCCGAGCGAGCCGCGAAGAGCGGCGATGGTATGGCGCCGTTCTGGAGGCGCAACTGGCGGGGATTGCCGCTGTAAAGCCGGGAACAACGGCCGGCGCGGTGGACCACGCAGCGCGTCAGGTGTTGCGACGCGCCAAGCTGGACCAGTTCTTTACCCATTCCACCGGACATGGTGTTGGGCTGGAGATTCACGAACCTCCGCGACTGGGTAAGACGCAGGAGGAGCGGCTGCAACTCGGAATGGTCATCACCATCGAGCCGGGAATCTATGTCCCGGGCAAGGGTGGCATTCGCATCGAGGATATGGTGGTGGTTACGAAGACGGGCTGCCAGGTGCTGACTCCTGTGAGTAAGGAGTTGATTGAGTTTTAGCTCGATCCAAGCCCTTGCCCATTTGGTTTCCGATTGTTATCCCACAATGTCCTATCTCACAATGTAGGACTCATTCTCAGGAGGCTTGCGCCTGGCTGTGAGCAATGGGGAGACGGATCACAAACTGCGTTCCCTTGCCTACTTCGCTGCGGACGCTTATCGTCCCGCGATGCGATTCCACGATACGCCGCGCCAGCGACAGGCCGAGCCCTGTGCCGTGTCCCTTGGTGGTGAAGAATGGCCGGAAGATGTTGGGGAGGGTCTCGGGTGCAATGCCTTTGCCCTGATCGGCGACGGTGATGAGAGCGGCGTCTTTGTCGCGCCGCAATGTGACATAGATTGTGCCCGGATTATCCATTGACTGAATTGCGTTAAGCAGCAGGTTCAGCAGCACCTGATTGATCTGGTGGGGATCGTGATCGACCGCAGGAATCTCTTCGTCGTTATTCAACTCGATGGTGATGCGCTTGGTGATGGCCTGCTGGCGGGCAAACAGCACCGCGTGCTCGACGGTTGCACCAATGTCTTTCACCTGGAATTGCGGCGGCTTGGGGCGAGCAGTTTCCAGCAGATCGGTGAGAATGCGATTGATCTGCAGCGCTTCTTCCTTGGCATCCTTGATAACAGAACGGGCGGGGCTTCCGGGCGGCAGGTCGCGGCCGACGATTTCTATGACTCCGGCGATTCCGGCGAGGGGGTTGCGTATCTCGTGCGCCAGACCCGCCGCCAACTCGCCTAAGGTTGCGAAGTGCTCGGCACGTGACATCTGCGTCTGGTGCAGGAGCTGAATCTCTTCGCGGCTGGCTTTCAACTGCGCCACCATTTCGTTGAAGTCGCGGCCCAGGTCGCCGATTTCGTCGTTGCGCTCGGCGAAGCTGACGGAAGCTTCCATGTCGCCCAGCGTGACCCGCGCGATTTTCTCTTGTAGCTCCATCATGGGGCGGCGAACGGAAACTGCCAGCACCATAATGACTGCGGCGCAGATGAGGAATGCGCCCGCCGTGGCGATGGTAATGACCTCGTGCCGTTCGCCGGCGGCCAAGGACAACGAGACCAGGATGAAGAGCAGCAGCCCGTTCAGCAAGACGGCGGCCACAGGCAGAGCGGCCTTCAGCGCCCAGTTGATGTGGCGCTTGCGGACGACGGGCGCCGGATCTTGTGCGGGCGGCGCGACCTTGGCTTCGGGCATGCGGATTGTGGCGGATCCAGTCATCATTAGCTTTTTAGCTCTTAGCCTTTAGCTGTTAGCGTCCCGCTCTTTGCCTGCTAAAGGCTAGGAGCGGTCTGTTTCAATCCAAGGCCGAGCGATTTGGAGCTGATTCTTTGGGGCCATCTTAGTCCTCAGGTCCGCGGCGCTCAGCCCTGGGTTCCTCATGCGTACGCGTGTAAGCCGGGAAGCAAATACGTGACGCCGAGGAAGGTGAAGATCACGATGCCAAAGCCCAGGATGGCGAAGTACGCGGCCCTACGTCCGCGCCATCCTCTCGTGATCCGCATATGCAAGTAGCCCGCATAAACCAGCCAGGTGATCGCGGCCCAGGTTTCCTTCGGGTCCCAGCTCCAGTACGAGCCCCAGGTGCGGTTGGCCCAGTACGCGCCAGTGGCGATCATGCCGGTCAACAGCGGGAAAGCGATACAAATCGTCTTGTACGTGACGCGATCCAGGGTGTCGGCGGACGGCAGCATGCCTTGCAGGTCGGTGCGCCGCCACAGCATCATCAGGTACAACAGAGAAGCGAAAATACCCGTCACCATGCCTCCCAGTAAAAAGGGGCTGGCGGCCAGGCTGGTCGGGAAGAGCCCATCCTGGTCGGGTGACGGGTAACTGGCATCGCGCACCCGAAGGGCGAACGCCGCCAGAACAACAATCTGCAACAGGATGCCGATGAACACAGCCCTGTTGGCGATGCCGAAGAACGATTCGTCTTTCTTCGCGCGGGCGGCAAAATACAGCGCCAGCGGAACGATCCCGGACAGAGCAGCGATCACGAAAAGCCAGCCGAGGTCGGGAATGGTGACGAAGAGTCGCATCCCCCGCCCCAGGAACATGTCGGACTTGGTGCCCGGGTCCCATGCCGTCACCGACAGCCCGCCCCACTTCTCGAAACGCGTGGCGACGATGGCGACGTAGATGGCACTTACCGTGGCGCTGGTGCAGGCAAGGAATGTTTCTGTCTTCAGGCCGTCCTGGATGAGAAACATCATGGCGAGCGCGAAGCTCAAGGCGCACGCGGCGTAAGCCAGCATCGCCAGGGTGACATGAACATGCAGCCAGGTGGATTGCAGCGCTGGGACCAAAGGCCGGACTTCCGAGGGCAACAACTGCATCAGGATGACGCAGACCACGGCCAGCGGCATGGTGATGCTGCCGATGATCTTGACCCCGAATTTCTTTTCCGCCACCAGGGTGAGAAGGGCGACGGCCCAGACAAAGCTCAGCAGCATCTCGTAGATGCTGGCGAATGGCGGGCGGCCGGAGAGATACCAGCGATGAGCAATCGCCAGCGTGTTGGCGGTGAGGCCAATCGCCGTCGCCGTCGATGCGAACTTCACATAACGCGCGGTGCCGGTGACGCCGAAGCCCATGTAGAGCGCACCTGCAGCAGCGTAGAAGATCAGCGCCACGTAAAGAAGGTTGCTTTCGCTGAACAGGGTGCCGCCGGACTTGGCCGCGCCCAGCAGCGCCACGATCAGCAGAAACGTCACCGAGAGGCCTACCAGGATGAGCAACGCATTGCCGCCGGTTGCGGCCCGCTCCTCCATCTGTACGACTCGTGCCCGGGTTGCCATGTCTTTCCTCCGTCTTATCTCTTCTGAAGGGGACGGCCTTCAGGCCGTCCGGTAGCTTGCATATCCATTGTGGCTTCAGCCGCTGAGGGACTTCGCTCTTGATCGTTGTCCCATGCCGCCGGACTAAAGCCCGGCTCTTCAATAAAGAACCTGGTTTCGGCTGCGCTAAAGCGCCGCCCCTTCACCGGGAGCCATTCCTACTTCACACCGGCCAGCGTCAACTCCGGTTTTTCCTTCCTTGCGGTGAGCGGTATCGCCGATGCGCTTTCTAATTCGGTTCGAATGTTGTCGACCAGCTCGTTGAACTTCTGCTCGAAACGATCGCGGTTCTTGTTCGACTGCCCGCCAATCCACAACACCAAATTGCCGCGCACATCAGTCACCACCGCAATCCAAATCCGCATGTGTACCAGATAGAAGGCTACGAACAGCCCCGCTCCCATTAAGAGGACACCGCCCCAAACCAGCCACTGCCCGGGCTCATGCGAGACCTCCAGGCCGGTGTAGTTAGCCATCTGCATATCGCGGTATTCGAACTTGTAGCTGGTTGCTTCTCCCTGCGCGGCGGCGTTGTAAGCGGGGAAAATCCACAGCTTGGCGTCCTTACCGGTCGCCAGGTCCTTCACCTGCAAACGAAACGCCGGATTCACCGGATCGTCGGAGCGCTTGAAGATCTGATTGTCGCGAACGAAGAAGTCGGGAATGTATTCGGCGAGAGTGACTGTCGTCTTGGGATCAAGTTGCACCGGCTGGTCCATCGTCAGCGTGATCTCGCTGGAGGAACCGGCTTGGGGTGTGACTGCGACTTTCAGTCCATCGAGCTTCCCTGTGCTTCCAAAGCTGGCCTGGTAAAAACGCAGGCCGTTGTGAATCAGAGGATCGTTGACCACGATCTCCTTGGCTTCCACATCTTGTCCGTTCTCGACCACTGCCAGCTTCGACCACCAGCGTTTGGGGGAGCCGTCGGCGTAATTCTCCTGTCCCGCGCCATTGCACTTCACGGCGAAGGGAAGCTGTTTGGTGCCGCCGGTGCGCAGCTCAATGGTGTTGCTGGTCTGGCCCTTCTGCAGCGCCATGAAGCCGCTGTAGCCAAAGACGCCGTCGATGATGCCGCCCGCGAAGATGAGAAGCAGGCTGGCGTGGACGAGGTACACCGACATAACCGAGAAACGATGACGTTCGGAATATAAGGAGGGTTCGTTCTTGTCGGCGATGCGCTCGACCGGCCAGCCTGATTTCTTCAGGGCCCGTTCGGCTGCGTTAAGACCATCTTCGGTGTTGCTAATTGGCAACTCGACCTTGTTGAGGAGAGCGGAGCGAAAGTGCGAATCCGTCTTGCGATAAGGCCGGGCGTAAAAGCGCCAGGCATTGGGGAAGCGATCAATGGATACCAGAACAATGCTCAGGCTAACGAGTCCAAGCAACGTCAGGAACCACCAGGTATGGAAAACGTCGGTGAGGCCGAGGCGATCGAGCCATTGCAGCGTGGCCGGCGAATAGGCGCGCGTGAGCTTCTCAGGATCGGTTGCTGGACGCTGCAGAATGAAGGTACCTAAGGCTGAGGCGAGGCCAACCGAAATTAAGAGGACGACGCCGGTACGCAAGTTCGAAAAAGTCTTATGAATCCATTTGGGTACGGACAGAAGGCTAAAGGCCATACGCGCTCCTTCCCGTGAGCCATTGACAGGTGCAAATCAGCCGCCACAAGCTACGTGCCCGCTAAGTGCTTGCGGCGTGGGGGGTTGCGCAGACAGGCGGCGAACGGGTTTGCCTCGGAAGTGAGGCTTATCACGCATCGCTGCGAGGAAAGCACGCAAAGACCGTGGCCGTTACGTATTGGAAGAATCGCAAGTCAGACGCAACTCATCGGGCAAGCGGAGTCGTCGCTTCCAAGCCAGTAACCAGCCGCCTACCGGGCTTACGCGCAGCCGTTGTCTGCTTTACAATGAAATCTGCTTTGGCGGTCGTCTTTTACCCTCGTCCGCTCAGGCGCTGCGACTGCGCCCGTGGCCACGAAGGCATGTGAAGGGCCGAGGATTTGCCCGGAAAAACGGCATCTAAGATAACGTTGAGCAATGCTTTTCCGTCTGATCCTCAATAGCCGGTGTCCCCGGTGCGTTCGCTTTTCACGCGTTGAGGTGAAAGAACCTTAGCGGCTTCTCTGCGTATTCATAAACGTGGCAATTAAAGTCAAAGTACCTGATCGAAGGCCAGCCGTGCGGGCGTCGAAAAGCCCTGCGCGGACCCGCCATTTCTCCTTCCGCGACCCGCTGGTGAAGCTCTTCGTCGCCGGTTTTCTCCTCGCCGGCATCTTCTTCGTCGGGGTCTTTGCGTATTTCTACGTGAAGTACGAGCGCGTAGTGGACCGCCGCATGGCAGGCGGCATCTTCAGCAACGCGGCCAAAATTTACGCTCGGCCGCGCACGATTTCGGTTGGCGAGAAGCTGGACGAATCCGACATTACGGCCGAGCTGCGGCGCGCCGGCTACAGCGAGGGCGGCGACTCGCCCATCGGTCACTATTCCCTCGGCCGCGACGGGCTGCACGTGATGCCCGGACCGCAATCGTTCCACGGCTCCGATTCCGCCTCGGTGATTCGCTTCGAGCGCGGCAAGGTCTCATCCATCAGCTCGGCCGGCGGTAATCAGACGTTTTCGGCTTACGAGCTGGAGCCCCAGCTGGTGACTGCCCTGTTTGAGGGCCAGGACCGCTCCAAGCGCGAGCTCATCAAGTTTCAGGACATACCGCCGGTGCTGGTGAACGCGGTGCTGGCGATCGAAGACCGCCGCTTCTTCCAGCACGGCGGGGTCAACTACTTTCGCCTGCTGGAAGCCGCAGCCGTGGATCTGCGCGAAGGCCGGCACGAGCAGGGCGGCTCGACTATTACTATGCAGCTCTCGCGCGGATTCTTCCTCAGTCCGCAGAAGACGCTCAAACGCAAGCTGACGGAAATGATGATCGCCATCGAGCTGGAGCAAAAGTTCTCCAAGCAGCGCATCTTCGAGATGTACGCCAACGAAGTGTATCTGGGGCAGCGGGGCTCGTTCACCATCAATGGATTTGGCGAGGCTTCGCACGCTTACTTCAACAAGGATGTCAAGAACCTCACGCTGCCGGAAGCCGCGCTGCTGGCGGGAATGATCCAGCGTCCTAATTATCTTTCGCCCTACAAGAACCCGAAACGCGCGCTGGAGCGCCGCAATCTGGTGCTGGACTCGATGGTCGACACCGGCACCATCACGCGCGATGAGGCCGAACGCGCCAAAGCGGCGCCACTCACCCTGGCGACGCCAAACGTCGAGGCCAGCGACGCGCCCTACTTCGTGGACCTGGTGAAGGACCAACTCTCCGGCCAGTTCAACGAGGAAGAGTTGAACAATCACGCGCTGCGCATCTACACCACCATCGATCCCGACCTGCAGCGCGCCGCCGCCGAAGCGGTCGATGTCGGGATGAAGGTGGTCGACGAGCAGGTGATCAAGCGTCGCACCCATAAGATCAAGACCGGCACCGGCAAGGACGCGACGACGGAAATCAAAGTTGAATCGGGCCCGATGCCGCAGGTGGCGCTGGTGGCCCTCGATCCCCATACCGGCGAGATCCTGGCGCTCGTGGGCGGCAGAAACTACGGTATGAGCCAGTTGAACCACGCGATCGCGAAGCGTCCAACGGGCTCCATCTTTAAGCCGTTTGTGTATGCGACGGCGATCAACACCGCGGTAACGGGTCAGACGCTGTTCGCCGATACCAGCACGGATTCCGATACGGGCGTTGCGACGAACAGTGATGGCGTGTTCACGCCGGCAAGCCTGATTGACGACTCGCAGGTCAGCATCGCCAACGGCGATCAGGTGTACGAACCGCGCAACTATCACGAGACCTTCCACGGCGAGGTCACGGCGCGCTATGCCCTGGCTGAGTCGCTGAACAACGCGACCGTCCGCCTGGGGCAGGAAGTCGGCTTTGACAAGGTTGCGGCGCTGGCGAAGGCCGCAGGCATCACCAGCGTGCGCGCGACGCCGGCAATCGCGCTTGGCGCCTATGACGCCACGCCGGTGGAGATGGCAGGCGCATACACCGTGTTCGCCAATGGCGGAAGCCGGCTATCGCCGCTAATGGTGACCTCGGTACGCGACGCGCGCGGCAACGTCCTGAACAACTACCACAGCGACGCCAAGGAAGTGCTCGACCCGCGCGTGGCCTACGTCATGACGACCATGATGGAAGCAGTGGTGAACAATGGCACCGGTTATCCCGTGCGGGCGCGTGGCTTCGCGGCGCCGGCGGCGGGGAAAACCGGTACTTCGCACGACGCATGGTTTGCCGGCTACACCAGCAATCTGCTGTGCATCGTCTGGGTGGGCAACGACGACTACACCGACATCAAGCTGGCGGGCGGCGCGGCCGCCGCGCCCATCTGGGCGGAATTCATGAAGCGCGCGATTAAGGTGCCGCAGTATGCGGATGTGAGCGACTTCAAAGCGCCTCCGGGAGTGGTGACGGTCCAACTGGACAAAGTGACCAACCGCCTGGCGACGCCATCGTGCCCGGAGGACTACACCGTCGCCTTCATTGAGGGCACCCAGCCGAAAGACACCTGCGATCAGTCGTACGGCGATCATCGCGGATTCTTTACTAAGATCTTTGGACTGGGCGCGCCCCAGGTGGCCGCACCACCTCCGAACACGAACGGTCCACCGTCATCTGCGAGCGGCCCCCAAGGGCCGACCGCAGCCGGTGAGGCCGCCCAGGCGCAACCGGCGAAGTCCAAAAAGAAGAAGGGATTCTTCGGACGTCTTTTTGGCAAGTCAGACGGCAGTGATGAACAGCAGGATACCGGGACGAATCCTGGGCAAAATGGGAACAATACCAACCCCAATTAGGTCTAATATTGAGCAAGAAACGCTTTTGTCCTCATTGCACGCAAGCGCCGCACGTAATGTGGACGGAGCAAGGGGATGGCCATGGCTTCTCCGCGATCACCTCGGGTCTTGCTTCCCATCTGCAGCCTGGTAACTCTGCTGCTCATGCTGCCATCGATGGCTTGGGCGCAAAATGCCCAGGCATCACCTCCAGTTGAAGCTACAGCGCCGGCCACTCAGCTCACGCCGCCGCCCATTCCCGATGGCAGCGCCTCTGCCGCCGTTCTTGAGGAGCAGGGCGATGAGTTGCGCGCGCAGAAGCGTTACCTCGACTCCATCGACTACTACAATACGGCGATGAAGAAGCAGCCGTCGGCCTTGCTATGGAACAAGGAGGGCATGTCCTACCTGCTGTTGCAGCGTCCGGACAAGGCCGCCAAGTGCTTCGACCATGCCATCAAGATGGACAAGCATGCCGCGGAGAGCTACAACAATCGCGGTTACGTCGAGCAGATGAAGAGGAAGTACGATAAGGCAATCAGTTATTACAAGAAAGCTGTTGAGCTCCGCCCCGGCGACGCGGTCTTCTACTACAACATGGGGTCATCGTATTTCGGCATGCATGATTATGCGAATGCGGGCAAGTCATACCGGCAGGCATTCGCGCTCGATCCTGGAATTTTCACCCGCGTCTCCCGCACCGGGATCATGGCGCAAGCGACTTCGCCGGAAGATCGCGCCGCCTTTTCGTTCCTGGTGGCCAAGATGTATGCGCAGGCTGGAGATTTCGATCGCTCGCTGGAGTATCTGCGCAAGGCCATCGAAGATGGCTATAAGCACATCAACGATGTCTACAAGGACAGCGAGTTTGCTACCCTGCGCACGGACAAGCGCTTCGAAGTGCTGATGGCGCAGCGGCCGCAGTCGATTCCGTAAGCGGTAAGTGTTATCAACGGCAATCGCCTTAGTGCTGTCCGGCGAGGTTCTGCGCAATGGGTCCGGCGATCGGCAGAACAAAGCGCTGTCCCGTCCCCGCTTTAATCAGACAGTAGATCCACAGGGCGAAAGTAAACAGCCCAAGCAAGCCGAGTAGCGCGATGCCGATTCCGAGACTGCCCACTCCGGGATGGACGTGGCCCCAGTATTCATATCCATGGTGACCAAAAAAGAATCCGACACCGAAGACCAGCGCCAAGACCGCGCGAATGATGTGCAGGCCACCGAAGGTGACGATTGACTGCGCGGCATGGAAGCGCACGTACGGGCGCTTATCGATGAGGAAGAAGATGATGCCGGTGAACCAGCCTAGAGCGTAGCTCAAGGCAGCGGCAGTGTTCTCCGACATACCAGATCGAGCTACGGGAGGCGGCGATTGCCATGACGGCGCAGGGACCGGCGCCGCGGGCTGCGGCTGTCCGCAGCTGGAACAGAACTGCGCATTAACGGGAACTTCCGTTCCGCACTTCGTGCAATGAGGCACGGCTTTCTCCTCGGTTAGCAGGGAATAGTACCACCATTCCCCGGGTTAGTCTGCATCCGCAAAGCTATTTCTTGGTTCCGTGAATGCTATCCCACAATGTGTCATATAACCTGCTGGGGTATATACCCCATTGTGGTGCTAACCCATCTCCGGTGTTGCGGCCAGCAGGGTTCTGGTATACGGGTGCTGGGGCGCGGTGGTGATCTGTTCCGTGGTGCCCACCTCCACCAGCTCTCCGCGCTGCATGACGGCGATACGGTCGGCGAGATAGCGCACGATCGGCATGGAATGCGAGATGAATAGATACGTCAGCTGAAACTCCCGCTGGAGCTGCTTAAGAAGGTTGACGATCTGCGCTCCAACGCTCACGTCCAGGGCGGAGACGGGCTCGTCGGCGACGATGAAGCGCGGCCGCAGAATCAGCGCGCGCGCAATCCCAATGCGCTGGCGCTGGCCGCCGCTGAACTCGTGCGGGTAGCGCGGTAGGGCTGAGGCGTCGAGTCCGACGGCGCGCATGACTTCAGTAGCGAGTTCGCGGCGGGGACGATGGCTCTGGCTGCCGTGAATCGCCATGGGCTCGCAGACGGTCTGCTCCACCGTCATGCGGGGATCGAGCGAACCGAAGGGATCCTGGAAGATGATCTGCATGTCGCGGCGCAGGCGGCGCAGCTCCGATCCGCTGGCGCGCAGTACGTTGTGGCTATCGAAGATCACTTGACCGGAGTCCGGTTCGATGAGGCGCAGCAGCATCCGTCCGAGGGTGCTTTTGCCGGAACCCGATTCGCCGACAAGACCGAGCGTCTCGCCGGCTTCAATGGTCAGCGAAACGTCGTTGACGGCGCGGATTCCGGCAGGGTTTTTCCCGAAATGGGAAGAAAAATGTTCCACGTGGAACATTTTCGCGAGGTGATGGGCTTGGAGAAGGGGCATGGCGTTTGACCGGAGTCCTGCTCTTCTATCCCCGCTTCTTAACCTCGGCCAGAACCTCTTCGGCATGGCCTTCGGGCTTCACGGGAGAGAAGATGTGCGCGATCTTCCCGTCCGGTCCGATGAGAAACGTGGTGCGCACAATACCGATCACCTTCTTGCCGTACATATTTTTCTCTTTCAGCACGTCAAACTCTTTGGCGACCTCTTTCTTGTCGTCGGCCAGCAAGGTATACGGCAGGTCGTATTTTTCCTTAAACTTGAGTTGCGCCCTGGGCGTGTCGGGCGAGATGCCCAGCACTACCAATCCGGCCTTTTGCAATTTCTTGAAGGCGTCGCGGAAGCCGCACGCTTCGATGGTGCATCCGGGAGTGTCGGCCCGGGGATAGAAGAACAGGACCACGGTCTTGCCGCGAAACTGCTCCAGCGAAACCGGGTTTCCGTTTTCGTCGGGCAGGGTGAAGTTCGGAGCTTTGCTATTGATTTCCATGACTCAATATCTATACCGCAATTCCGGCCGCCGGGCCATCGCTACTGTTCTCACGCTGTGGTCTCTGATCGCATTCAGCCCCGCCCAGATCCGCGATCGCACGCAGCACTCCGATCAGCAGCCCAACCAGACGCAAAGCACCGAGAAGAAGAAAAAGCAGCGCGGACCTCGTGCCATCGCGGTGCTCGAGTTCCTGCCCGGCGGTGGTGCGCGGCTCGTTCCGATCGCCTTGTGGATCGACGACCGCTTCTACGATGCCAGCCTGTACGGCGCCAATCCCGAGCCCATGGCCCTGCAACCTGAGACGGTTTACGAGGCCACTGACTACGGCGAGCCCACCGGGCTTTTTACCGTCACGACGCCCGAGCAAGTGAAAGGAAGCTGGGTCGGCACGGGCCATTGGAAGCCGGAGCTCCCGTTCGACAAAAAGCTTGCGCAGCAAGCCGCGAAGCAACCAAAGCCGACGCTCTCAGATAATCCTGCCGACGATCGTCCCGTGCTGCATCGCGCGGCGGGATCAAGCGGCGCATCCGGCTCCGATACTTCCAGCAACTCGGGCTCTTCGCAAACCGTATCGTCGGGTAGCACGAATCCGTCGGCCAGTAACACCGCTCCAACTTCGAATGAACCTTCCGACCGCCCAACGCTGAAGAAGCCTTCCTCGGAAGCTTCCGCCGCGCCCTCAGACACCGCAGCATCGTCGCCGCCGCCCACGGCCAGCACCACGGCTGCATCGCCCGCAGCCACATCGTCTCCGGATGAGAGCGATCCCAATCGTCCGGTCCTGCGGCGCGGCAAGCCTGCGACAACATCCGCGACCACGCCGGAGCCGAAACCGTTCAGCGCTTCGCAGTCGGCCACTTCGACCACCCCGCAGTCACAGCCCAAGCTGATCGCCGCGTTGAACAGCCTGGGCCGGCATTCCTATCCCGCCGTTTCCGACGCGACGCCGCATGAAGCGCGCTCCTTGCTCTATGCCATGAATACCGCCGAGCGCGAGACGAAGTCAGAGCAGCTCACTGCCCTGGCGATGGACGAAATCCGCAAGTTCATCGCGCAGCGCAAGACTCCAGCCTTGCCGAAAAATGCCGCCATCACGGATTACGATCTTCGCGCCTTCGACCTGGAGTTCAACAACTCGCCAACCTTCGTGCTTACCGCGACCCTGCCCGTGGCTACGGCCAAGGCGCTGGGTGGTGGCGCGTTCAACTACTTCATCACTCTGGTAGCGCACGAGGACCTCAACGGCGCGCCCATCAAAATCTTCAGCTCGGTGACCGACAGCAATCACCTCGACTCCTTCGCCCGCCTGGAGATCATCGACGCCCTCGATGCCGACGCCAATGGACGCGGCGACCTGCTCTTCCGCCAGTACTCTGACGTTGCCATCAGCTACAGCCTCTATCGTGTCTATCCTTACGAAATGAAAAAAGTTTTCGAAGGCGGTTCCTCAACGTGAAGAACAAGGCTGGGTAAATATGACTAACTCCGATTCTTCGATGTCGCAGCACGTCTCTTATCGCACCGTGAAAGTTGACGGACTCTCTATCTTTTATCGGGAAGCGGGACCAAGGAATGCTCCAACCATTCTCTTGCTCCATGGACTGCCATCTTCGTCACGAATGTTCGAGCCGCTCTTCGCTCGGCTTTCCGATAGCTGCCATCTGGTCGCACCCGATTACCCCGGCTTCGGACACAGCGACTGGCCGGACCCGAAAACGTTCGCGTACACCTTCGATCACTGCGCCGACGTCATGACTCATTTCACCGAAGCGGTGGGGCTCTCGCGTTACACACTTTACATGCAGGACTACGGCGGCCCTGTGGGTTTCGGCATGGTCTTGGCGCATCCGGACCGCGTCGAGGCTCTCATCGTCCAGGATGCGGTGGCGCACAACGAGGGCCTGGGAGCGAATTGGAAGACGCGGCGTGCCTTTTGGGCTGATCGGGCAGCCAACGAAAGCGCACTTCGCGCAAATCTCCTTTCCTTGGCTGCGACGCGAACCCGCCATGTCGGCAACGATCCGAATGTGGATCGCTACAACCCTGATCTCTGGACAGATGAATTCTATTTTCTCAACCAGCCCGGCCAGGCCCAGATTCAATCCGACTTGTTCTACGACTATCGAACCAATGTGGATGCCTACCCGAAATGGCAAGCTTGGATGCGGGAGAAGCAGCCGCGCCTGCTGGTGATCTGGGGGAAGTACGAGCTCTCGTTCGACCCCTCGGAGCCGGAAGCCTATCGCCGTGACGTGTCGAATGCCGATGTGCACCTCGTCGATGGAGGGCATTTCGCATTGGATACTGCTGCCGATGAGATCGCTGCATTGGTTAGCAACTTCCTCGGCTCTTCAACGCTGACTCGATAAACCTTTTGACGTCAGCGAATTACACCGTAATGTGAAATTAAGTTGACCTATCCGGCCGAAGGCCGCAAAGTGTCCCTGCGCCAAGATGGAAAAGAGCGACCTCCGGCTGACCGGTCGGCCGAGACGCTCATTCCCAGCCGGTTGGGCTGGCAAGGCCACGGGGAAATCAGGATGCCAAGGCAAGGTCGAGCTGCACTTTGGATTTTCACGCCGGTCATAGTGCTCTTACTCACGACAGGTCTCCTGGCGACCCAGACGATTCAGGCCCAGACACTGACCGTCCTGCACAACTTTACCGGCGGAGGCGATGGAGCGGAGCCACAAGCCGGCGTGACCATGGATCGCGCAGGCAATCTCTACGGCACCGCTTCCAGCGGCGGCGCCGGTTTGGGAACGGTGTTCAGGTTAGCGCGCGCCGGATCTGGCTGGGTTTTAACGCCTCTGTACAGCTTCGCTGGAGGCAGTGACGGTGCTTTTCCCCAAGCCGGGGTCATCATCGGCAGCAACGGCACCCTCTATGGCTCGACGACCTTCGGCGGTGCGGGGGCTTCGGGCACGGTTTTCAATGTCAGGCCTACAGCCACCGCCTGCAAATCTGCTCTCTGCCCCTGGATGGAAACCGTTCTCTACTCATTCCAGGGAGGCAGCGACGGAGCTCACCCGCGCTACGGCGACCTTGTCTTCGATCCTGCTGGGAACATTTACGGGACTACGTACGACGGTGGAGACGATGATGGCGGCACGGTGTTTGAGTTGTTACCGTCCGGTGGCGGCTGGACCGAGGAAGTTCTTCACAGATTCCCCAGCTCAATGGACGGCAAGGGCCCGATGAGCGGTCTGGTCCTCGACGCCACCGGCAACCTCTATGGCACCACTTTCAAAGGCGGCCAGTACGAAGCGGGCACAGTTTTCTCATTACATCCGTCCGGGTCGTCCTGGACGGAGAACACCCTCCACTCCTTCAAGGACCAGGCTGACGGCTCCAGCCCAATCGGCGGCCTGATCTTCGATCAATCAGGCAATCTTTACGGCAGCTCGGCCGACGGCATGTCCAATGGCGGCGTCATCTTCGAGATGACGCCTCAGCTCAGCGGCAGCTGGACGTTCAATGTGCTTTTCGGGTTCGTGTACCCCGGAGACTACGACTGCCCAGGGCCCTGGAGCAGCCTGACTGCGGATGCGGTGGGCAATCTCTACGGTACCGCGATCTTCGACGGCTCCTATCAAAACGGCTCGGTCTTCAAGCTGACGCCCTCCAACGGCGGATGGACCTATACCGACCTTCACGATTTCACGGGTCAGAGCGACGGAGGAATGCCGGTTGGCGGCGTAGTGCTCGACGCCCAAGGCAATCTTTATGGTACGACGTCTGCGGGTGGAAGCCTGAATCTCGGCGTGGTATTTGAGATCACGCCGTAAAGCAAGAAATTGTAGTTCGCCAAGGAGAATCGACATGAAGCGCTCAGGGCAATCTTGGATTGGAATTCGCGGCATCGCCGTGGGTATGGCGACCGCAATGATGTTTGTGTTGGCGACCCTGCCGACGCAGGCGCAGACGCTCACCGTACTGCACACCTTTACCGGCGCCGCCGATGGGGGCGTTCCGCTCTCCGGTTTGACGATGGATGCCGGTGGCAACCTTTATGGCACGTCCAGTCACGGCGCGGCCGGCTATGGAGAGGTTTTTAAGCTGGCGCATAAGGGCCAAGGCTGGATCTTCACTCCTTTGTATACATTCCAAGGGGCGCCGAATGACGGAGCCAATCCGGTTGCCAGGGTTATTTTCGGGCCGGACGGTACGCTCTACGGCACCACCGAAAATGGAGGAGACTCCACAGGCTTCTGCCATGGCGGCTGCGGCAGCGTGTTCAACCTGCGGCCTCCGCCGACGGCTTGCACCACCGCACTCTGTCCGTGGCAGGAAACCGTGCTGTATGACTTCGCCGTCACCGACCCTGTTTACGGAGCTCTGCCGGAGAGCGAGGTGATTTTCGACGGTGCAGGTAATCTCTACGGCACGTCCTACGGAGGTGGCTACTACGATAAGCCGGGCGGCGGCAGCGGGTGCGTGGAGTGCGGTCTGGTCTACAAATTGACGCCCTCCAGCGGCGGCTGGACCGAGAGCGTGCCCTATAGCTTCAGTGGATATCAATATGGAGACGACGGAGCCTTTCCGGTCGGCGGCTTGACCTTCGACAGTGCGGGCGATCTATATGGCACCACGACCCAGTATGGAGATTGCGGCTTCGGCATCATTTTCGAGTTGACCCCCAACGGCTCCAGTTGGAGCGAGCATCTTCTCCACGATTTCTGCACCGGAGGCGCCAATCCCACTGCCACCATGATCACCGATGCTTCCGGAACGTTCTACGGTACTACTCAGGGAGAATATTCGGGTTACGGAACCCAACATGGCTCGGTCTTCACCTTCGCTCCGAGCGGCTCAGGCTGGGTATACACGCCGATTTACACCTTTCCACAATACGGCGGCGGCCCGGCAGCGCAGCTCTTCAGGGACAGCGCCGGTAACCTCTACGGCACAACCATCACGGGCGGCAGTAATCCGCTTGGACTTTGCTCGAATGGCTGCGGCACCATCTTCAAGCTGACGCCTTCCAACGGCAGCTGGACCTATACCGAGCTCTATGACTTTACCGGCGGCAGCGACGGCGCAGCTCCCTATAGCAACCTGGTGCAGGATGCGAACGGAAATTTCTATGGAACGACATCTTCGGGAGGCAGCAATGGCTGTTCCCGGTGTGGTGTGGTCTTCGAATTCACCCCGTGAGACGACCTTTAAGCGAGGACAGTTATGAATATTGCCAAACGAAATCGTCAACTGAAAGGCCGATTTCATTGCCGAATGAAGATTGCGGTACTGACAACCGGTCTCCTGCTTTTGCTTAGCGCGGTAGCGCATGCGCAGACGCTCACCGTGCTGCACAACTTCACGGGCGGCGCTGATGGCTTGGCGCCAACCGCCGGCCTTACGCCTGGCGGCACGGGAACATTCTATGGAACCGCCTCCGGGGGCGGGCTGAACGGGTGCGGGACCGTCTTCAAGCTGACTCAACACAACGGCGGCTGGACGCTGCTTCCCATTTACACCTTCAAGAACGACTACGATGGCTGCAATCCGCTTTCGCCGGTGACCATCGGTCCCGATGACAGCCTGTATGGCACGACCATCGGCGAATACGACGGTCAAGGGACGCTCTACAAGCTCCAGCCGTCGCCAACGCCGCCGCCGAGCCCATTGACTCCCTGGCAATTCACACTTCTGCAGACCTTCACTGGGCTAAACGGTGACCAGCCTCTCTATGGGCCAGTCATCTTTGATCAGGCAGGGAACCTCTACGGCACCACCCAGTTCGGTGGTGGTTACAACGACTGGGGAACGGTGTGGGAGGCCTCGCCCAGCGGCAGCGGCTGGAGTGAAACTGTTCTAGCGGCATTGACACTGCCCAGCAACGGTCCCTACTCCAACGTGGTCTTCGATACCGCCGGCAATCTCTACGGCACCACGGGTACTGGGACCGACATCTTCGAGCTCAGTCCCAACGGGTCGAGCTGGACTACCACGATACTGCACACCTTCGACGGCAGGGATGGCTCTCTGGCTTATGGCGGCTTGGTACGGGACCAGGCTGGCGACCTTTACGGCGCCACCTCTGACGGAGGACCGGGTAGCAGTGGCGTGGCGTACGAGTTGTCTCAGTCAAGCGAAGGTTGGACTTTTCAGGTTATTAACTACTTCACCAGTCCCGGCCAGGGTGTCTTTGGTGAGCTGACGCTGGATGCTGCCGGAAACCTTTACGGCGTGCGGATCAGCGGCGGTACCCACGATGAGGGCGAGCTGTTCAAACTGACGCCCTCTAACGGCTCCTGGACCTTCACCGACTTGCACGACTTCACCGCCGCCGAAGGCTACTTTGCTTATGGCGCAGTCGTGCTTGACGCGGACGGAAATATCTTCGGCACTTCGCAGGCCGGTGGCGCATACGGAAAGGGCACGGTGTGGGAGTTCACGCCGTAAAGCAGTCGTCCGCTGTCCGTCCTTCATGCTCCTACAGCGTGGGATGTCAACGGTTAACCCGGAAAGTCGTTAGTACAGGATAGGGGTGAAAGGAGAAGCAACATGATGTACCGGGAGCAAAGTCGCATCAGCCGATTGTCAGGAATCGCAGTTCTTGGTTTGACGGTCGGGTTCTTCATGGCCGTCATCGCAACGCCCGCGGCCCAGGCTCAGTACACCGTGCTTTACAACTTCTCGGGCGGCGCAGACGGTGCGAATCCTTTTGTGGGAGTCACCCTGGATAGCGGTGGCAACATCTATGGGACCGCCTACGCTGCCGGCGGCGGCTACGGCACCGTCTTCAAGTTGACCCACAAAGGTTCAGGCTGGGGGCTAAACCCGCTCTACAGCTTCAAGGGAAAGGGCGCCAATGATGGCGCCGGCCCCAACGCCAGCATCGTCATCGGACCCGACGGCATTCTCTACGGCAGTACGATCGCAGGAGGCGGTAACGAGGATCCCTATTGTCAAGTTTACGGAGGCTACTTAGGCTGCGGTACGGTCTTCAGCCTCAGACCTTCACCCACCCGGCAGGAGACGCCCTTGAGTCCCTGGACCGAGACTCTGCTCCATCTTTTTACCTTCGATCCCGACGGGGCCTACCCGCTCAACAGCATGGTCTTCGATCAGGCCGGAAACTTGTACGGCACTGGCGCCAATGGAGGCTACATCTCAGGAGTGGTCTGGGAGTTGTCCCCTTCCGGAAGCGGCTGGAATGAACAAGCCATCTACACTTTCACCGGCTTGAACGGCGGCGACGGAGGTTACCCGGAGGGCGGTGTAACCTTCGATTCAGAAGGCAACCTGTACGGCACGACATCGGAGTACGGACACACCATTGAGGGATGCTGCGGCGCTGTTTTTCAGTTGGTGCCTTCAGAATCGGGATGGACGGAGAACACTCTCTACGACTTCACTGACGGCGACGACGGCAGTACTCCTTACGGCGGAGTAATTGCCGATTCCGCGGGGAATCTGTACGGCACCACTACCACCGATGGTGCCAACGGCGGAGGCACGGTCTTTGAACTCTCGCCCTCCGGCAGCGGCTACACGTTTCAAACCATCTACAGCTTTTCCGGCACGAAGGGTCAGCAGGTTGGGCCCTATGGCAATCTGGTCATGGACAGCGCCGGGAATCTGTACGGCACTACCTACCTGGATGGCCGCTACGGCTGGGGCAACGTCTTTAAGCTGACACCATCGGGCAGCGGCTGGACCTACGCCTCGATACATGACTTCACCGGCGGCACGGATGGCGCTGCACCGCGTTGCGGCCTGGTGTTCGACAGCAGCGGCAATCTCTATGGCACCACCAGCATAGGCGGCGCAAACGGTTATGGTGTCGTATTCAGGCTTGTCCCATGAGTACGGTTTTCAATGGTCGCGCCTTTAGCTGCGCGGTTGAAGATCTTACGGTGTCCCACAATGAGGGATCACCTGGTACCAGGGAAAATCGATGCAACGTGTTTTCTTGAATAGGAGAATGATGATGGCTAGCCAAAAGCAAGATCGTGGTGGGACGATGGGAATCGATCTGGGAATGACGCTGGCAGCGCTGGGGTTGGCGTTGCTCATGATCGTTCTTGCCACCCAAGTGCATGCGCAGACGCTCACCGTGCTGCACAGTTTTACCGGCGGAAAGGATGGCGCAAATCCCGCGGCCGGATTAACGATGGATGCGCGCGGGAACCTCTATGGCACGGCGTCCGCGGGCGGCGCCGGCCATGGCACGGTCTACAAGTTGAGCCATGCGGGCTCGGGCTGGACTCTTAGTCCCCTGTACGTCTTCGGAGGAAGCCCCGACGGATCCGATCCCGTTGCGCGCGTGGTTTTCGGACCGAATGGCACTCTCTACGGCACAACCGAACATGGAGGCAACATAAATTGCGGCGGCGGCTGCGGCACGATTTTCAACTTACAGCCTCAGCCCACGGCTTGCACGGCCGCACTCTGTCCCTGGATGGAGACCGAACTTCTCCGCTTCAATGGCGTGGGGGGTGGGATTTTTCCCGAAAGCGAAGTCACCTTCGACGCGGCAGGTAATCTCTACGGCACTGCCTATTCGGGCGGCGGTCTCGAATTGGGCGGAGGCAGCGGTTGCTACCCGTACAGTTGCGGTTTGGTCTACGAGTTGACACCCTCGGGTAGCGGCTGGACGGAGAGCGTCCCTTATGTCTTCACCGGATATCAGTACGGAGATAACGGCGCAAATCCCGTTGGCGGCTTGACTTTTGACAGCGCCGGCAACCTTTACGGCACCACATCCACATACGGCGACTGTGGCTTCGGCATAATTTTCCAGTTGACGTCCAACGGCTCCGGCTGGACCGAGAACATTCTGCAACAAATCTGCTCGGGGGGAGCGTCGCCCACCGCCACCATGATCACCGACGCCTCAGGAACCTTCTATGGCGATACCCAGGGAGAATATCCCGGCTATGGCACGCAACACGGCTCGGTCTTCACCCTCGCGCAAAGCGGCAGCAGTTGGGTGTACACGTCCGTTTACACCTTTCCTGAGTACGGCGGAGGCCCAGCAGGTCAGCTCTTCAGGGATGGCGCCGGCAACCTTTATGGCACCACCATCACGGGCGGTGGCAATCCGCTTGGGCTCTGCTCCTCGGGCTGCGGCACGATTTTCAAACTGACACCCTCCGGTAGCGGTTATAGCTATACCCAGCTTTACTCCTTCACCGGCGGTAGCGACGGCTCAGCTCCCTATAGCAACCTTGTCCAGGATACAGACGGCAATTTCTACGGCACGGCCAGCACCGGTGGAGCGGACGGCTACGGTGTGATCTTCGAATTCACGCCCTAGGAGCGGCGTTGGGGCGAGTACCACAATGTGGGATTGAGCTGCACTAAACAGTGTGTCGCCACGTCTCATACAGGAGGATGGTTATGGCTAGCCAGAAGCAGAATCGCAGTTGGAATCTCGGGATCGATCTGGGGATGACCCTTGCATACGTTGCGTTGGTGTTGCTGATCAGCGCCGCCAGCCAATTGCAAGCGCAGACGCTCACCGTGCTGCACAGCTTCACCAGCGGAAAGGACGGCGCAAATCCAGTGGCCGGCTTAACGATGGACGCGGCCGGTAATCTCTACGGCACGTCCCAGAATGGAGGGGCGGGCAACGGCACGGTCTTTAAGTTAGGACACGCGGGCTCGGGCTGGACCCTTACTCCTTTGTACACCTTTGGTGGAGACTCGGACGGAGCCCATCCGGTTGCGCGAGTGGTTTTCGGGCCCAACCATACCCTATACGGCACGACTAAGAATGGAGGGACAACCGGAGATTGCACGGGTGGCTGCGGCACGGTGTTCAACCTGCAGCCCCAGCCGAACGCTTGCACAACCGCAATCTGTCCTTGGGTCGAAACCATACTTCAGCGCTTCACGACTCTCGCCTTCCCAGAGAGCGAAGTGGTCTTCGATAGCGCCGGCAATCTGTACGGGACAGCGTATTCAGGAGGCACCGGTGGCGTTGGAGGCGGCAACGGTTGCTGGCCCAGTTGCGGAGCGGTTTACGAATTGTCACCCTTAAACGGCAGCTGGGTGATGAGCGTGCTGCATAATTTTTCCGGATATCAGTACGGAGATGATGGCGCCAATCCGGTTGGAGGTTTGACTTTCGACAGCGCCGGAAATCTTTACGGCACAACTTTCACCTACGGCGACTGCGACTACGGCATCGCTTTCCAGCTGACTCCTTCCGGTTCCGAGCACCTTCTGCACGATTCTTGCGGCGAGGCAGGAAATCCAGCCGCCAGCATGATCGCGGATGCGGCGGGGAACTTTTACGGAACAATGCTGGGCAATGGATCGGCGGAAAAAGGCGGCGTGTTCACCTTGAAGCCTTCCGGAGGAGGTTGGATGTGGGAATCGGTCTACACTTTTCCTTGGAATGGCGGCGGTTCTGCCGGTGCGCTCTTGATCGATTCTGCCGGCAACCTTTACGGCACAACGGTCGCCGGCGGCGGCAATCCCCTGGGCAAGTGTCCTTCGAACGGCTGCGGTACCATCTTCCAGCTGACCCCGTCCGGTAGCGGCTTTAGCTACACCCAACTTTACGCCTTCACAGGTGGTAGCGACGGCTCAGCTCCTTATAGCAACCTTGTCCAGGATACGGACGGCAATTTCTATGGCACCGCCAGCACTGGTGGAGCGGACGGTTACGGTGTGATTTTCAAATTCACGCCCTAGTCACAAGGAGGGTGGGAGCAGTCCCACAATGTGGGACGGGTGCAACAAAGGGGTTGTGGCCTACAGTGATACGGTTTACTGTTTCTGTGAGAACGTGGAATGGCCACAAAACCCCCGGCGGCGCAGGGCCAAGGACCCTTAGCCGCTCAACTCTGCGCCGGCCTGTCATGGGCCATTTTGTTGGGCGGGCTGTGCACCATTGCGGTCGCGGTGCACACAATCCTGGTTAGTTACTCCCGCCTTCCCTGGTGGGACACCTGGGAATACATAGCAGCCATTGCCAAAGGCGAGAGTCCGCTCTCGCCCAGCTGGCTGTGGCGCCAGCATAACGAACACCGGTTCGTCATTCAGAAGCTGTTTTTCGCGGTAGATCTGGAGATGTTTCACGCCAGCCAGGTATTTCTGCTGGCCAGCATCGTCGCAATCCAACTCCTGCATTTGGGGCTGTGGGCATGGAGCATGCGAGTGCTGGGCGGATGGCAGGGAGCGTTGTGGCGCAGTGGCGTGGGCCTGGTGGCGTTCTGTATCTTCTGTCCCTCCCCATGGCTGAACTACACCATGGGGTTTCAAGTCTGTTACGTTCTTGCGCCGCTGTTTGCCACACTCTCATTTGTCGGACTGCTGCGCTATTGGACGGATTCGCAGCGCCATACCGGAAAAACATGCTCTTCCAAGTTCCTCTGGCTGTCCATTGTGGGGGCCTTGTGCGCAACCTATTCCCTGGCCAATGGAAATCTTCTTTGGCCGCTGCTAGTGGCAGCAGCCTTCTTCCTCAGATTGCGTCTTTCTGCGTTGCTGAGTTATGCGATCACGGGCGCGGTCAGCACTTCGCTTTATTTTTATCACTACGCTCGCCCGCTCTATCACGCGGATCCTATCGCTTCGCTGGGTGCGCCTCTTCGGATCATGAAGTATGTGGCAGTGTACTTTGGGAGTTCGTGGGTCAACGGGTCGATCGTCACCGCGGAGGCTATCGGCGTTACCGGATTGGCCATTGCGTTGGTTGTGCTTCTAAAGACGCCTTACTATATCCTGACATCTCGTGCCTTCGGGCTTCTACTTGTTTTGACCGGTGTCTTCTGCGTCGGAACGGCTCTGATTACCGCGGCAGGACGAATCAATTTCGGAGTCAAGGAGGCATTGGAAAACAGATATCAAACCTTCGCACTTCTTTTCTGGTGCAGTCTGGGACTACTGCTGTTGGGGTACGTGTTCTGGCTTCCTGCAAGACCGTACCGGTTCCTCGCGGCGGAGATATGCCTTCTGGCGGTATTGTTGAGGGGCGCGATCCTTGCTGACCGTCCGATTGGGGAGGCGCGAGCGCATGGTTATGGACTCAATCTCGCCAGCATGGGCCTGCGGACAGGTGTCTATGACCCCGAACTGCTGACCGGGATTGCGGAACGCAGCGACAAGCTGCTGTTGGGTGTCAATTACTTCAGAGAGCATCAGCTAGCACTCTTCTCGGGCTGGGATTCTTCTTTGATGGGAAGTCCCTTGGACGGGACCCTCCAGGTGGTGTCGCCCGATGAGTGTACCGGGGGGCTGGAGTTCGCTCCGCTCAAGGATGCTGCCGCGCCGGGTTGGTTTGTATCAGGCTGGGCCTGGGACCGCAAGCACCACCGGCCGCCGCGTGAGATCGTCGCCACTTCGGAAGGAGTCATCACGGGTCTGGCTGCGGTGGGATACAAGGTCCCCAACATCAGTACAACTGATCCGGAAGTGAGCGGCAGCTATGTTGGATATGCGGGGTATGTGCGCCAACCCAAGCCTGGAGCGGTAGTGAAGGTGTACGCGATCCTGCAAGGCAGCCCTTCCACTGCCTGCTATTTTGCCACCGCCGACGAGCAGCACCGCCCGGCAGAGTGATCCGGTGGGATCAGCTGATGGCTCAGCTTAAGACAGCCGATCTCAGTTGGCAGCTGAGCTTCAGTGGAGATCAGCTCGACGGTTTCTACGCCGACTTATCTCGCACGAAGTAGCCAACGTAGTATCATGACAAGACGGTTTCCGGCCAAACCTGGAGCTGCTACAAACCCGCAACCGAAGTTGGTCACCGAAAGCTAAAGGAGAAGAATCATGGAATGGACGAGCCCGCAATTTGAAGAAGTCTGTTTGAACTGCGAAATCAACTGCTACGCCAACGCGGAACTGTAAACTGAAGGATGCGCATTGAGATTCTGGGCTCCGCCGCGGGGGGTGGATTTCCCCAGTGGAATTGCAACTGCCGAAATTGCCAGGGCCTCCGGACCGGTAATTTTCGCGGACGCAGCCGCACCCAAACCCAGGTGGCCGTCAGTGATGACGGCCGCTCATGGTTCCTCTTAAACGCCTGTCCTGACTTGCGACTCCAAATTGAACGGACTCCGGTTCTGCAGCCGCGCAGTGCAGTTCGCGATTCCCCGATCGCCGGCGTGCTGCTTACGAGCGCCGATATTGATCAAATAGCGGGCCTGCTGTCGCTCCGTGAATTGCAGCCCTTTCAAACCTACTGTACAGCTTCCCTCCGCCGCATCTTGCAGGAGGACAACAGCGCCTTTGGCATGTTGAATCGAGTGCCCCAGCAAGTTTGTTGGCGGGAAATCAAGCTCGGTGAAAGCTTCCCGCTGCTCACGGTGGCGGGAGATGAGTCGGGGATTTCCTGCGAAGTGATTTCCCTGGGAAATAAGTATCCGGTTTATGTTTCTCCCCAACGTGCCGCCATGCTTAAATCTGAGGAAGCTCTGCTGGGCGTCATGTTGACGGCAGCTTCGGGTGGGCGGCTAGCCTACATGCCGGCTGTTCCGGCGATCAATCAGCTGTTGTTGCAACTTCTGGAAACCGCCGACGTGATTTTGTTCGACGGAACGTTTTGGAGCGATGACGAGCTGATTCGGGTTCAGGGAAGCGGCGCTACTGCCCGCGAAATGGGCCATGTTCCCATAACCGGCAACGACGGAAGCTTGCGCCAGCTGGCGGGGTTGCGGCGCCCACGTAAAGTTTTTGTGCATGTGAATAACACAAATCCCATGCTGGATGAGTCGAGCGCTGAATACCGCGAGGTAGGCGCAGCCGGCTGGGAAGTAGCGGAGGACGGGTGGCAGTTCAATCTCTAGAAACTATTCCGGATGTGAGGGTGCTTTCGGCGGACGAGCTCGCAGCTCGGCTGCGGCGGGTCGGCGAGGAACGCTATCACCATCAGCATCCGTTTCATCT
>Ga0181532_10001110_pt1 | contig 26514 bp, 18 predicted proteins | sample PEATcosm2014_Bin_33_FD_119768 | JGI IMG/M metagenome (GOLD analysis project Ga0181532, IMG submission 119768) | Peatland microbial communities from MTU Mesocosm Facility, Houghton, MI, USA - PEATcosm2014_Bin11_30_metaG | ecosystem: Environmental > Terrestrial > Soil > Wetlands > Peat | place... | reverse complement strand
GTACTCGCCGGTTCTCCTCACGTGGTCTGCAAGGAGCAGCGCATGAAGGATGCTCGATTTGCCGGAGCTGTTCGCGCCGAAGATCAGCGTGAGCGGCTTGATTGGCACCCGCTGGGTTTCCGCGAACGCTTTGAAGTTGCCAATGCCCAATTCCGTAATCACGCGGGCAGTATTGCCCACGCCTGTTTTTCTTCTAGCCTAATTTTCGCAAAGCCCATAACTCTTGAGTCATGTGTGCGGAACTGCTTAGCCAGGGCGGCCTCTCGCTCGAACGCCTGCAGAGCTTTTGCCTGGTGGCCCAGGCGGGCGGCGTCACCAAAGCCGCCCGGGGCGACCCGGCGAGGCAAAGCCTGTACAGCCGGCAGGTGAAGGAGCTGGAGGAGTTCTTCGGCGCTGAGCTGGTGCGGCGGAAGGGGCGGGGGATTATGCTCACGGCGGCCGGGGAACGGTTGAATGTGCTGGCGCGGGAGTGCTTTGCATCGCTGCTGGACTTCAAGAGCGCGTGCAAGGGGTTGCCGGTCGAGGTGGTGATCGGGGCGGGCGAGAGCGTGATTGAGTGGATGCTGATGCCGCGCCTGGGCGAGGTGCGGAAGAAGCTGCCGAATGTGCGGCTCAAGTTCCTGAACCTGGCGACGGCCGAGGTGGTGCGGCGCCTGACAGACGGGGTCATTGATTTCGGGGTAGTGCGGCGGGATGCGGTGGCGCGTCCGCTGCAATGCACGTCGCTGGGGGTGATGGGGTATTCGCTGTTCGTGCCTGAAGGCTTGGCGGGCGTGGGGACAGGGTTAAAGGCGCTGGAGACCGTGCCATTGGCGACGCTGGAGGGCGAGGGGAGCTTCCGGAGGGAATTGGCGGCAATCGCGCGTAAGAACCGGCTGGCGCTGAAGATTGAAATCGAGTGCGCCTCCTTTCCGCTGGTGGCGCGCGCGGTGGCAACTGGGAGCGTGGCTGCGATACTGCCGAGCGTGGCAGCCGTGGAACTCGGGCGGCTCGGAGCGAAGGAGATGCGCATCCCAATCTTGGATGGCCTCAAGCGTGAGATCTGCCTGGCTTGGAGCCCGCGGGTCATGAGGATTCGGCCTGCGCTGGAGAGGGCGAGCAAGCTCTTTGCGCAGGTGTTCAGAGCCTAACGGAATATCCAATAGCCTGTGGTAGGATAGCATGGGGCCTCGGCGGCCCTCGCTCCCGTGAAACGACCACTCGCTGGCACCGCCAACCGGTCTCGACCCCGGCTGCCCGGAGGCTGCCAACGCATCTACGCAGCCCAAACCCTCTCGAAACAGGGAGAATGCGCTTCCTTCTGCCTTCGTCCCTCCTCGCTAGCCCCATGCCTCTACGGTGTTGCCCCGGTGCTACCCCGGATATACCACGGTGTGTATCCCATGTGGGTCGCGGATTCCCCTTTGTTTGCAGGGCTTTGATAGAGGTTTGTATCTTCTGAACCCGGCCTTCAGCTCTTGCTGCGCACGCTTTCCCTACCCAAAACTGCTGCCCGGTCAGCCAGCCCCGTTGGCCCAGCCGTGGCCGGCTGCGCACCTTTGCGCCCGCGGCGATACACGCATCCTGCTGTTCGTCGGTCAGCGACCCGCAGTAGTTCCGGGAGGCGGCGCCGAGTCGCGCCCGCCAATATCTCTGTTTCGGAGTCCACGGGTCCCGGGGTTTGACCCAGAGGCGACGCCACTGTTTGTTGCCTGGCAGCACGTAATACACCCAGTCGCCGCACCGGCCACTCCGGATCCTGGGGTCAAGGCATCGGCCTGTGGGGGCGCAAAATGGACAGTCACGGCACCCGGGTCGTCGCCGCCGGGCAGACGCCGCAGGCTTCCGGAGCTTGGGATCTCCAGCCGCTGCTGTCTTCATGATGCGTTGTTCGTCATCCATCGTTACCAACCGGCAGTTTTGGCACCCGCAGCACTGGCATGATGCCGGCTTATATCGTGGGAACGGTCCAAGCCGGCATCACGCCGGCGTTCCGGGTTCGCAGGCCGCAAGCAAGCGTTTTTAGGCTACACTAATGGCCCGGTCAGTGCAATGGTTTTTTGCCGGGAAAAGGCACGCTCCACAGGTGAACGGCCGAGCACAGGCGTCCGCACCGGGCTCAGGGACTCAGAAGCTTATCACCACATCCGCCCGACTGCGCAGCATTTCGAGCGCCTGCGGGATGTCCCCTACCTTGAGCACGTTAAGGTAATCCGGTCCTTCGGCATGAGAGCCTGGCAGCCGTTCCAGCTTCAACCTCCGTATCTGCGGCTCGAACAAGCCGGCGTAGGCGGCGTTGACGCCCATCTCGCCCTGGGCACGGACCTCCAGCGTCGTTTTCCTGAACTCAGGCAACGCTCTGAGAGCCTGGGCGGCGCAGCGGATGTCCCATACCCTCATGCTATCGAGTGTCTGGCCCAGCAGCATGTAGCGGCGGCGGATGTGCCTCGCCGTCCTGGCATCCGCTGGCTTGCCGGCGGGCTCGACTCCGCGTGGAGCGAAGAATGCCAGCGCAGCGTTCCCGGCCTGCATCTCGCGCCGTAGATCGGCATAGGCTTGGGGCGTCGCGCCGCCCAGCCATAGCCATTTGGCCGGGGCGTTGCTCCAACTGGCCGCATCCAGCACTGTCAGCAGGAGCTCCTCAGGCTTCCTCACCTTTCTATCCTGCACGACGACCAGCCAGCGCGGCACCTCCGGCTGGCTCTGGAAGATGTAGCGCCGAACGCGGACCCCCGCCTCGTCCGATTGCCCGCTCAGCTCCGGCTTGATTGCGATGCTCTCCGGCCAGCCGGCGAACACCTTCTCTCGCAGGGCATTCTTATACTCCGTCTGCCCCTGCGTGGCTTCACGTGCCATCGCTGGCCGGGGAAGCGGCGCTGCTTCAGGCACAAAGCTTTGGTCAATCCGGGTGTTCAGCTCGTCGGCGGGCAGCTTGTCGAAGACACGAAGCTGCTCCGGCGCGAAGAACTTTGTGGCGGCCATCGCGATGAGCGGGTCCTGGCCTTTGAGGAACCGGTTGAACCAGCGGAAGACCGGCAACTGGAGGTCCTGTGTGTCCGCATGCGGGCCTTCGGTGATCAGCAAGCCAAGCTGGTTGGTCTTGCCGTAAAGCCCGTAAATGCGCCGCGTTTGGTTATACAATCGCATCACGCCATCCAAAGGGAACAGCTTATCCTTGTCCGAATTCCCGATCAGCAACGGGCGCGGCGCGATCAGCGCAGCCACCTGCGGGAAGTCCCAGCGGTACGTGTTCACAAAGAACATGCAGTCGCAGTGGCCCTCCACACAGCCATTTACAACCTGGTTACGCAGATCGGTCATCCCCGCGACCGGGGCTGCGACCTTGACGCGCTCATCCAGCGCCGCGACGGTCCAGGTGTAGGACCCGCCTCCCGACCGGCCCGTCATGCCGATGCGCTCCTTGTCCACCTCTGGCCGCGAGCATAAATAATCCAGCGCCCGGATGCTGAACCAGGCCTCGACACCCGCCGGGGTGTAGCCGCGCGAGTTCCACCACCACCGCCCGTCACTGTAGGTGCCGTGATGGCGCCCCTCGATCTCGCCCAACTGGAGCGTGTCAATGATCAGGCAGACATAGCCATTGCGGGCAAACCATGCGCCGTGATGCTGGTAAGCCGCCTTGTTGCCGCAGCTCACGCCATTTGTAAACACCCGGCTGTGGCCGCACACGTAGAGAATCGCCGGCGCGGGCCGCTCCAGCTTCTTAGGCAAGTAGAGATTCGCCGTGACATAAAGCCTGGGCAGCGCCTGGAAATACAGCTTCTCGACGGTGAAGTCCGCCTGCTCCAGTTTCCCCGTGATGACGGGCTTTAGGTCCGTTCGCTCAGGCGCGGGCCACAGGCCGAGCATCTCCTGCAACTGCCTCCGGTATTCCCCGCGCCGCGCCTCCCAGTCCTTGAGGGAATGAATGTCCGCCAGGCACCGACCCGAGAGAGCGGCGGTCTGACTGGCAAAGTAATTCGCCAGATTCAGGTCGTTCCGGGACGCCCTATCCCCGGGCGGCGCCGTGCCCGGCACAGCGGCGGAGAGGGAGGTCACTAGAACGAACAGGCCAGTCAGTCCGAGCATCCGCGTCATGACGCAAGGGTGTTATGGACGGCGCCCGACGGCAACCAATTCTTTAGGGCTCTTCCGGGATGGGGATAACTGCATCCTGAGCCAGCTTGCGGCTGGGCTGGCGGCGCAGCGGGCTTGCGGCCAGCGTGACGCGGCTGTTTAGAGGACTGCTCAGGCGGGGCCTTCCCCCGCCATGGCCTGGCCGGCGAGCCAGCCCGTGGTCCAGGCTGCCTGGAAGTTGAAGCCGCCAGTGAGGCCGTCAATATCCAGCAGTTCGCCAGCGAAATGCAGGCCCGGGCAGATACGGCTCTCCATCGTCTTGAAGTTCACTTCGCTTAGTCGCACACCGCCGCAGGTGACGAACTCATCCTTGTTGAGGCTCTTGCCCGTCACCGGCAATTCGGTGCGGAGCAGTTGTTGGACAAGCGCGTGCCGCCCGGCCCGGGAGACATCGGCCCAGCGCGTCTCGCCCGGAATGCCCGCCGCCAGAACAAGCTGTTCCCACAGGCGGGCCGTCAGCGGCGCTAGCGGTGTGTTCACCACCAGCCGCGCGGGCTGGGCGGCGCGGCGCGACTGAAGCTCTGCCGCGAGGGCTTCCGTGCCGAGGTGCGGCAGCCAATTCAGGCGCAGCGGGAATCGGTAGTTGAAACCGTGCAATTCCCGCGCCCCCCACGCTGATAAACGGAGAACTACCGGACCGCTCAAGCCCCAGTGCGTCAGCAGAAGCGCGCCGCGTTCGCGCAATCCCGTCCCCGGCACCGAAGCCTCCGCCGCCTCGACGGAGACCCCGGCCAGGCCGCGCACCCACGGCGTTTCGAGGTGAAACGTGAACAACGATGGCACGGGTGGCTCCAACGTATGGCCGAGTGACACCGCCAGTTGTCCCAAAGCCGGGACGCGGCATCCGCCGGTGGCCAGGAGCAAACCCTCGCAAGCCAGCAATTCACCGTCGGACAGGCTCAGCTCGAACCCGCCTTCCGGGCGCTTCACGACGCGCTCGACGCCGCGATTCAGCACCAGCTTCACGCCGGCTGCCCTGGCCGCGCCCAGCAGGCAGTCAAGGATCGTCTGGGAGGTATCGGTCGTGGGGAACATCCGTCCGTCCTTCTCCGTCTTAAGCTTCACACCCCGGGACTCAAACCAGGCCACGGTATCGCTCGCTTGAAAGGTCTTGAAGGGAGCAATCAGCGCCTGCCCGCCTCGCGGATAATGCGCGGCGAATTCCCGCGCCTCGAAACAGGCATGAGTGACGTTGCAGCGCCCGCCACCTGAAATGCGGACCTTGGACAGGAACTGCGGCCCCTTTTCGAGCAAGGTGACCTCGACGTCCGGCGCGGTTTCCGCGCATGTGATCGCGGCAAAGAATCCGGCCGCCCCACCGCCTGCCACCACCACACGTCGGGAACTCATGCCGAAGACCTTAACAAAGCGCCGAGGGGAAGTCTCTCCGTCAGACGCAGTGGAGTCCGGGTCGGGCCCCTCTCGGCACTACCACCGGACCGCGAGCCGTCCCTGGCTCGCCGCAACTGGTCTCCGACGATGATGGGAGCACCGGCTGTCAACTGGAGGAGCAGCGCGACAAGAAGCAGCAGAAAAGCGATGCAAACCAGCGCAACCAGAGCGCAAAGCCGCTCTATTGCTGCGACTACGTATGACCGCCAGGGGTCCATGCGAATCATTAGACCCGACGCCCGCGCTCACTCGCGCCGCGCCACTGGCCTCCGACATCCAGACAGACCGCGACCGCGACGTCGAGTGCAGCGCGAGTTAGCCAGAAAAACGTTCATTCGGTTGGCTCCGCTGGCTGACCTGGCTGTCGCACATGGGCGATACGCAACACGACTGGGACCACGACGCAGGCCGCGAACGCAAAGCCCAAGACCTTCGCGACTGTGAACCACTGCTGGCTCTCGCCGTGCGGAACAAACGTCGCAAGTGCGACCCACGGAAATGCAGCCCGCGGCAGCGCACTGATGCCAGAGGAAACCCAACGCGCGGGTCTTGCTGGCCGCGCCAACAACAAGGTGCTGAATAGCAGGGCTGGTAGGGCCGCCCAAAGGTAGGCCGACGCACCCATGTAAGGGCCGCTTGTGTCCGTGCCGGAAAGCGACCATGCGAATGTGAACCAAAGGCTCACCACAATGCAGACCACCCAAGAAATTGTGGGTACTGAGTATTGCATACGCGCTGCACTGGCTCGGCTACCGCAGAGGTGAGCGATGGCGGCGGCTAGCAACCATCCGAATCTGCAAACAGGCGCCGCCCGCCGCCATTCGCTCGACCGAAAAGTTAGTCCCGTCGGTCCTCGTGACGGCCATAAAACCTCAAGTGCAGTTTCGCTGCCTCAACCGCAGATTCCAAGCTCCGGTGTGTGAGAAAGCACCCATCCAAAACCGGAAACTGCCGGGCCAGCAATTGCTCTCTGCAGGAATCAGCCGCCTCCGATCCGATCCATACCAACGTCAGATAGGAGAAAAACGCCAGGAGGGGATTCTGGCTCCTAGTCAATGGAATCAGGTCGGAAGAAAGATGTGGATAGGTCTCTGCGATGAGGTGTGCGGATTCAACCGAAGGGTTCAACCGTGCCGATCCTGGGCGGCAAGGAACGCTCTGTGCCTTGCGCCAGTGATTCACCGCCTCGCGCAAGACTGCAAGCTCCTCGGTGGTCAGGTTTGGATTGTCGATGTAGCGCATTTGGCGCAGGGACTATTATTGGTTAGGAAAGTTTTCCTAGTAAGCAGATAATGAGGCACAAACTGGGAATTAATTCCTAGTATTTTTCTTCGTATCGGGGGCAAGACTATGCAGGACAGCGGACGCGGTCAAGCCCAGGGCGCGAACAAATCTTTTACAGAACCTTTACGCGCGCCTGACAACGCCCGCGGCGGCGCGGCTACTCTCGGCGGCATGAAGATTGGATTCATCAAATGCTGTCTGGTGCCGGCGCTTGCGTCGGCACAGGTGTTGATCCCGACCGCTCTGGCCGTCGAGAAGGCTGCTCCCCTGAGCACGTTCGGCAAACTGCCCATCAAGGAAATCACCGTCTTCAAGGACGGCCACGCCTTCGTCGCGCACGAGGGCGAGATGCCGACCGACGAGCACGGCGACGTGGTCATGGACTATCTGCCCACGCCGGTCGTCGGCACGTTCTGGCCATATTCAGCGGAGAAGCGCGCGCGGCTGGTCAGCGTGGTCGCCAGCCAAAAGCGCGTGCTGGTCGAGCGCACCGCGCTGAACCTGCGCGAGCTGCTCGAAGCCAACATCGGCGCCGAGGCCATCATCGCCGAGACAAGCGGGAGTCGCTATGCGGCCACGATCCTCAGCCTGCCCGTGCGCAGCGCCGAGGAGCAGGCGGCGAGCAGCCTGCCCGACTCGGGCGAGCACCTGCCGGAGAAGGGCAACCTCATCCTCCTCAAGATAGCCGAAGGGGCAAAGGCCATCGCGATTGACCGCATCCAGGAAGTCACTTTCACCCATGCGCACAAGCCCGCTGCCGCCAGCGAGGAGTTCCGCAACCTGCTGAACCTCAAACTGGATTGGGGCAAGGCCAAGCCCGCCAAAACGGCCAACGTCGGCCTGTTCTATCTGCAGAAAGGCGTGCGGTGGATACCGAGCTACAAGGTCGAGCTGGATGGCAACGGCCAGGCCGCCGTGAAGCTGCAAGCCACGCTCATCAATGAGCTGGCCGACCTGGACGATGTCTCCGTCAACCTTGTCATAGGCGTGCCGACGTTTGCCTTCAAGGACACCATTGACCCGATGGCGCTGCAGCAGAACCTGGCGCAGTTGTCCCGGTATTTCCAGGCCGACGGGCTTGACCGCAACAGCCCGCTCGTTTCCAACTTCAGCAACGCCATCATGTCACAGCAGGTTCAGGCCCCTGCGTATTACTCCGGCGCGCCCGGTCCCGGCGGTGCTGGAGCGCTCGGCCCCGAGATCGGGGACGCCGAAAAGAGCGAGGACCTGTTCGTGTTCACCGTGCCCCACGTGAGCCTCAAGCGCGGCGAGCGCGTGGTCCTGCCGATTGCCGAGTTCACCCTGCCCTACAAGGACGTCTTCACCCTGGACCTCCCCTTTGGTCCGCCGCCCGACGTCCGCGCGAGCCTGAACCACGAGCAGCAGCGCGAGTTGGCCCGGCTCTTCAGTGCCCCCAAAGTGATGCATAAGGTCCGGCTCACCAATGACAGCAAGTATCCCCTCACGACCGCCCCGGCCCTGATCGTCCGTGCGGGCCGTGTACTGGCGCAGGGCATGATGACTTACACGGCCACCGGGACGAGCGTGGATTTGCCCATCACCACGGCGGTGGATTTCCAGGTCAGGAAGAGCGACGTCGAGGCCAAGCGCACGCCGAATGCCCTGGAGGAGAATGGCAATCACTACACCCGCGTTGATCTGGCCGGCAAGATCATCATCACCAGCCATCGTGCGCAGGCGTCCGAGCTGGAGGTCACCCGCTATGTGCTGGGGGCCGCCGACAGCGCCGACGAGAAGGGCAAGGTTGAACAGATCAACGTCTTTGAGAACAGCGACTACTTCACTGCCGGGGACTACCCCTCGTGGTGGAACTGGTATGGCTGGCCCTCATGGTGGAATTACTTCAACGGCATTGGCCGCATCACCTGGAAGCTCACAATCGAGCCCAACCAGAGCAAGGAGCTGGGCTACCAATGGCACTACGTCTGGCGGTAAGCCGAGCCCAGCCCAGCCCGCCACCCGGGGCGCCGGAGGTTTGGACGGGCCGCTCCTGCTGGCCGCCTCCGCACTGCTCCTGTCCGTGGTCTGCCGGGGGCCGCATCATTGGATTGGCGAGATTCCGGGCGGGATTGCTGCTGTGATGTTGGCGCTGGGGTTCTTCGTGGCAACCGGCGGGAACTTCGGGCCTGGCAGGTCTGGCGAGGCCCTCTCCGGCCAAAGACCTCTGCCCCCGGGCAAGACACCTGACTCCCATCTTAGGACATGTCTGTCCAGCTTGTCTGCAACCTGGACGCGGCTCACCCGGCGCTGACTCAGAAAAGCGCATACTCAGAGGCAAGGACGAGCCGTGCCCATGTCCTTCGATTCTCGCACTGGGACTCGGGGACGAGCCTTCTCCACCCCGTTCTTTAATCGGCATCCTGACCGCTCAAAGGTACCGCGAGGGCACTGAACTTTGGGGTGCTGCTGGTGCTCGGCACACAACCTGCGCCGTTCCGGAGTTGTTGTGTTGTTACTAGCAAAACAGTTCGTTGGAGGAGAGGTCAAATCGTGGGTCGGCCGAGTCCTGGGTCTGAACCTCCTGGTAGGGTCGCTGGTGTTGGCCTCAAGTGGGTCTAGTCTAGGAACGGTGCCCTATTTGGTCTCGCTCCAGACGACCAGCAATTCCACCCCGAACATGCAGACGGTAACGCTGGCTTGGAATCCGAGTGCGGACCCTGCGATCAGCGGCTATTTCCTCTGCTGGGGCTATGCCGTCGATCAATGCACCAACCAGTTTGACGTGGGCAACGTCACCAACGCTTCGGTCGGAGGGCTTTCTTTGGGTCTAGTGTATTGGTTCGACGTAGTGGCATACGACGCCACCGGCGATCAGTCCGCTCCTTCAAACGAAATCTCCTACCAGCCGTCCGTGGCTGCACGGCCTGCGTCGCCTCCCCCCAGCCTGAGTCTGGGTGTGGCCCAATCGAACGGCCGCAACGTTGCGCAGCTCAGTTTCCAAGGGCAGGCGGGTGCGATTTACGAATTACAGGCGACGACCGACTTCCAGCACTGGGAAAGCATACTGACGACTAATTCGCCGGCGGATGGCCTGGTCCTGATCCAGTCGCAGGACATGTCGCTTTACCCGCACCGCTTCTACCGTCTGCTTTTGGTTCCGGCCACTTCTTTGCCCGCCTTGCCAACGCTGAGCCTCGCGCTAAACAGCTCGGGTCTCACCGGCACCGTCGTGTGCCTCAGCTTCCAAGGCACAGCGGGATCAACCTACGATATCCAGGCCACGCCCGACTTCCAGCAATGGACCGTGCTCGGGACCACCAACTGCACGACCAGCGGTGTCGTGACCTATAACGTGGCGCCCGCGACGAACACGCCGCGCCAATTCTTCCGGCTGGCCGTCAGGTAATCGTCCCGGTTACCGACAAACTGATACTGAAACTGGTCGAGTGGAGCGGAGGAGCAACGGCTTTAAGACCAATGGCTTCCGGTGTATCAGCCCTTTCGAGCATCGTGGCAGACAGCCCTCGGGTCATGGCGATATTTCCTCCACCCCCTCTATTTAGTTTGGCTTAGCTAGAGCGGCTGGCCAGTCCCCGCCAGCGGTTCTGCGCCGCCGACAGGCCCGCCCGTTTACGGCAGAGCTTGCCCCGACGGCGGTCCCTTTGGGATTGTGCGGTGATTAAGCTCGAACTCCGCCTTGCCTGCCGGCTTCCCTTGGAGCGACAATCCGCGCGTTGTGACCAAACCTCAGCGAATGGCGGTTGTGCTGCTTGCGATTGCGTCCCTGGCAATGCCGGCTCCGCCCGCCACTCACGCCCAGCCCGCTACGAGCACAAACCCCGCCCCTCAGACCCTCGAAGGGCACGATGTGGAACTCCGCGAAGGGGGCATCATCCGCGGGCCGACCTCCTCCCGGCAACTGGCAATCGCCTTCACGGGCCACGGCTATGCCGAAGGCGGGGAAACCATCCTCAACGAATTGGCCAGGCACAAAGCCAAGGGCTCTTTCTTCTTCACGGGCGAATTCCTCATCAATGCCAACTTCCGCCCGTTGATCCAGCGCATCGTGGCGGAAGGACACTATCTGGGCCCCCACTCCGACAAGCACGTGCTGTATTGCCCCTGGGACGGGCCGAAGAAGACCCTCGTCACCCATGCCGAGTTCCAGGCCGACCTGGAGAGCAACTTGAAGAAGATCGAGGGCTTCGGCGTGAAGCGCGCGCAGATTCGCTATTTCCTGCCGCCCTATGAGCATTACGACCAGGACATCGTGGACTGGTCCAAAGCGATGGGCCTTACCGTGGTGAACTACACGCCCGGCACCCGCTCGAACGCCGACTACACCGGCGAGGCCGACAGCAATTTCGTCTCCTCGAAGGACATCCTGGACAGCATTCTCCGCAAAGAGCAGCAGGACCCGAACGGCCTGAATGGCTTCATCCTGCTGCTCCACATCGGCTCCGGCCCGGGCCGCGCAGACAAGTTCTCCGCGCGCTTCGGCGCGTTGCTGGACTACCTGGCCGAGAAGAGCTACTGCTTCGTGAGGGTGGAGGAGCTGTTAGAGGCCGCAGGCCGGAGGCTGTAGGATAGAGGGCTGTAGAATGGAGCTGCTCACCCAATTGTTTCCCTCCAGCCTGTCGTCTTCAGCCTCCAGCCCACGGCCTATTCTCCGGCCCACCACTCTCCGTTTGACACCCTCCCGCCCCTCTGGCACCGTGCCGCTAGAATGAGTGACACCAGAAACCCATGCCGCGTCCCGCGCGCAGCCTCCAGCAGTCGCGTGGTTTCAACGGAGCCGCTTCGGTCTCCCGGTGTTCCTGTTTGCAGTAACGCGGCGCCATGAAAGCCGCCCTTTCCAGCCTGAGAGTTCCTTTACCGATGACGCAGATAGGGTCGTTTTGCCGGCGTTGGAGCATTGCGCGGCTGGAGGTCTTTGGCTCCGCACTCCGTGACGATTTCCGGCCTGACAGCGACGTGGACCTGCTGGCGACCTATGCGCCCGAAGCCCGCTGGAGTCTGCTGGATCGCGTGCGGATGAAGCTGGAATTGGAGGCCATCCTGGGCCGTGACGTGGACTTGCTGAACCGGCGTGCCCTGGAGAAGGCCAGGACGCATTCGCGCGCCGCCGCCATCCTGGCCCAAACCGAACCGCTCTATGTCGAATGAGAGCAGTGACAGGATCTCTCCGCTGGGCGGCGTTACTAGGAGTTGGGTCGGCCGCCCTCAGCCTCCGGGCGGAACCGATCTTTATCCGCGCCAGCCAGGTCGGCTACCGGCCGCAGGATACGAAGATTGCCCTCGCCTTTGCGAAATCGGCCCTGCCTGAGGCATTCGTTGTCGTCGAGGCTGGCACAGAGCATGTGGTGTTCGCTGGCCAGGCCAAGCCAGTCACCGGCGTGAGATGGGGTGGCTTTGAGAACCATGAGGAACTCGACTTCTCAGCCATGAATGCGCCTGGCCGCTACGTCGTCCGGTTCGGCCAAGCCAAATCCCTGCCCTTTACAATTGGCGCGGAGGTCTATGGCGAGCTGCCCGGTCAACTCCTCGAATTCATGCGCGAGCAGCGCTGCGGCTATAATCCCTGGCTCGATGCCGTCTGCCACCCATTCGATGGCCGCACGGCGTATGGGCCGCTGACCAATGGCACGTATCTCGACGCGCGGGGCGGCTGGCACGATGCCGCGGATTTGCTGAAGTATCTGCTCACCTCGGGCAATGCCACGGCGCAGATGCTCATGGCGTATGAGATGGGAAATCCGAAGTCCGAAGGCCGAAGTCCGAAGGCCGAAGGTCCAAGTGCGAAGGCGGAAGCCCATCCGCTGGAGGCCGACAGCTTCAACGCCCTCGGGCAGCCTTACCCGAACGGCATCCCGGACTTGCTCGACGAGGCCCGCTGGGGGTTGGACTGGATGCTCAAGCTCCACCCCGCTCCCGACCAGCTCTATCACCAGGTCGCCGATGACCGCGACCATACAGGCCGCCGCTTGCCGCAGAATGAGATCGCCGATTACGGCTGGGGCAAAGGCGGCCCGCGCGTGGTGTATTTCGCCGACGGCCAGCCGCAGGGTTTGCAGAAGTACAAGAGCGAGTCCACCGGCGTGGCCAACCTAGCCGGCCGCTACGCCGCCGCTATGGCGCTGGCCTACCAGATTTGGAAGGACGACCCGCGAGAGGGGCCGTTCGCCCAGCGCTGCCTGCAAGCCGGCAAGGAAGTCTATGACCTTGGCCGCGCGAAAGAGGGCGTTCAGCAGGGCAACTCCTACAGCGCGCCCTATCGCTACGAGGAAACCACCTGGGCGGACGACATGGAGTGGGGCGCGGCGGAACTCTTCCGCGCCACAGCCAACCGGCAGTATCTGGACGACGCCAGGCGCTACTCCAAACTGGCCGCCGACGAGTCCTGGATGGGCAAGGAGCAGACCGGCCACTACCAGTATTACCCGTTCATGAACGCGGGCCACTTCCGCCTCTACGATCTCGTGGACCGCGAGCTTAAGAAGACGCTGGCCGGCTATTACCGGGAGGGCATCGAACGCTGCGTCCGGGCGGGGGAGGGCAACCCCTTCCGCATTGGCGTGCCGTTCATCTGGTGCTCGAACAACCTGACCACGGCGCTCGCCACCCAATGCCTGCTCTATGAGCTGATGACAGGCGATACGCGCTATCGCGAGTTCGCCGCCAAACAGCGCGACTGGCTCCTGGGCCGCAATCCCTGGGGCTATTGCATGTTCACCGAAATCGGGAGCGTCTTCCCCAAGGACCCGCACCTGATGACGATGCAGTTGACCAAACGTCCGGTGCGGGGCGGCCTGGTGGACGGTCCCGTCTATGAGCGCATCTTCAAGTCGCTCAAGGGCGTGGCCATCACTGAGCCGGACCCGCTGGCGCCCTTCCAAGGCCAGGCGGTATATCACGACGACGTGCAGGATTATTCCTCGAACGAGCCGACAATGGATGGCACGGCTTCAGCAATCCTGTTGTGGGCGCTTTGCGACTCAACGCGCTAGCCCGAGAACAGGCAAGGCATGGCTGCTGACAGGGATTTTGGCCCTTCAGGCTATTTGCGCGGTCGCCGCCCTCAATGGCCATTGCCTGGCGATTTGACGCTCTACCCTGTCTGTACCCACTTCCGCTCGCGCGCTGCCTGGTACATTGCCTCCATTACGGCTACGCGGGCGGCGGCTTCGCGCGGAGTGACCAGGGGCTGGTCCTTCGCCCCGGCTACGGCATCCACAAACTGGTGCATCGGCGGGGGAAGGGCAGGGGGCAGCTTGGTGTAGGGGTCTTTACTGTTGGTGCCAGGCACCTTCTTGCTCCCATAATAAAGGGCGTTGTCCACGATAACGGCATGGCCTTCCGTGCCGCTTATGAGCAATTGCACCGGGTCGTCCACGTCCACCCACCCCGCGGCGAGCGTGCCAATAACGCCGTTCTTGAACTGGATCAGCCCTTCGCCCGTTTCGTCGCAGTCCCCGTAACGCCCGGTCACGGACCGCACGTCGGCAGTCACGGAGTCCACGTCGCCCAGCAGCCACATCAGGATGTCCAGCTTATGCGTCCCCAGGTCGCCGAACGCACCGACGCCGGCAATCTTCGGGTCGGCCATCCAGCGCCAGTCGGTGTCGAACCAGCCGCCCAGCGACCCGCTGTGGCAGTTGGAGCCGCGCACCCGGGTGATCTTGCCGAAGTTGCCCTTGGCGACTTGCTCTTTTAGGAACAAGTGCTTGGGGACGGTGCGCATGAAGTAGCCAGTGGTGAAAAGCAGCTTGGCCTGCTCAATGGCGTCCGCCATCTCCCGGCTCTCCTTGGCGGTGATGCCCAGCGGCTTCTCGACAAACATATTCTTGCCCGCCTTGGCCGCGGCCAGCACCAGCTCTGCGTGCCGATTGGTCTCGGAGCAAATCACCACGGCGGTGATGTCCGGGTCGGACCAAATCTCCTGAGCGTCCCTGGCCGCTGGCAGGCCGGTTTTGTTGGCACATTTCTCTGCCCGGGCGGCGTCCTGATCCCAGATGCACTTCACCTTCACGTCCTTTCGCTTCGTGACCAGATCGAGATAGCTCGGCGTGTGAATGTGGGCAATGCCCACAAAGGCGAGCGTGATGGGTTTGTCAGTCTGGGCCAGGGCCGAGGGCAGGCTGGCGGCGGCGAGGCTGGCGGCGGTCGTGGTGCGGAGGAATTGACGGCGCGTGAAGGTTGAGTTCATGTGAGTTCTGAATCGTGTATTCGGTTTTGTGGGCGGAACCTACCATCTTCGGGAAGCCTTTGCCAAGCCCTGGAGTGCGGTGGTTGGCGGGGAACAGGGCTGACACGAATGGCACTCAGTTCAGGCGCATATCTCTGAACCAGAACGACTTACGCATCAGCGATGGGTCTTTGGTTCCGACGTGTTCTGCCGCGTGTCGCAGCAGGATAGAGGGAAAAGACTCGGCTTTTCATACTCGGTTCCTGAAGTCGGACCTCCAGCCTTTGGTCTGCCAGGCCATTGCCTAGACAGCGCCTAGACAGCGCCTAGACAGCACTAGGCTTAATACATTTTCTATTAAGCCTAGTGCTGTCTAGGCACTGTCTAGGCACTGGCTTACCACTCCCGGGCCAACCCGGTGCCCCAGCCATTCGGGACGGCTGTGCCGACCCCGAATCCAAGCTCCCCGGCCAGGGCCGGAAGGTCTTGGGCCGTTTCCGGCGGAGCACGGCGGCCAGGGGCAACCGATCACCCGGCCCGTGCGGGTGTCGCCCGTTAGGGCGCGTGTCACCCATTTGGGGCGCGTGTCATAATGGCACTTGGTTAAGGCGTATATCTCTAAACCAGAGCGACTTACGCATCAGCAATGGGTCTTCGGTTCCCACCTGTTCCGCCGCGTGTCGCAGCAGGACATGGGGAAAAGACTCGGCTTTTCAGCGGTTTGGAGGTTGCCGCCGCAGAAACGCATCATGGACCGGGAGTTATAGCCCGCCATCCTGAAAGGTTGCAAATCACCCAGCCCGGGGTTGCCCGTCCTCCGTAGCAGTACTGCGGAGGGTGGACGAGCAGCGAGCTACCCTGGGACACCGGGCCAGAACGCCTTTACCCCGAACTACGGTGTCGGCGTGCCGTGAGCGCCGCCTGCCGTGATTGTCGGGAGGGCGAGCGTCCTCGCGAGCCCTGACGCTGCGTGTAGTCACATCGCCGGACGCGACCACTCCATACCAGCATCGGTCCTTCAGATTTCGGCTTTCGGACCTCCTTCGACCTTCGGTTTTCGGCCTTCGGATTTCACCCCCGCCCCGCCCCCCGCAAAACCCTGTGCGTTCTGCGCTTGACCGCCTCCCCTGTCCGGCACAGACTCCCCTTCCGATACGAAGAGAAACTAGGAATTAATTCCCAGTTTGTGCCTCATTATCTGCTTACTGGGAAAACTTTCCTAACCAATAATAGCCGGAGAATTGGCTCATGGCCGTACAAACCTACAACGAGGAGCACAGAAACTGGGCAAGCGGGAAGATCGTTGCCGTCGCCAAGAGTATTCTCTCGGGTGAGTTGGGCATCGTTGCCGGAGCGCGTCAGCTTGCGCCCTGGCGCTTTGATGTTGGCGCAGAGCATGACCCTGATTTCATCTTCTTCGTCGGCATAGATTCCGAGACGGACCACCTACCCATCGGAGAGGTGCGCTCGCGCTGGAATCCAGAGGTCCTCAAAGCAAAGGATGAGGAATTGCGGAGCTTTGAGGCATCGGTCCGAGACAAGGCGCTCCCGGTCTGCTACAGCCTCATTCAGAAATATGGGAAACACACCGGCTAACAAGGCGCCTGCACCTAACCTCCGCCCACCCTTTTCCGTTCGGCCGTTTGACCGGATTCGGTCACCATTTTTGCGCTCCACCTGCCTCCCCGGCGGCGGTAGGTGAGGCGCGACGTTCGGCGGAAGCATGAACCCTCTCGACAAACCTGTACTGTTCGTTGCCACCGCGAAGGCGGAAAGCGCGCGAGCCTTTTATGAGCGAGTGCTGGGGCTGGGGTTCGTAGCGGATGAGCCGTATGCCTTGGTGTTTCGAGTCGGTCGTTCGATGCTGCGCATTCAGAAGGTTGATCGAGTTCCGAAAGTCCCCTACACCGTGCTCGGGTGGGCCGTGCGAAACATTCGCAGTGCCGTGCGCCAATTGTCTGCGGCTGGAGTGGTCTTCCAGCGCTACGACGGCTTGGGTCAAGACGACGATGGGGTATGGCGCTCGCCGGGTGGGGCGCTCGTGGCGTGGTTTCAAGACCCGGACGGCAACACGCTATCGCTCACGCAATTCAAATGATCGAGCCGAAAGAGCCGAACAAGCCGCACTGACTACTCTGGCAGTGGCTGGTCTTTGGTCTCCGGCAGAAAGAGAATAATCACCAGGCCCAACGGAAAGAGCAGGCTGAGCAAACTAATCGCCAGCCGCAGATCCATTCCCGGGAGGGACTTGAGCCAGCCGGAAAGAATCAACGCCAGCGCGGCGACGATCCGCCCACCATTGAAACAAAAGCCCGAGCCGACCGCTCGCAGGTGCGTGGGAAACAGTTCCGGGAAGTAGATGGCGTAACCGGCATGGATGCCGAGCGTCAAGAACCCGAACGCGGGCAAGAGCGCCAGAAGCTGGCCGTAAGTGGAGGGGGCGTAGCAAGTGATGGGGACGATGAGAAATGCGCCCACGTGCATCAGGGCGAAGGCGCGCCGGCGCCCCAGGCGCACACAAAGCGGTCCCATCGCCAACAGGCCGAGGCCGCCGCCGACAGTCTCAACAATGCCATAAGCGAATTTGGCCTGTTGGTTTGCCCGGGCCGCGGCGACACCATTTCGCACCAGGAGTTCCTTGGTCAGATCCTGACCAGCGACGGTCACACCCCAAAAGCTTCCGAGGCCGACGGCGGCCAGCAGCAACGCCAGCAGGGCGCGGCGGCGCCATCGGGGATTGCCGAGCAGTTCGAGAACGCTGCCCATCCTGGGGCCTGCGGCGGCGGCCGCTTTAGCTCCGGCCACCCGCCAGCTTTCCGGTTCCTTGATCGAGGCGGCGACCCAGAACACGAGCAAAGCCGGCGCGATGCCAATCAGGTATCCGTAGCGCCATTGCGCGCCGACAGCCAGACCCGCCAAGGCTGCTGCCCAGGTGCCTATGACGCTGGTCGCATGGAAAATCCCGGAGGCATGGGCCCGGGCCTCCTTGGGGAAAACCTCCGCCACCAGGCTCGCGGCCACCGCCCATTCGCCGCCCACACCCATCGCGACCAGGAAACGGGTTGCTGCCACCTGCCAGAGCGTGTGCGCAAAGAAGGTCGCGCCCGAGAAGATGGAGTACATCAGGATGGTCGCGGCAATCATCGGCCGCCGGCCCCAGCGATCGGCCAGGGATCCGAACAGGATTCCGCCGGCGGCGCCGCCCACCAAAAAGATGGCCAGGAACACGTCGCCGTAGTTCTTGATCGCGGCCTCCGTCCCGCCGCCCTTGAGAATATCCGTGAAGAGTTGATGGCGCGTGATATTGAAGATTTGCCCTTGGTACACGTCGAACACCCAACCTGCTGAGGCAATGGCCAGGACCAGCCATTGGTAGGGCGTGACACCGGAATACCACGGACGCGCTGGCCCCGCCGTTCCGGGTGGCAGGGTCGAGGGTTTTTCAGGCAGAGGCGCGGTGCTCAGAGCGGGTTGATTGTGATATTGCGCCAGCGGCATTTCATTCCCGCGGGCCACATCGCCTTGCCCCCATGGATCTGCAGGGCGATGGAGCCTTCGCGCCCAAGAATCCTGAGCACCTCCTCTTTATCGTAGCCGGGCAAGGTGCAGGTCTCGCCGTTCCAGTGGCAGACCTTCAGGTCATTGACCCAGGTGGTTATCTGGGGATATTTGCCGGCACAACGAAGGCGGGCGGTATTCCAGCCCTTCACGCGCCAGGCCTTGAGCCACTGCTCGGGGGTGCACGTGTACTCATAGACTCCCGGGGGCCATTTCTCGGCGCGCGGATCGGGGCGCGTGGTGAATCCTGTCGGCTGGCCATCAGGACCCCGCTGCGCGAAAATCTGGAAGGGCTTCATGGCAAAGGCGTTGCCTAGTTCGCCCCGTAAATGGCCGACGTTTCCACCCTCGTGGTAATCCACGTACATCTGAAATCCTTCCCCCCGGTCGGTGCAGCGGAAGAAGACTCCGGTGTCCGGCCCATAATCGCAATTCAGATCGAGCTGTAACTCGAAGTCGCCGAACTTCTCATCGCTCAGCAGGAGGCCGCCATTGCCTGAGCCGGGCGGGTCCTGTTCGCCCAGCAGCACGCCGTCTTCCACCCACCAGTGCCCTCCGGTCCCATGCGCAATCCGTTTGGGAGGCTTATGCCAGCCCTTGAGGGACTGGCCGTCAAACAGGGATTTGCCTTTGTCGGCGCCCCAGGCCGGCCGGCAGAGGCAGGCGCTGGCGATGCCGCACGTCTTGAGAAAGGTTCGTCTAGTAATGGTCTCCATGTTATGCCGCTCCAGGATGAATGCAAGCCCCGGGACGACTTTTGCGATCCCCAGGGCGAAGCCCATAGAGATCCAGCCTATCCTCTCCCCGTCGGGGGTTGAGTGATCTTGCTACGGCTGGTATGGACTGAGATCCGAAGGATAGCCAGGCCATGCGAGCCGGAAGAACTGCGCCGCGTTGGTCATATTCGGCGAGTAAACATTTGTCACGGTGTTGGTGACGGTCAGCAGGTTGCCGTAAGCGCCCAAGACGACAGGTGCGCTCAGTAGCGAGGCCTGTCCGCGCCAACTGAGGCTCATCTGGCTGTTGGTGACAGTCAGGCCCAGGTCCTGGAGATAATCAATCCCTTCAAAGGTGCCACAGGGGCGAACCACGTTGAAACGCACCCGTGAGATATAGATCGGGGAGCTGGAGGCGAAGCGGCACAGGTATGCCCCATAGAAGTTCACGTTGGGAAGCTCCCAGTTAGCCGTTTGCCACTTGCCGGTTCCCGCCAGAACGACCGGAATGCCGTAAGGACTTTGCGGGCTGACGACGGACACATTCCCGTTGTTCATCGTCTGATATGTGTTGGGATACAGGTCGTTGTTGGTCAGGGCGGGATCATCGTAATAGTCCACGGTGATGATTACGTCGGAGTTGTCCTGATAAACCGGCCCGAAGACGTTGTTCAAGAGCGCAAACTGCTCGTAGGCGGCACTGCCGACGCCGATGGGCTTGGGCACTTCGGCGATGCGCTGGTCGTTAGCAGGCCCCACCCCACCGACGATGGTGTAGCCACCGCTAATATCCACATTGTTGGTGATGCCGCCGGAGGGATACCACTCCGCATAATAACCGTAACCGTTGCTGCAGGTGACGAGCGGGGCGAGGTAATAGTTCGGATCGGGGATCTGCCCGGCGAGCGCGTTCGTGCCGGTGCGAATCACTCCGAGCTCAACCCGGTCAATGTAAGGCAAGCCTCCATAGAAAAGCACGGTCGGGCCACCGGTCAGGGGGGCGGTATTCACCCCTTGCAAGTTCGCCGGTCCGAAATAGAAGGCCACTTTCAACCACTGACCACTTCCGGTCAGCGTATAATATTGACCGAGATAAGTGGTCAGGTCGCCCTGCGAATCTGTGGCGTACTGGTACGGACCGAACTGGATGCCGGCAAGCGCCGGATCGTCATAAACTTCCATGCAAAGTTGCATCGTGAGATTCTGATTGCACGGCAGGCCCAAATAATCGTTAAGAATAGTGAACTCCATCTGTCCGCTGGTGGACTGGATGGCCGTGCGAGGGTCGCCCGCAGGGCCCACCCCGCTTTGGACAGAGTAGGTTTCGCCCAGATTGGGGTCGTTGATCACATTCAGGTTATTGGTCAGGTTCTGATTGAAGTCAATATAGGCCAGATTATTGGTCGGCTCAGGCGCACAGTTAACCGGATTGGCAAATCGGTTGACCTGGTTGGAGGTGCCGAACGCCCCATGCGGCCCGAAGGCGACCGCCGCAATGGTAGGGCCGCTCCCGGCAGGCCAGGCGGCTTCCAATCGGATCGTCCCATTGTTGATTCCCCCATAGGTGCCACCCGTCGTTGTGCCAAAAGAGGGGTCGCCAACGGTGCGGTAGCCGTAAACATCCACGGCATTGGTGACCGAGAGCAACATCCAATTCCATTGGCCATTGTTGGCGCCTAGCGGGAAGGAGCCCGAGTGCTCATAAGCCACCGTATTGGGAACTTGCCCATACGAGTACGTGGTCGCCAATCCGCCGTTGGTGCTGTCGTACATCGTGGAGTTGCCGTACACCAACAGCAGGATGTCAATTTGCGCGATTGACGCAAAGCGCCGCCAATTGGGGTCAACCCAGTTAAAATAGGTGCCCGTGGCCTGGTCGCCCTGCATGCCTGCGAGCGTAACTACCGAAAATGTCTGGTCGCCGCCGCCGGCCAGGCTCATGACGTTGTTCCAAGTGGACGGAGTCTGAATCGTGGCGGCCAGGGTCGGATCGAAAACAACATAGTCCACCACGGCGCCAGGAGCGATCGAGGTGGGCCAACTGTTCGTGCTGAACGGACCGAGCGCGGTGCTGTTGACATATACGATCACATTCGAGCTTTGCGCCGAGCCGCCCGGCCCGGTGACGATCACATAATAAACATCCGAGTTGGCGAGCTGAGCGTTGGAGATCGTCAGCGTGTTCGTGGCCGAACCCTGAATGCTGCCACCATCGGACAACTGGCCCTGGGTCTGGCCATACCATTGATAAGATAGGGGCCCGGTTCCAGCGGCCACGACCGAGAAATTAGTGGTGCCGCCCACGGGCACCTGGATGATGTTTGTCGGCGGCTGGGTTACGATAATCGGGTCAATGACGGTCAACACCGCGGCGCTGCTTACCACACTATTGTTAACATTGTTGGTCACCTGCACGGTGTAACTCCCGGCGTCCAGCATGGAAACATTGGAAACAGCAAGGCTTGTGGTTGCCGACGTGCCCGAACCACCGCCGGACGTGGTTCCCGTCGCGCCGCTCACGGTGCTGCCACCAGCCTGAAGACCATTGGTGAGCGCTATCCCGTTATGATACCAGGCATAACCGATCGAGGGTTTCTGGGTTGATGCGGTCGCGGTGAAGGTCGCCGATTGCCCATACAGCTTGGTCACTGTCACAGGCTGTGGTTGTGAATTAACGTAAGGATCGGTGAGTTGAATCAGGGCAGCCGGTGAGCTGGCCAGGGTATAGCTCGTGCCGCTGGCGGTGGCCACGCATTGGTAAGTATTCAAATCGCCGGCGCCAATGCCCGTCAGGGTAAGGGAGGTGGTGGTTGAGCCGGAAACGGTGGCAGTGCCACCTGCTGTGCCTGGGCCGTCAGTGAGGTTGTTGGTCGCGCCGGCGCTGATTACCTGCCATTGATACGTCACACTCTGGCCGGCCGCCACGGCGACGGCGTTCAAGGTCGCACTCCCGCCGATGCCGTAGAAGGCGACATTCGTGGGCTGGGTGCTGAATTCAGGACCGCCAGTCACATAACTCCACGTGCTGCCGATGAGAAGATTGGCAATGTAGTTGGTCCCAACACCGCCCAAGCCGCCATTGCCCACGCGGTCAATAAACACCAGACCGCCCAAGTCGTTCATGCTGAAATTGGTCATCGCCCAAACGTGGACTGAGCTCACGGGCGGCGTTGCACCGCCAAAGGTGCTGGTGGCGGGATTGACCCAGACGATATTCGTATCCAGATTGGCCCCCGAATTGAGGACATAAGCGCCTACGACGAAAATTGGAGTGCCATACGTTCCGGTGAGGGGGGTGGATGTCCAATTCCTGCCAGCGCCGGAATCACATGCCCCGATATAATAACCACCGGTCCTCGAGAGGAGGCCGTGACTGGGGTAGTGGACGCCACTGGCCGAAGAGCCGTTGTAGGTGTTAAACATCTGGTTCCAGTTTGTATAAGCAACCGCCAGCGGCCCGAGGTTCGTCCCTTCGACCAGGTTGGTGGACGCCAGGAAAGCCAAATACCGCCCCTCATTTCCTGTGCCCAATTGGCCTTGCTGCGCAATACTTATGAGGTAAGACACGAAAAGGGTCTTGGTCCCGCTGGTGGGCCGGGTGATGTCCTGCGCAAATTTGAGCACCGCGCTGTTCCCCACCAGGTTGGTCGCCGTATAATTAGTGGTGTACCAGATCAGTGGCTGGGCGGGGTTCTCGAGCATGTTAGTGATGTATCCGCCTGACGGGGGATAGCCCGGGAACGCAGCCGGAAGAAGGCTGCTGAGGGCAGTCTGGGGAAAGACGGTGGCATTGCTGATGACAGCGATGTCCAGCCCATTGAGGGGGACGCCGGTGCCCAAAGTGCCACTGAACTTGAGAGCGCTCCAGGATTCCCCGCCGGGGGCGGTGTATCCGCCGGTCGCAAGGTCAAGGCAGTTAGTTATTCCAGAATTGGCGTTCGTGCCCACGGAAACGCCATTTTTCAGTACAAGCAGGGTGGTCGGGCTCGACACAAGCGTAGGGCCGAATTCGGTGAACGGCTCGTAAGTCGGCAGGGCGTAGGCTGAGACAGAGAAGGCACATATCGCAAGGAGGATGGACTTTTTCATGGGGGTTGCCGGCTGATGCTATTTGTTGATGGTTGTCGTTGATACTGTTTGTCTTGGAGTCGGGGCGGTTGCGGAAGGGAATTTGGCTTGCAGGATAATGTTGGAATGCCGTAGGGCGGCTGGTTTCTTCAAAAACTACGGGCTGCTGGGGGTAGCGTATGTGGTGTGAGACGTGAGCCAGAAGCCATCGTTGAAATCGGCCGACGGCTTGGTAAAGGTTACCCCGCCAGCGGCATCGGGGGATAACATGGTTGGGCCCTTCCATTTATGTATTTCCGCGTGCCCGTCCGCAAAACCGAAACCACAAGCACCGCCGTGGACTTGCGACGGCCAATCATTCATGACGATGGTCACGGGCGTCGCTTGTGCCATTCTCACTTCAAAATACTCGTCGTTGATGGAGACCGGTTTCTCGTCCAGGAAGACGAACCATTGGGAAGGCCCGCCATTGGCGGAAAGATCACTGGCCTTGAGAAAGTTCTCAAAGCCGGCAACCGTTCCGCCCCCCATGCCGTTCATGAAGCCGTTCATGGAAATGCTCCTCACTCTTGGCGTGCCGGCCGGGACGCCGGGATCGGCGGGGCATTTGTAGATGCCAAAAGACTTGGTATAGGGCCCGAGCAGGGAATTCGCTAGATACGTCGTATTGGTTTCATCCGGCAAAGCACTAACGTTGCCATAGCACCAACTGTCGCTTTGGCTATAATAGGCGCCTTGTCCGTCGCCAACATTAGGGACAAACTTTTGATTGTAGTCGTCGGCATAAATGAGCCACGCCAGCGTCATCTGCTTCTCGTTGTTCATGCAGTAGGTGGATTGGGCTTTAACCTTGGCTTTGCTCAAGGCTGGTAATAGCAGAGCTGCCAGGATGGCAATGATGGCGATGACAACCAGCAGTTCGATCAGAGTAAAGCCCGGCAGCCGGGACGGGGAGACTTTGGCGTCGCGATTGGTAAACGGCTTCATCGCTTGATTTCAAGAACGAGTTTGTTGATGTCGTTAGCTTGTAGGGGTGAGTTTAGCACGCTTTTCAGCCTATTGTAAACCCCAAATTCATAGGGGAACAGCTCTTTAGCGGCTCAAGCATTTGACAACCCCTTCTGCGATCCCGGTGTGGGCGACCTGCGACTCAGCACGGGAGCACATCACCCTTTCCGAAAGGACGCCCAACGGCACTTTGGACTTTGCGCCGGACGCAACCCGTTCCATATTTGCCGGTATGCCAAACGATACCCTGCTTCAACTGGACCTGCCCGGCGTCAGCAAGCTTAAGAGCGGCAAGGTCCGCGAGATCTTCGACCTGGGCGACCGCCTGCTGTTCGTGGCGACGGACCGCATCTCCGCGTTCGATGTCATCATGCCCAACGGCATTCCGCGCAAGGGCGAGGTGCTCACGCAGATTTCCTATTTCTGGTTCGGGCAATTGGAAGCCTTCCAACCAAACCACCTGCTCTCGCGCGCTGGCGGTCCTTTGCCCGCCAGCCTGCAGCCTTATGCCAGGCAACTCGCGCGGCGCAGCATGATCGTCAAGAAGGCCAAGCCGCTCGCCATCGAATGCGTTGTGCGCGGCTACATCGCCGGCTCCGGCTGGAAGGAATACCGCGACCAGCAGGCGGTCTGCGGCATCCGGCTGCCGGCAGGCCTGAAGGAATCCTCGGAGCTGCCCGAGCCCATCTTCACCCCGGCCACGAAGGCAGAGTCCGGCCATGACGAGAACATTCCCTTCGAGCGGGCCGCGCGGATGGTCGGCAGCGAGATCGCCGAGCAAGCACGAGCGGCGAGCATGAAGGCGTATAACTTCGCCCGCGATTACGCCCGAAAGCGGGGCATTATCATTGCCGATACGAAGTTCGAGTTCGGCCTGCTCGACAGCAAGCTCATCCTGATTGACGAAGTCCTGACCCCTGATTCCTCGCGGTTCTGGCCGGCGGACCAGTATGAGCCCGGCAAGAGCCAGCCAAGCTTCGACAAGCAGTTCGTGCGTGATTACCTGGAAACGCTGGATTGGAACAAGACGCCGCCCGGCCCGACACTTCCGGCGGACGTGGTCGCGAAGACAACGGGGAAGTATGTGGAAGCTTATGAGCGGCTCACGGGCAAGAAGCTCTAAGTGCAAACCCTTGTCGAGGACTTCCTCCAATACCTGCGGCACGAGCGCGGGCAGGCGGAACACACGCAGCGAACTTACGCCGCGTTGTTGAACAAGTTCGTGGCGTGGGCGGGAGAGCAGGGGCTGACCGATTGGAAAGCTGTGGAGCTGCGGCACCTGATGTCATTCCTGGACCACGAGCGCAAGCGGGCGCTGGCCAATCAGCCCAAGGAATCAACGCGCCGCCTCAGCAGCGAAAGCGTGTACCTGGAGATCGCGGCGTTGCGCGCGTTCTATCGGTTCGCCGAAGCGGAGAAACTGCTGCCGGCCAATGTGGCGGAGTACCTCTCGTTGCCGCGTCGGTGGCAACGGCTGCCCAAGGCCCTGACCAGCCAGGAAATCGAGAAGCTGTTGACGCCCGAGACACCGGAGACGCCGCACAACTTGTGCGATCAGGCGGTGCTGGAGTTAGCTTACGCTTCGGGCCTGCGCCTGGCCGAATTGCGCGGTGCGCGCCTGGAGCACCTGCATCTCGACGCCGGGTTCATCAACGTCATCGGCAAAGGCAACAAGGAGCGCGTGGTGCCGCTGGGGCGCAAGGCGGTGGCGGCCTTGAAGCGCTACATTGACACCGCCCGCCCTCAGCTCGTGCGTCCGCGCTCGCCGGGCACCATCTTCCTTACTAAACGGGGGACGCCTTTCGCGCCGGTGACGCTCTGGCTGCGGTTGAAGCAGCGTGTCCGCCGCGCCGGCATCGCCCGCAACGTAACCCCGCACATGCTGCGCCACAGCTTCGCGACGCATCTGCTGGAACACGGCGCCGACTTGCGCGTGATCCAGGAATTGCTCGGCCACGCCAGCATCGCCACCACGGAGGTCTATACGCACGTCACGGGCAGCCGCCTGCGCGAGGTGCACCGCAAGTACCATCCCCGGCCATAAATGGACGGACCTGCTTGAGTAGGGAGGCGTGCAACCGGCCACCCAGGCAGTTCCAAGGAAGCCAACGTGCCGACAAGTTCAGCTCGAACCTCTAGTTTGATAAACATTAAGGGCAGTTGAGACGAAGGTCTCCCCGCGGTAAGAACGTTGTTGTCAGTAGTTAGTTAACAAACAACGCAAAG
>Ga0181532_10001109_pt1 | contig 26516 bp, 20 predicted proteins | sample PEATcosm2014_Bin_33_FD_119768 | JGI IMG/M metagenome (GOLD analysis project Ga0181532, IMG submission 119768) | Peatland microbial communities from MTU Mesocosm Facility, Houghton, MI, USA - PEATcosm2014_Bin11_30_metaG | ecosystem: Environmental > Terrestrial > Soil > Wetlands > Peat | place... | reverse complement strand
TCCGAGTGTTCCCCGAGTTGGCACCGCACGCAGATGACATCGCGAACCCGCGCAAAAACGAGACCGATGCAATCCGGCAGGGTCTGGTCGAACACGCTATCGCGCATGGTATCGAGTTTCCCACGACCGCCACGGGTAAGATTTCAACCGATGCCAAAGCGGTGAAGATGTCGGACGTTCCCAAGCTTCCAGCTTGGCAACCTTATACCCGTACCAAAGCCATTAAGCGATGCATCACGCAATTGAAGGACTATATTCGCGCAGCATCAATGGACGGCAGACTGCACCCTTTGATGTCCTTCAGTACGGCCGCTGGCCGCACCTCCTGCTCGAAGCCAAACGTGCAGAACGTGCCGCGTAATCCGCGCTTTCGCCACCTTTTCAAAGCGCGGCTGGGCAACGTGATTCTGTCCGCAGACTACGCGGCAATTGAGTTGCGAATCGTATCCATGCTGGCGGAACGGGCGATAAACGCTACCCGCGCAATGCTGAAGGATGCGCGTGAGTACGATGAGTGGGGGTTCTTCAGTCGGTCATGCTGGGAGGGGCTTTCCTCCCCCACAACACTGAAAGCCCCCTCCGACATTCCGCCAGAGGGTGCAGACGCGGATGAATACAAGAAGACTTTGCCCGGTCTGCGTATCGCCTATTTAGCCCAGAGGGTGCTGCGGCGTAAAGAGCAGGGGTTCTCCCGCATCTTCCGCCTCAACCTCGACCCCCATCTGGTTACCGGCCTCGACCTAGCCCGCCGCACCGGTAAGGTCAGCTTCGATGGCTCAGCCACTGATTACGTCGCTTCGCTCCCTGCTGCCGAGCAGGAGAAACTCAAGAAATCCTTGGAAGCTGAGCGCCAGCAAGCCAAAGCCGTCAACTTTGGGCTGACATACGGGATGAAAGCCCCCGGCTTGCATCAGTACGGAATCACAAACTATGGATTGTCGTGGATACCCGAAGAGGCAGCGTTGGCTCGTGAGGCGTGGTTCGAGATTTACCCTGAAGTCGAGTTCTGGCACGTGTATACCAAGTACGTTGAGGGTGCGGCAAAGCGCGAGCCCAACCGGCTTCGCCTTTGGGATAAATATGAGAACCATCTCAGCACGCCGATGTGGGCTGCGCGAATCATAACCCCGCGCACGTTGTCCGGCAGGCCGTTCGCGCTGCTGAATGACATCCGTCAGGCTTTGTCATATCAGGGGCAAGGCACTGGTGCCGATATCTTGGTCAAGGCAATGTCCCACCTGCCCGAAGAACTGGTGAAGATGCTCATGATGCCCGTGCATGACGAATTAGTCTTCGAGGTTGCCGTTGAGAGGGTGGAAGAACTCAAATGTCAACTGCTGACCACAATGGAAGAGGCTGGAGCCGAGATTCTAGGGTCAACCATGCCAGTCAAAGTCGAGCCGAAGATTGCACCGCATTGGGGGAAGTAGGTGCCCTTCGGACTGGACGCCAACACCATCGTTCGTCAGACGTTCAAAAAGCTCATCTTCAGCAGGATACGCGGCGGGAGGCGGAAGCACATACTTCTCCTCTTGTTCATTAACTACTCCTCAAGTGTTGGAGTGGAGAGGCCGATTCGATACGCCATCTTCTGGTTGGGCACCAGATATTTTCCTTAAAATACCACCGCTTTATTGTCAGTTGGTCCTTTTGGGATAGGGTTAAATTGGCCATGCGAGAAGTGCGCGGTCACAGGGATTCGCAAACCACACATACCGATGTTTGCGTGTCCGTTCCTTACGGGAACCATCTGGAGCGATGCCCGTAAACGCCGAAGAGACTCCTGTGTAGGCGAAATTGCACGCTTGGTATATCGGATGGACTCCAATCAGTGCTCATCGTCCTGCCTTGTACATCTCCTGAAGCAGTTCGACGACAGGAAAAGGGAGCAGACATTCTCCTCTCCAGATGTCGGAGAATTGCCAGTGCGAGATGGGTTCGGGAGCGCTGGTAGTAGACAAAGTAACTTTGTAGAATCCGACGCAAGGATCGGTACGAACGCCGCGCAGCCTGACAGGCTCGGCTCGAAAGGTGGTCTGCTTTCCCGTCGCCGTACTCGTACGCGAGCGGTGAGTGCTGTGCGCGGTCCCCCGCAGATTTGAGAATCGACAATCCGAACGTATGCGGGTCTTCAGATCCGGGGCGAGGGATGGTATTAAAAACCAGATGGCTTTTTCGGTAAGGACACGGCACTCGTATCGACCCTCATTCCACGTGCCTGGGTCGATTGTTCGAGATACTGTGCTCTCTGTTTCGTGCAGGAAGCAAGAGGCCAAGGAACGCTGCCTGTACGGTCCTTACGGCGAGCCCATATTCGAGATCGACATCGAATAAACCTCTTGGCTTTTGCTGCCCATTCTGCTACCTTTTTTTCATCAGTAGCACTGCAAAAAATGGTTTTTGGCAGCCAGGACGACCGCAACCTATTGATTCTACTAGATGGCGGAGAGGGGGGGATTCGAACCCCCGATACCCGTCAAGGTATGGCCGCTTTCGAGGCGGCTCGTTTCAACCGCTCACGCACCTCTCCGCGCGATGAAACGTGGTCAAATTTATGATAGCAGACCTCGCGCGCGGGACTCGCGAACGCCAAGGATAGTCTCGAGAGCGCTTATGCTGTCGTTCCAGCCTTGCGCTTTTCCCGGAAGAACGTCTGCAGCAGGTCCATGCAGCGCGCGGCCAATACTCCAGAGCTGACCTCCACTTTGTGATTGAGCTTAGGATGGTTGAGCAAATGCAGCATCGAATGCACCGCTCCCGCCTTGGGGTCCTCGGCGCCATAGATGAGCCGTCGAATGCGGGCATGCGTGATGGCGCCGGCGCACATTGCACAGGGCTCGACGGTCACGTAAAGATCGCAGTCGAGCAGGCGATAGTTGGCGACGGTCTGCCCGGCTTGACGAAGTGCAAGTATCTCGGCGTGGGCTGTGGGATCGTTGGCGTTGAGAGGGCGATTGCAGCCGCGGCCTACGATTCGTCCGTCGCGCACGACGACCGCCCCGATGGGGACTTCGCCCAGCGCGAGTGCTCGTTGCGCTTCGCGCAGCGCTTCTTCCATCCAGAGTTCGTCGGAGTGGGACATTCGGGAGAAGGGTAAAGCAGCAGCTAGCAACTAGCAACCCGCCTGTAGCTATTCGCTATTCGCACCCAGTACCTTCGCGCGGTCGGTGTTCCTAAGCTTTCTATGATGAGGTGATAGCCAACCAGACTACTGGCAGCTCAGGTAAATGAAAAACGAAGAGCGAAGAGCGAAAAGCCGCTCTTCATTCCTGCCTCAGCATAATTCGCTCTATCCCCGTCGCACGGCCGGTACCTGAGTCGCAGTCGATAAGCGCCGCGCACAGGCGCACGTCGTTGGTTGCGGCTTCGAATCGTGCAGGCATATTGGTCAGAAAGCGCTGCACGATCTGGTCCTTCTGCACACCAATGACACTTTCATAAGGGCCGGTCATGCCGACGTCGGTTTGCACGGCTGTTCCACCAGGCAACACCTTCTCATCGGCAGTTGGCACGTGGGTGTGCGTGCCCAGCACTGCCGTGACACGTCCCTCCAGATACCAGGCGAGCGCGAGCTTCTCCGAAGTGGCTTCCGCGTGCATGTCCACCAGAACGACTTTGGCGGTGATCTGCTTCAGCAGCTCGTCGGCGACGCGGAATGGATCGTTGTTGCTGGCCATGAAAACGCGTCCCTGCAGATTGATGACGCCATAATCCACACCGCTGCGCGTGCGTCCCTGATACCAGCCGAAGCCGGGCGATCCGGTGGGATAGTTGGCGGGCCGCAGCAGGCGCCGCGCCAGCGAACTTTCGTTGCCGTTGGCCGAGTTCATGTACTCGATAATTTCGCGCTTGTCCCAGATATGGTTGCCGGTGGTGATGACATCGATGCCGAGCTCGAATAGTTCTTCGGCAATTTGCGGAGTGATCCCGAAACCGCCGGCGGCATTCTCCCCGTTAGCGATGGTTAGCTCCACACCGTGGTGCTTTTGCAGTTCCGGCAGCCGCTCATGCACGATGGTGCGTCCCGGGCGCCCGAAAATATCTCCGACGAAGAGAATGCGCAAGATCCTGCGGTCCTTCAATGACGCTGATTTTCGATGGTAACACGCGGCTGGAAGCCCGATGAGCTAGCGTGTCAGTTCCGCCGTCCGCAGAAAATCGTAGTTCCCGGAAGGACTGATCTCGATGCCGCGCACCCGGTTAGTGTGCACCAGCACGTTGTCCAGGTACCACAGATTGATGTACGGCAGGTCTTCCGCAACGATCTGCTGGATTTCATCGTAGATGATTTTGCGCTTCTGCTGGTCGATAGTGCTGCGGCCTTCCTTGATCAACTCATCCACGCGCGGGTTGGAGTAGAAGGTGCGGTTGGCCCGCTTGGGCGCGAAGCTGTTGGAGCCAAAGATATGCTCGAAGATATCGGGATCGAGGTTGCCGCCGATCCAACGCAAGGAATGGAACTGGTATGCGCCTTTGGTGATATCGGAGAAGAACGTCGCAAATTCAAAACCACGTATGTCGAGCCCGATGCCAGCCTCTCGCAATTGTTGCTGCAACACCGCAGCGAGCAGCCGCGTGGACTCCTCCGTCGAAGTTTTCATGGTGATGTGGAAGCGAGTGCCGTTGCCATTCACAGGGCGATAGCCAGCGTCGTCGAGGATTTGGCGCGCGCGGGCTGGATCGTGCGGATACTTTTCGACATCGCCATCGTAAGCCCAGTGCTGCGGCGGCAAGACGCTGTACGCAGGCTGCGCCTGGTCGCGCAATAGATAATGAATGATAGGCTGCACGTTGATGGCATACGCAATCGCATGCCGTACGCGAACATCCTTCAGAATGGGATCGCGCAGGTTCATCGCTAGATACGCGTAGATCGTGCCCGGTGATTGCATGACGGTGAGGTCACGATCACGCTCTAGCGCAACCACCGTGTCCGCCGTCAGCGCGTTGATGGCGACGTCGGCGCTCTGCTTGCGCAACTCCAGCGCACGCGTGGTTACGTCGGGAATGACCTTGAACCGCACTCGGTCCAGCTTGGCCGGTGTTGCCCAGTATTCTGGGTTGCGCTCGATGACGACGTCTTTGTCCTGCTGCGCGCTGACGAAGCGGAACGGTCCTGATCCTACGGGATGCCGATTGAAATCTTCGCCGCTGCCGTAGGGCACGATTCCGATGGCGCCGTCGGACAAATTCCAAAGCAACGGCGCAAACGGTTCCTTCAGATGGAAGATGACGGTGGAATCGTCTGGCGCATCAATGTGGCCGATCGGCGCGTAGGTGCTGGTCTTGGCGCTGCGCAGCTTGCCACTGATCAGCGATTCGAAAGTCCACTTCACATCGCGCGCGGTCAGCGGTTGTCCGTTGTGAAAGCGGACTCCGTTATGCAGATGGAAGATGTAGGTCCGCGGATCGGGAATCTCCCAACTGTCGGCCAGCCACCCCTTCAGGTTGAAATGCTCGTCGCGGCGGACGAGCGAATCGAAGAGCAGCTCGTCAATGCGCTCTGATTGCGCGTCAACTCCAACCCGGGGATCGAGATTGCTGGGGCTGCTCTCGATGATCATGACCAGCGTATTGGGGTCGGGCTTGCTCGTGCAGGCTGAAAGAAGAAAAAGCAAGCCAGCTAACAGGAGCAGCGTGGCGATGATAGGGGTCCTTCGACTCGTCCGCGCCAAGTCACCCCAACGAGCGCAAATTCGGCGCTCGTTGGGGGCCCCGAAGAACGCGGCGCGGGCTCGCTCAGCATGACAGAGGAATATGTTCGTTCCCACCTCGGATCTGTCTTCGTTATCAATTGTCATCCTGAGCGGAGTGAGGTCGCTGCTGCGACCCAACGGAGTCGAAGGACACCCATCGTCCGCAGACCTGTCGCCCCCGTTACGCATAGCTTACTTTGCCCAGGATGACCGGGCGCTCTGCTCCGGTCGCCGACGGAACGTTCGACGGCATTTGCCGCCAAGTCTGATACGCCAGCAACGCGAAGGCGACCGCTTCCTTCGCCTCGGCGGGCAGCCCGAATTCGTCACTGGTGCGCACCCGCATCTTCAGCGGCGCAAGGTCTTCGCGGATCATGCGCATCAGAGTTGCGTTCTTTGTTCCTCCGCCTGAAACCACGAACTCGCGAAAGCGCAAAGGTGGATCTACGAGCGGCAGCACGAACCTGCGTACGGCGATGCCGATGGAACGCGCGGTGAGCGCGGTTGCGGTGGCGACGATGTCATTCTCGTCGGCGCGCCGGCAGAGCCGAAGAAACTCCCGCACGAACTCGCGGCCAAACTGTTCGCGGCCGGCGGTCTTCGGCGGCTTCTGGCGGAAAAACGAATGCCGCAGTAGCTGTTGCACCACGAGCTCGATTGGCCCTCCACGCGCGGCGAGCCGTCCGTTACGATCATAGGGTCGGTCGAATAAGTGCTCAGTTACGGCATCGATGACCATGTTGCCCGGGCCCGTGTCGAACGCAAATACATTTTCGGAAAGTGCGCGCGGAGAAATCGCCGTGAGGTTGCCGATACCGCCGAGGTTTTGCACAATGCGTCCGTAGCGGCGATGGCGGTAGAGCACGTAATCGAGAAAGGGAACCAGCGGCGCGCCCTTGCCGCCCGCGGCCATGTCAGCGGGACGAAAATCGGAAACCACCGGAACGCCAAGGTTTGCGGCGATGATGGCTGCTTCTCCGGTCTGCCACGTACAGGCGATGCGACGGCCGAGGAAGAGCGCCGGGACTCCCTGATGATAGAGGGTCTGCCCGTGACAGCCGATCAGTTCACACTCCAGCCGCGCGCTACGCTGCGCAGCGCGAACTGCGTCGGCATAAAGTTCACCCAGCAGAAAATTCAGTCGCGAAAGATCGGCAACGCGGGCCGAGCCTGCATTCATGGTCGCCAGAATGGAACGCCGGACGCTGGCAGGGTAAGGGAACTGATAATGCGCCAGAAGTTCCAGACGCGAGCGAAATCCGCGTCCCTGGATGCGCACCAGCGCGACGTTGATTCCGTCGGCTGAGGTGCCGCTCATGACACCGGCGACGATCACGAGATGCGCTCCGAGCACTTGCTTTGAAGGGGCACGCCTTCAGGCGTGCCGTAAGGATCGGCAGGCAAACCGGCTTCAGCCGCTGAGGTAAAGCCCTTCCCGCGTTGCAAACCATAGTGTCCGGAAGTCGAGGTCATCAACCGAATTCTCTCGTGCGCAAGAGCTGTGCCGTCCCTGAAGGGACTCGGGTTCTTCACTCACCTTACCCAGGGCTTACGAGTCTGTGTGAGAACCTGTGCCGCCCCTACGGGGCTCGCTTCAATTTCCCACTTTACCCCGGGCTTGCGCCCGGGGCTAACAGCAGTTCCGCCCCTGCGGGGCTGGCGTTGCTGCAATTTAGGTGTCCTTCTCCCATCGCGAGCTTGCGCCACCAAGTCAACTCAAAACCGGCTTTCACGCTAACGGTCCTAAAGCTGTGCCCCTTCAAAGCTGAGTGAATCTAATCGCACCTGTTCACCGAACTCCCATATCTCGCGCCGCAACCTGTCTACTGTCTTCTGCGACGGAGCATCGGCCATGCGGGCTTTCAGCGCCCGCGATTTCTTCTTCGCCGCAAGAACGCGCTGCGCTTTCTGCGAGACGAGCCCGGCAAACTTACGGTCACTCTCAGCTTTCTTGTACACTGCCTCGAACGCCCGCCAGACGCTCTCTTCCTTTTGGCACACAAGGAAGATGTCAGCCCCGGCGTGCAGCGTTTCGAGCGCGGCATCTTCGATGGACGCGGCTGCCAACACTCCGCCCATGTCAAGATCGTCGGTGATAATCAGTCCGCGATAGCCGATCTTCTTGCGCAGGATGTCGCTCATCCACTTCTTCGAAAGCGATGCCGGAGTTCGGTCGCCTGTTACGTCCGGATACGCGGCGTGCGCGACCATCACGAACGGCAACTCGCGCCGCAGCGTGCGATAGGGGAGCAGGTCTTCGTTCCACAACCGGTTCAGAGGCTTTGTGATCGACGGCAGTTCATTGTGCGAGTCGAGGTTGGCCTCGCCCACTCCGGGAAAGTGCTTGCCGCAGCCAAGAACATTAGCTTCGCGCAGTCCGCGCAGAAATTCGCGGGCGTAGGCGATAGCTTCTCTCGGATCGGCGGAAACCGTCCGCGACGTTAGCACACTCTTGGACGCCGCAAACTGAAGATCCAGCACCGGCGCGAAATCCGTATTGAATCCCAGCGCTCGCACCTCTTCGCCGATAATGCGGCCATGCTTGCGGAAGAGCTTTTTCGAGCCTGCCACAGCCACGTCGGAAACCGACAGTACCGGTGCGATCACGTCGCGCAGACGATCGACCGTGCCGCCCTCCATGTCCACGGAAAGAAACATCGGCGTTGAAACGACCTTCTGCACCTCGCGCAACAGCGCGTGCGTTTGCGCCGCTTCTTCGATATTGCGCTTGAAGAGGATGACGCCGGGACACAAAGTCGCCAGCGTCAGGCGCAGGCGCGCCGACACCGTGGTCCCAGCGAAGCCCATGATGAGCAACTGGCCAACCTGCTGGCGAAGTTCGAGCGTGGATTTTGATGGCATGGAGAACAGAAGAGTGTAACGCGTGCGGGTCGGGAATTCAGGTATGAAGAATGGTGCCGGTGCAGACGAACGGATGAACTGTGGGGCGCAGGACTACTGCCCTTCCATTCGAGCCAGTCGCCGTTCGTGGGACTCGACGACAAGGGTCAGTTGCGTCACATGGCCAGCCAACGTCGCCAACATTGAGTTGACACGCTCGTGGCCTTCCGTGAGACGGTCAATTCGCTCCCCCACCTCTGCCAGTTGTATTGCGTTCCGCTCCTGTTGCGCTGTGGTCTTCTGTTGGGCTTCCTGGAGTCTGACAATATCGTCGTATAGCCGCCCCAATGCCGCCCAAACTTCCTCAAAGTTCTGGAACGCCGCCACGTTGCCCGCCTTTGCTTAAGGAACGTTAACTCGAAGATATCCCAGGACGTGTTACATGTCCATCGGGGGAACAGACCGTCAGGAAAACAAAACCCACGCAGTCTCTTGTTACCGTCATGACATACCTCACTCCATCTGCTTCTTCAGTTCGTGCAGCAGGGTCAGCGCCTCCAACGGGCTGAGGCGGTTCAGGTCGGTCTCCTTGATACGGTCCACAATCTTCTGCGAGAGCGGAGTGAAGATGGTCAACTGCATCGGCGCGGGCTCGCGCGTTTCATCGTGCGCCAGATGGCTGACGGCACTTCGCTCGGCGCTCTCGTGCTCAGCCAGCACCTCGCGCGCGCGGTGGACAACGTCGGCGGGTAGCCCGGCCAGCTTGGCGACTTCGATGCCGTAGCTCTTGTCGGCAGCGCCCTCCTCCACCTTGCGCAAGAAAACGATTCCGCCGCCGCTCTCCTTTACCCCCACGTGGAAGTTCTTCACCCCGCTGAGTCGTTCGGCGAGTTCGGTCAGTTCGTGATAGTGCGTCGCGAAGAGCGTCTTGGCGCACGTGTTGGCGTGGATGTGCTCGATGGCGGCCCACGCGATGGCGAGGCCGTCGTAGGTCGCGGTACCGCGTCCGACTTCGTCAAGCAGAATGAGCGAGCGCGGCGTGGCCGTGTTAAGGATGGCCGCCGTCTCGGTCATCTCGACCATGAAGGTGGAGCGGCCGCGTGCGAGGTTATCGGCCGCGCCAATGCGCGTGAAGATGCGGTCCACCAGCCCGAGTCGCGTTGAGCGCGCCGGAACGAACGAGCCCATCTGCGCCATGAGCACGATCAGCGCTGCTTGCCGCAGATACGTGGATTTGCCTCCCATGTTCGGTCCGGTGATGATCAGGATCGAGTGCGTGGTGCCGTTGAGGAAGAGATCGTTGGGCACGAAGCGATCGGAGCCGCCCGTGATCTCCATCTGCTCGATCACGGGATGGCGGCCTTCGGCGATCTCGATGTCGCTGGAGTCGTCGAGCGCGGGGCGGCAATAGTTGCAGTTTGCTGCGAGTGCAGCGAATGCGGCCAGCACATCAATTTCCGCCAGCGCCAGCGCGGTCTGCCGGATACGTCGCGCCTGGGCTGCAATCGCCGAGCGCAATTCGGCAAACAGCCGCCGCTCGATCTCGACCATTTTCTCCTGCGCATCGAGCACCTTGGCCTCGTACTCTTTCAGCTCCGGCGTGGTGAAGCGCTCGGCATTGACCAGCGTCTGCTTGCGGTCGTAATCGGCGGGGGCGAGGTGCAGGTTCGCCCTGGAGATTTCGAGGTAGTAGCCGAAAACGCTGTTGAACTTTACCTTGAGCGAGCCGATGCCGGTGCGCTGGCGCTCGCGCTGCTCGATCTGCGCGATGTACTGCTTGCTGTTGCGGCTGAGGTCGCGCAGTTCATCAAGGCTGGGATCGACCCCCGCGCGGATCACGCCGCCATCGGCCAGAGTGAGCGGCGGCTCGTCTTCCAGCGAGGAGACGATGCGCGCGCGGAGATCGCCGAGCTCGTCACACTGCGCATGCAGCGCCTGCAAACGTGCTGCAGGGAAGTGCGACAGCGCCGTGCGCAAATTGGGCAACTTTGTCAGCGATGTTGCCAGCGCCAGCAGATCACGCGGGTTAGCTGTCTCCAACGTTACGCGGCTGAGCAGGCGCTCCAGGTCGAGGATGCCGTCCATCGCGCGCCGCAGTTCTTCGCGCCCGACGAGATCCTGCACCATGCTCTGAACGGCGTCGAGGCGCTGCTTGATTTCGGCAAGATCGATTGACGGGCGCAGCATCCACGCGCGCAGCAGGCGCTTGCCCATCGGCGTGACGGTGCAATCGAGACAGCGGAACAACGTTGCAGTATCGCCTGCGCCGGAGAACAGCGGCTCGATGAGTTCGAGGTTGCGCACGGTTACTGCGTCCAGCACCAGGCAGTTCTGCCGCTCGTAGAAACCGATGCGGTCGACGTGATCGAGTGAGCCGCGCTGCGTGGTGCGAATGTAATGCAGTATCGCGCCGGCCGCAGTTGCTGCTGCCGAGCGGTTCGCCAGGCCAAAGCCCTCCAACGAAAGCACGCCAAAATGGTTCTCGACCTGCGGAATGGCATAGTCGGGAGAGAAGACCCAGTCGTCGAGTGGCGTCTCAGCCCAGCTCGCATTCTCCAGCGAAGTGATGCGCGGTGCGGAAGCAGCCAGTGGCGCCGATGCACTCGGACGCGGCTGATCAAACAAGGGCAGCGACGATGCGAATAGCACCTCGCGAGGGCGCAGCACCAGCAATTCCTCGCGGACGCGGCGTTCAGCGTCGTCGCCTTGAAACTCCGTGGCTCGAAATTCGCCGGTCGAGAGATCGAGCGCCGCAAACCCCACGGCATTGCCAGCGCGCGCCACACAGCCCAGGAAATTGTTCTCCTCGGAGCCGAGACGTGCGTCGGCAGCAGTTCCCGGCGTGAGCACGCGCGTGACCTCGCGTTTGACCAGCTTTTTGGCCACGCGGGGATCTTCCATCTGCTCGCAGATCGCAACCTTGAATCCTTTGCGAATGAGCTTGGCGATATAGTTCTCGGCCGAGTGGTAGGGCACGCCGCACATGGGCACGGCGATGCCTTTCTCCTTGTTGCGCGAGGTCAGTGTAATTTGCAGCTCGCGCGACGCGACCACAGCATCTTCGAAGAACAGCTCATAGAAATCGCCCAAGCGAAAGAAGACGAGCGCGTTGGGATGTTCTTTCTTGACCGAGGCATACTGCCGCATCAGTGGAGTGGAGGGCTCGCTCATCGCAGGAACTGCGCGGATTATAAACCGTTCACTCGGCGCACACCCGGCGATGGGTGTTACACTGCGAGGTTTTCGAGGCAACCATCTCATGGCCAGGATTATTGGATTTGAATGCAGTAAATGCGGCGAGAAACTCCCGCCGCAAACCGCGCCGACGATCTGTCCGAAGGACGGCGGCCCGCTGTACGTGCGCTACGATCTTGCGGAAATTCGGCGGGAGGCGCTCCGCCCATCAGTTTGCGATGTCCCGAAGAGCATGTGGCGCTACTCAGCCGTGCTACCCGATGCAGAGCCGGTGACGCTCGGCGAGGGATTCACTCCGATGTTGCCAAGCCGGAAGTATCCGAATTTGCTGATCAAGGATGACGGGTTGAATCCCACGGGCTCGTTCAAAGCTCGCGGGATGAGCGCAGCCATCACCATGTTGCGGCACTTCGGGGTGAAGAAGCTGGCCGCGCCTTCGGCGGGAAACGCGGGAGGCGCACTGGCCGCCTACGCTGCGGCGGCCGGGATCGAGGCATACGTTTTTATGCCGAAAGACGTGCCGATCGCCAACCGCCTGGAGGTCGAAGCCAGTGGCGCACACCTGACGCTGGTCGACGGCCTGATTAGCGATTGCGGGCGGATGGTGGCCGAGCGCAAGGAAAAGGAAGGCTGGTTCGACGTCTCGACCCTGAAGGAGCCGTTCCGTGTCGAAGGCAAGAAGACCATGGGCTATGAGGTCGCCGAGCAAATGGGATGGAGCCTGCCGGATGCGATTCTTTATCCGACGGGCGGCGGAGTGGGACTGATCGGGATGTGGAAAGCCTTCGCGGAAATGGACGAATTAGGGTGGATCGACAAAGGGAAGCGTCCGAAAATGATTTGCGTACAATCAGACGGTTGTGCACCTATACCTAAAGCGCTACATGAAGGTAAGGCTGCCTCGGAACCGTGGCCGGACGCGCACACGCTGGCAGCCGGTCTGCGAGTGCCCAAAGCCTATGGCGACTTCATCATCCTGGATATCGTGCGCCAGAGCGGCGGTACGGCAATCGCCGTCAGCGACGACGAAATCATGGGTGGAGTTAAGGATCTGGCTTCAGTTGAGGGCATTTTCGCCTGCCCCGAAGGAGGCGCTGCGCTGGCCGCCTATAAGCAACTCCTGCACAGCGGATTCCTGAAAAGCAGCGACCGGGTTGTGCTGTTTAATACTGGCTCAGGGTATAAGTACCCTGATGTTTTCGCGAGGTATTGGGGCGTGGAGGCGTTCGCAGGGGAGTTGAAGTTGCCTGCCTCGCGCAACACTGGAGGGATCATTGGGCCGTGCTAAAGTGCGTTCTCGCAAACAACGAGGCTGCAAAGGAATGCTTGTGGGCAAACTTTTGAGCGTAACGACGCGCAAAAGGGTGGTGAATTCTCCGGCAGAAATGTTATACTCACATATAACACAAGCAAATGGAGGTTCTTATGCACAGAACCAATCTGCGCAAGGTCGGCGGCTCGGTCATGCTGGCCGTTCCGCCTGCTCTACTCGACGTTCTGGGCTTGCGGCCGGGAGCCGAGGTCGGCATCGGAGTTGAGAGCGGGCGGCTGATCGTGGAGCCGCAGCAGCGGCCCCGCTACACTTTGGAAGAACTCCTCGCCCAATGCAAACCCAAGGCCGCGCGAACGAGGGAAGAACGCGAATGGCTCAACAATAAGCCAGCTGGCAGTGAGCTGATCTGATGAAGAGAGGCGAAATCTGGCTGGTCGGGCTCGATCCGACTGCAGGACACGAACAGAAGGGTCGCCGTCCGGTGCTGATCGTGTCTCCAGAGGCGTTCAACCGGGTAACCAAAGTGCCCGTGGTGCTTCCCATCACCAGCGGCGGGAATTTCGCGCGTACCGCCGGGTTTGCGGTGTCTTTGGCCGGCGCCGGAATTAAAACCACAGGCATTGTCCGGTGCGACCAGCCCCGCGCTCTGGACCTTAGCGCGCGCTACGGCAAGAAGCTGGAGAGCGCCCCTGGGGCGATCATGAATGAGGTGCTGGCGAAGCTGGCGCCGATCTTTGAGTGACCCCGTTAGGCGCGCTTTCCGCAGCGACCACCAGCGTGTTGGTCGGGAATTGGTAGCCTTGAGCGGACAACGATTTGTGGTCTTCGCATTGATTCTGGTCGCGATGACCGGCCTGCTATGTCAGCCGGTCCGGGCGCAGACCTATCTTGGCCTTGACCGCAACGATTATCCCGGTGATGCGAACATGGCGGGGTTGCGCAAGACGTTCGCGTTCACCGGATACTGGCTGAACAATCCTCCCGGCTCCAACCGCAATACCTGGAAAGGGAAGCGAATGCCACTTCAGTCGATGGGCTACGGCTTCCTTTTGCTGTTCAACGGCCGCGAATATGCTCAGCTCAAAGCTTCGGGCACCGCGGCTCGCGTCGGGACAAACGACGCTGCGAGCGCAGTGGAAGCTGCGAAGCGAGACGGATTCCCGAAGGGCTCAATCATCTTTCTCGATCAGGAACAAGGCGGGCGCATGCTGCCCGAACAACGTGCCTACATTCACGCCTGGGTGGACGGCGTAGTGCGGGGCGGCCATGGCGCGGGCGTCTATTGTTCGGGCATTGCGTTCCGCGAATCCGACACCGTCTCGGTGTTGACGGCCGACGATATCCGCGATCACGACGGTGGCCGTGAGATTCACTTCTTCATTAGTAACGACCAGTGCGGGCCGTCGCCGGGATGCGTCTTCCCGAAGCCCGCTTCGAATCCTGCCGAAAGTGGAGTAACATTCGCCGACGCCTGGCAGTTTGCGCAGTCGCCGCGGCGTCCGGAAATGACCGCGGCTTGTCGTCAAACCTATGCGCAGGACGGCAACTGTTATCCGCCGGGCATGCCCGCCAGCACCGGTACGCACGTTGACTTGGATACTGCGAACTCGCCTGATCCGTCCCACGCGCGGACGAAATAAGCGGGGTATAGGGATGCTTCGACCAGCGGTCCAATCACCACAACGAGCACGAGAGCGGCTCGTCGGGGACCCGGATAAATACCGGGGCCGCCGTCGCTCAGGATGACTGGGAGTTGACCTCCATTGTCCTCACGAACTTGTTCTCGCGATCAACGAGAACCGCGCTCGCGTGAAGCGGTGAATCGGTGAGCTCGAAGCCCATGATGATGACCTCCTCACCTTTCTTAACAAGGTGCGCAGCGGCGCCGTTGATGCAAATCACGCCTGAGCCGCGTTTGCCGGCGATGACGTAGGTTTCGAGCCGCGCGCCGGAGGTGTTGCTAACCACCAGCACCTTTTCGCCAGGTAGCAGTCCAACTCTATCGATCAACTCCTGGTCTATGGTGATACTTCCTTCGTAGCGAAGATCCGCGTCGGTGACGGTCGCTTTGTGGATCTTCGACCGTAGCATCCATCTCATTGTTTCTGTCCTTCAGGTCGAATGCAGCGGCATAACGCCTGCCACGTCGACAACAGTATATTGCAACGGGAGTGCACAAGTCGTGGTGCTGTCCGCACGGTGATGCGTGACCTTCGTCATAGACGCATCCTCGCCTTGGCGATACGCTGGGTGGTTCGAGTGGTCCATTCTCCCGTTGTCCCGAGGTGGTCATGTCTCGCAGCGCACTGCTTGCCTCCTCCGCCGGTCTGTTCGTTATCTTCTTGAGTAGCGTCGCGCTCGCGGGGCCGCATCCGGCGCAGACATCCAACATAGGTCAGCAATGCGTGGCTTGCCACAGCACGGTTACGCCCAACGTGGTTTCCGATTGGAAGCAGAGCAAACACCACGAGGTGGGGATCGAGTGCGACACTTGCCACGGCTCGGCCCACACGACCGCGGCCGATGCAGCGAAAGCGACGATTCCCACACCCGAGACATGTGGTCAGTGCCACGAGACGCAGGTGGCACAGTTCACAAAGGGCAAACACTCCATGGCCCGGGCCGCAATGGAGGCAATGCCTACCATCCACTGGCAACCGATGGCCATGACCGAAGGCATGAAGGGCTGCGGTTCCTGCCACAAGATCGGAATCAAGTCACCCGAGCAACTCGCTGCGTTACAGAAGCAGGAGCGCTTCGGAACCGCCTCCTGTGATTCGTGCCACACGCGCCATACTTTCTCGCTGCAGGAAGCGAGATCGCCGCAGGCGTGCGAAACCTGTCACATGGGCTTCGATCATCCACAGTGGGAAATGTACTCGTCGTCGAAGCACGGAGTGCGCAACGAGCTGAAGCAGCTCAAAATCCAGAGCGATACCTCCGCCGCGCCGACTTGCCAGACTTGCCACATGCCGCAAGGGAACCACGAAGTGCGCACGGCCTGGGGTTTCCTGGCAGTGCGGCTGCCGCTGCCCGACGACCTGCAATGGAAGGCCGACCAGATTACCATCCTGCAAGCGCTGGGCGTGCTCGATCCCAACGGCAAGCCCACTCCGCGCCTCGATGCTGTGAAGGCCGCCGACCTCGCGCGTCTCGACCAGGCTTCATGGCAGGCCCAGCGCGACAAGATGCTGCAAACCTGCAACCAGTGTCATTCCCTCAACTTTGCAACCCAGCAACTGCAATATGGGGATGACATGATCAAGAATGCCGACCACCTGATGGCGGAGGCCATCCGGATCGTTGCCGACCTGTACAAAGACGGTATCCTGCCCAAGCCGAAGAACTACGCCTTTCCGTTCCCCGACCTGCTGACATTTCATGACGCTCCGACCGCGGTCGAGCAGAAGTTGTTCGTGATGTTTCTCGAGCACCGCATGAGGACCTTCCAGGGTACCTATCACGCCAGTCCCGACTACGCGCTGTGGTACGGCTGGAGCGAGATGCAGCGCGATCTGACGGAGATCAAGGAATTTGCCGCCGAAGCCCGGCGCATCGGATATGTTCCGGCGGTCAGCGTGAGCCCGGTGGCGACCCAGGCAGGTCCGCAGAAGAAGTGAGCGGATACGACGGGAGCGAACTCAGGGATTTGCGTAGTCACAGGGAAAACCCGACAAGAGTGCTACAACTGGATTCAACGCGACCCCCTCAACGAGCAATCCCGGCGGCGCGGCAAAAAGCCGCGCCGTGAGGCCATGTTTCACAGTACAATTCGTGTCGGCAAGAAAAGGACGCTTTGGCAACCCTCGGCGTAGGCTCGCGGGTTCTGGCCGCGGTCAGAGAAATGACATTTTCAAGCATCGATGCGGAGAGAAGGAACATGAACAAGATCATCTGCGCCACATTCATTCTGGCATTGTTTCTCGTGACGGGAGCAGAAGCACAGTCAACCTCAACCGCAACGCCTGCGACAGCCGCGGCGCCATCCGGCGCGCCGGCCCAAACCCAGGGACGCAAGAAGCGCGTTGCGGTTTTCGATTTCGACTTTGCAACTGTGCAGAGCAGCTCTGCCGCAGTCTTCGGCACCAATGTTGACGTTGGAAAAGGGATCGCCGACCTGCTGGTCAGGCACCTGGTCGAGGACGGCACTTATTCGGTGATCGAACGCAAAGCGATGGATAAAATTCTGACCGAACAGAATTTCTCCAACAGCGATCGGGCAAATCCAAATTCGGCCGCAAAACTGGGGAAAATCCTCGGTGTGGACGCCATCATCGTAGGTAGCGTTACGCAATTCGGCAACGAAAACCAGAACACCAAGGTCGGCGGCGGAGGCGGCGGCTGGACTGGATATGGCCTCGGTGGCTTCTCTCACAAGAAGAGCAAGGCCGTTGTAGTCGTCGATGCCCGTCTGGTGAATATCGATACGGCCGAGATCATGGGTGTGGCTGACGGCAAAGGCGAGTCGTCGCGCGAGAGCACTTCGCTGCTGGGCGGCGGCGGCAACTGGCACGGATGGGGCGGCGGAGCCGTGGACTTCGGCAGCAGCGACTTCCAGCAGACCATCCTCGGCGAAGCTGTGAACGCTGCGGTCACCCAGATGAGTACTGGACTGGTTGCCGATGCCGGCAAACTGGAGGCTCGTACCATCGTGGTGGAAGGGCTTGTGGCAGCGGTTGACGGCGGACAAATCGTTCTCAACGTAGGCGGAAAAGCGGGCCTGAAGGTCGGCGATCAGTTGACGGTGCAGCGCGTGACGAAGGAGATCAAGGATCCGGCGACGGGCCAGGTGATTCGTCGCATGACTTCACCTGTCGGAACAATTCGGTTGACCGATGTGGATCCTGTTTCCGCTGTTGGGACGGCTGTTTCCGGTTCTGATTTCAAGGTCGGCGATGCCGTCAAAACCGTGACCCAGTAACGTAGCAAGGGCCGTAGCTTCGCAGTCACTATCACACGGGAAATCAGGTCTGCATATGGAGTTCTCTGTGCCGTAGCGTCTCTGTCAGCCCGTTCTCGGAGTCACAGCGGTATGTGACCTGGGGTACAAGAATTACTCCACCTACGGTGTTATAAGTGCGCCATCGGCTCTCTTATACGGAGGTGAGTAGCATGAAACCCGACAGCGCCTTTGAGGCGCAGACGTACCACAAGGTTGACCTGCGTTTAATTCCATTTTTGTTTCTCTGTTATATTCTTGCGTATCTCGACAGGGTAAATGTTGGTTTTGCCAAGCTGCAGATGCTTAAGGATTTGTCTCTAAGTGATGCGGCTTTCGCAACCGGGGCCGGTATTTTCTTTATAGGATATTTCTTTTTTGAAGTTCCCAGCAATGTACTGTTAAAGAAGTTTGGGGCACGCATGTGGATTGCTAGGATCATGATTTCCTGGGGTGTCATATCCGCGTGCATGATCTTTGTAAAGGGTGCGTGGTCATTCTATGCCATGCGGTGTCTTCTGGGCATAGCGGAAGCCGGGTTTTTCCCAGGAGTCATCTTTTATCTGACCTTGTGGTATCCCTCAAGACTTCGAGCAACACGGACGGCATGGTTCGTAGCAGCTATTGCAGTTTCCGGGGTAATCGGCAATCCAATATCCGGCTCAATCATGGACCTGCTATCTGGCAAGATGGGATTAGCCGGATGGCAGTGGTTATTCCTGTCTGAAGGCATTCCCTCTGTTATCGTTGGCGTTTGGGTAATCTATTACCTGAACAGCAGTATTGAAGAATCCAAATGGCTAAGCATTGAAGAAAAAGCATTGTTGGCCCAGAATCTTGTAGCAGAAGATAAGCACAAAACTGAACATAAGCTGATCGACGCCTTCAAGAGCAGTAAAGTATGGGCGCTATGCGCGATCTATTTTACCTTGATGATTGGCTTGTATGGCATTGCGTTCTGGTTGCCGACGATTGTGAAGGCGTTTGGCATAAAGGGTTATTTTGGAGTTGGCGTGATTACTGCCATACCGTATGGTGTAGCCGTCATTGGCATGATCATACTAAGCCATCATTCAGACCAGACAGGAGAGCGGCGATTGCATTATGTGCTGAATGTAACCGCCGGAGCTGTTGGTTTGGTCTTGAGCGGGGTGTTTGCATCGAATCCGGTACTGGCCATCATTTTCTTGTCCATGGGTACCCTTGGGGTTATTGGGTCCATGCCATTATTCTGGCCGTTGCCGTCCGCATTCTTGGCCGGAACTGCCGCTGCGGCCGGTATTGGTATTGTGAACTCGGTCGGCAACTTGGGCGGTTATTTTGGGCCGCAAATTCCAATATGGGCAAAACTTGTTTCTTCTGATCGTTCCGCTGCCTTGTACATCATCGCAGGAATTTTGATGATCGGGGCTTTGCTGACTTTTGTCTTTATACCAAAGACGCTTCGCGTCAGAGTGGGTGTTGCTGAAGCTGTGGTTGCCGGCAAGGGATAGTGCGTGATCGAATCGTGAAGCAAACCCACCCTCCGCCTTTGCAGAGGGCGGGACGTGAAAGAGATCTACTGCTTCATAACCACGAACTCAGTGGTTCTCTTCTGCAGCTTGTCATCGTAGGTTCCTTTCGCGGTCTTGCCATCGGCTGCAACCGTCATTTTCCAGACGCCGATTACCTTGTCCGCACGTTTGTCGGTCTCCTCGAGTGTGTCCTTGCCATGCATTTTCACCGACACGCTGGTGACGCCTGGGTCGCCCTTCATCGGAGCGTCCGTGCCGTCCAGCTTCGCCATGTAGGATTGGCCGGTTGGATTGGTCATGGTCAACTCGTCACCGTTGACTTTATAGGTCCATGTGATGGCGTTATCGGAGAGGTTCTCCATCTTGATGGTTCGCCACGAGCCGGAGACGGCATTCGATCCCGCAGGACCTTTGGCCACGCGAGTGGCTTCACCCTTGCCGGTAACTGGCGCGGCATTGGTGTTACTGCTGTCGGTGAATTCGACCGTCAGAGTGTTGCCGTCCGGCGAAACCGTCACCGTCGAAGTTGCGACCGTCTTGCCGTTCTTCTTGTCGGTTTCTTCAATCTGGTGGTCGTTCACAACCTTTATCGCCACGGTGTCGAAATATGGATGTCCGGTAACTGGCTGGTCCTGACCATCAGCTTTGACCTTGATCGGCGGGACACATGCGGTCTTGCACTCGTAGATTCCGTCTTGCAGCAGGTACACGTCAGGCTTCTTGGAAAAATCGATCTTGTTCATATCAAGTTTCCACGTGCCGTCGAAAGGGTTTTGCGCCATCGCCAGCACGGGCATCAGCAACAACATCAGCAACACAGCAAGAAACAGCTTTTTCATGAGCCATCCTCCAAAGGTTTGATTTGCGGTCACAAATTATATCGGAGTTCGGCTGAGAGGGGCGGGTCGTGCGCGGGAAACTTCTTACGTAGTCCCGGTGGTGAGCGGATTGAGGTACTTGATCAGCAGCACCTCGTTGCCCTTCTCTCCGTAGATGAGATCGTCCACCAGGTGTTTGGCCAGCATCACGCCGAAGCCGCCCGGGCGCATGCCTCGTTCGTTGCGGACGGAGATGTGTGCGGTGGGGTCCTCGGGAGGATTCCCGACCGCCGCATGGCGTATCTCTTCGAGGGAGAAGCCTTGTCCCGGGTCCTTGATGCGGCACATCACGACGTGGCTGGTGCGTACGTATGAGATCTCGACATACTGCGTCGGATCAAAGTGGCCGCCGTGTTCCATGGCGTTGAGCAACATCTCGCGGAAGGCGATGCCGACATCTCTAAGCTCCTGCTCAGGCAAATCGAGGTCGGCGATTTCACCCATGAAGGAGAGCAACCGCTCGGCAGTCAGCATTGCACAGCGCACGTGCAGCCGGATCCACTGCGGCGTCGCCGACACGACCTCGATGCCGTCATCCCACGCCGGTGAGTCTAACGCCATCTGCACGATCTCGCTCAACGAATCCATGGAGAATGACTTGGAAAGATATCCGAAGGCGTGTTCGCGCATGGAGGCGATGGCATCTGCCGGTGTACCCTCGTCGGCGAGAATGATCATGCGCGTGTGCGGTCGCACGCTGCGAATCCTGCGCAGAAACGCGACATCCTCATGGCCTGACGTGTGCCTGCCTGTAATGACGAGATCGAAGCCGCGCGCCTTGGCCAGCGCGAACGCTTCATCATTGCTGGAAACCTTTTGCAGGTTCCAGCCCTCCGGGTCGAGTATGCCAGCGAGTGCTGACTCGACTTCCGGATCAGCGCCGATGAGGAGCGCTGTGCGCGGAGAAGACTCGGGCTTAGAAGCGAAGCTAGCTGTCATAGGTACGCGTGCAAGGCCTGTTCCCACCCAGGAAGATCTGGCAAGGCAGGCTCATTGTAAGTTCCAGAGCGTTGGAAATGACATTAAATGTTGTCGAATCGTCCGCACCTCATGGAACTTGCTTTCACCGAAGGATTGTAGCGCAAGACCCGCGTCATACTCGCGGATGAACCCTGTATAATCCGTCCTCTAATGAGCAGCTTCTTCGCGCGGCGCACGTCGTGGAATCTCACCCCTAATCGGTACACTGAGGCGCTGGAGACGCATCGTCGATCGGGCAAGGAAGTGCTCGACCTGACGGCATCGAATCCTACGACGATAGGATTGCGCTACCGTGATGAGGAATTGTTGCCGGCCCTCGCGCGTCGCGAGGCGCTGATCTACCAGCCAGAGCCCAAGGGATTGCTCTCCGCGCGCGAGGCCATTGACGGCTACTACGCGGAGCAGGGAAGTCGCGTCTCGCCTGACGACCTTATCCTTACCACCAGCACGAGTGAGGCCTATTCGTTTGTCTTTCGGCTGCTGTGCGATCCCGGAGACGTGTTGCTGGCGCCAACGCCAAGCTACCCGTTGTTCGACTTTCTTGCCGATCTTCAGGACGTCAAGCTCGTGCCTTACGAGCTGGTGTACGACCACGGATGGCAGATCGATTTTCACTCGCTGCGAACGGCAATTGAAGGAGCGCGTGCGGCTGGCCAAGTTTGCCGGGCCGTTCTGGTTGTGCATCCCAACAATCCCACCGGCTCCTTCGTGAAGCCGCACGAGGCGCAGGAGTTGAATCGCGTCTGCGCCGTGAACGAGCTGGCTATCATAGCCGATGAAGTATTTCTGGATTATTCACTTGGGACGGGGCCGCAGCTTACCTTTTCCTTGAATCGTGACACGCTGACTTTCACCTTGAGCGGACTGTCCAAGATTTCCGGTCTGCCCCAGATGAAGGTTGCGTGGATTGTCGTCACAGGTCCCGAAGCTGTGAAGGCGGACACGCTGCGGCGCCTGGAGGTCGTCGCCGATACGTATCTTTCGATGAACGCTCCGCTGCAGTGGGCGGTTCCAGTGATGTTGGAGGAGCGGCACGGAATTCATCGCCAGCTAATGTGCCGAATCCGAAAGAACCTGGCCGAATTGGATTCGCAATTGGCGGCACAGAAGCTTTGCCAGCGGCTTGAGATCGAAGGCGGCTGGTATACCGTACTGCGGGTTCCCGTGACTGGCTCGGATGAAGATCTCGCGATTTCCTTGCTGCGCGAAACCGGAGTGCAGGTGCAGCCCGGACATTTCTATGATCTTCCGGCAGAAGGCTATCTGGTGCTCAGCCTGATTACCGAATCGCAGATTTTCCAGAATGGAATCAGCCGCATGCTACCATTCGTTGCCATTGCCTGCGGCTAACTCCTATCCTGTGCAATCGCATGGCTCCAAGCTCTTCGTCGGTTAAGCCTTATCCCGTCCGCGGCTACATCTTCATCGCCGCAGCGACGTTCTTCTGGGGACTGTCTGCCGCCCTGGGTCGGGCAGTCTTCACCGGGAAGCTGTTGGGCGGGACGCAGGCTTTGCGCCCCATCGATCCGGTCATCCTGGCGCAGTGCCGCACCACAATCTCGCTGCTGGTGTTGGCGCCAATTCTCTTGCTGAAGAACCGGTTATCGCTGCGGGTGCGCGCGAGCCACTTGGTGCAATTCTTCCTGCTCGGAATCCTCGGTCTCGCCGCTTCGAATTTCTTCTACTACTTCGCCATCGAGAAGACGAGCGTCGCGACGGCGATAGTTCTTCAATATGTCGCCCCGGTGTGGGTGCTGCTCTACATGCTGGCGCGCCGGCTACAGCGGCCGACCGCGCGGCGCATCAGCGGCGTGGTTCTGGCGGTCATCGGTTGCGGTCTGGCCGTCGGCGGAATTGCCGCCCAGAGCGAATTTCCCTGGCTGGCGATTTCGGGTCCCCGCTTCAACACACTTGGAGTGATAGCGGCAGAGATGGCCGCGATCTCGTTTGCCTTCTACAACGTTTACGGCCAGCACCTGCTGCAGATCTACAACCGCTGGACGGTCTTGGTGTATGCCCTGCTTGGCGCGGTTATTTTCTGGCTGATGGTAAATCCGCCGTGGAGGATAATCGCCCAGCATTACAGCAGCGGACAGTGGCTGTTCATGGCGGTGTTCTCCATCACCTCGATGCTCGTTCCGTTCTCCCTATACTTCATAGGATTGCAGCATCTCGATCCCACGCGCGCGATCGTGACCGCATGTCTCGAGCCGGTGTGGGCGATTCTGTTGACCGCAATCATCCTTGGGAACTGGTTTCACCGATGCAGGTGGTCGGAATCGTGGTTGTGTTGTCAGCGACGATCCTGATCCAACGGCCCGAACGCAAAGATCGCAGTGAACCAACCATTGCGGTCGAGCCGATCGAATAGCCACGTTTATAGCAAATGTTTACTGCTACTCCGCGCTCTTATCAGCGATCTCCCCCAGCTCCCAGTACTTTTTCAGCAGCGTATCGGGGACCCTTACCGCTCGGCCGGTCAGCATGTGCTTCAACTGCAGCGCGTTCACCGCTGCTTTGCCATCGAAGTGATTATTGGCGACGACGAAGGTTCTCTGCGCCTTGGCTGCGATCGCATCAATCCGCGTCTTCCATCCTTCCAGTTCAGGTGCCGTGTACAGATAGTTGTAGCGATCGTTGCGCGAGTCGCTGTCGAACCACTGATCGTAGTTGCGTCCATGCAGGCGCACGTACGCAAGCGGAGCGGTGACATGTTCGGTTGGGCCAACTGCTTTGCCCAGCCGCGGCTGGTCGATGTTGCAAAAGGCGACGCCCTTTTCCGAGAAGTACCGGAGCGTTCCTTCATTGGTCCAACTGTTGTGCCGAACTTCCACCACCAGCGGAAATTGCTTGAACTTCTCGATGACTCCGTCGAGGTAATCGCGGTTCGCATTCGTGTTCTTGAAGGAAATGGGGAACTGGGCTAGCACCGCGCCCAGCATGTCTTCGGCGGCGATCGATTCCAGGCCCTCTTTGGCCAGGCGCTCGTCGTCCGGATTGGCGCGTATGGTCTCGGAAGAAGTGCTCTCGACGACGGCGATTGGTGAATGAGTGAACGCCTTGTTGAGCTTCGCCGTGAACATGAACTCCGGATTCACTGCGCGAGTTTTGCGGCACCACAGCTTGCCCCACTCCGGCTTGATGTGGCCGTAGAATGACGCGTTGATTTCCAGCACGTCGACATAGCGCGCAAGGTATTCCGCCGGATGCTGCGACTTCTTGAGTTGCGCCGGATAGACGATGCCTTCCCAGTCTTTGTATGACCAGCCCGCAGTGCCGACGTAGATCCTTGGCCGCTCTTGCATCTTCGAAGGAGGTTAGCACAGACGCGTGGACGTCCCATGCACATCAGCAATCCGGTAATTTTCAGCGTGCTGAAGGGAAGTTTGTGTTTCCTTCAGCAAAGAGCGGACCTCGCGACGCCGACAAGCTCTGGGAAAACGTTTTGCCACAGCGAATCGGGCCTGGCTCGGCAAGATTGGCTGGCACAGTCCGCGGCATTCCTTCGCGACGGCGCTGGATGTCGCGGGCGCGCGCATGAAGGTGATTCAGGAACTCATGCACCACGCCAGTATTTCGACCACGATGGACACTTACACGGGAACGGTTGAACGGGACAAACGAGAAACCGCCGGGCGCGTTTGAGTACTATGAACGTCTGGCAAGACGGCAACAGCGGGAGCGCGAACAGAGTTCGGTCTTTGACGCCAACTCCCCGACATCCAAGGTCGAGGAGCAGTGGTAATGTCTCCTGCCTTGCCTCCGGAGTTTCGGGGTTGAAGAGGGGTGCATTCGGCCGGATTCAAAGGAGGTACCACTCGTCTCGGTGGCGCAGGTTTGCGGATCTAACCGGAGATGCTGGTAAAATTCCTGCCGGGCAAACCAAGGGAGACAGTGGAGACAACATGAAGGAAACACCGCAGGAGTACATCAAGCGCATCACCAGCTACGTCGAAGGGGAGCAGCCCTTGAAAGTGCAGGCCGCCACACCAAGGAAACTTGAGCGGCTGATCAAAGGGGTGCGGTTGGCGAAACTGCGCAAACGTCCTGCTCCAGACAAATGGTCTGTCGTCGAAATCCTTGCCCATCTCGCCGACACAGAAATCGTTGGCGGCTTTCGTGTCCGGATGATCCTCGGAGCACCTGGAACGCCCATCGCCGGATTCAGTCAGGACGCCTGGGTCACTAGCGGGCATTACGGTAAACGCGATCCGCGCAAGAGCGTGGAGCAATTCCGAGTGGTCTGGAGCAAACCTCGCGTTGCTCAAGTCACTCACGCCAGAACAATGGAAGCACCATGGAATCCATTCCGAGCGTGGCCTAGAAACGGTGGAGCACATCGTGCGGATGTTTGCCGGTCATGACCTTAATCACATACGGCAGATTGAACGCATCCTCACGCCGTACAAATAAGCTCAGGTTCGCCGGCCTAATCAACAGTGACGCCACGCACTCGCCAAATCGGCTTGGCTGCCGTTCAGCCTGCCCGCTTGGCTCAATGAGGAGGCTTAGCTCGTGAAGATTCAGCCGCTGCTCGCCGGACATACGACAAGGCAGTGGCCTCGGCGTTCGGCAGCTCAATCCCTTGCGAATCCGCCATCCGCGCGGGCCGACGTGTGCCGCATCCACGGCACCGGCTGGCGCTGGCGGAACTGGTGGGCCTTTTCAGTTGACGCGTAAGAGCAGTCCGGCGACGTGGGTCGGCGTGGTGAGAAAAAGCGATCCGAATGATTCTGCTTTACGGCGTGATCTCAAAGATGACAACATACCTGCCATAACGCTCCGCCGAAACGCGCACTCGCATTCCTGATTAGCGGCACGGCTCATGCTGGCGCTGCTGGAACATTCTGTTTCCAGCTTGGGCGTAACGTAAAGTGGATTGTTTTCCAAGGGGAACAGAAGCATAATCGCTCGCGGCTGGGGGCAAAATGGAAATCCCGGTTCAAAGGAGGGATCGTGAAGAAACAAAGTATCCTCTTGACCTTAGTTTGCTTTCTCTGGGTCCATGCGGCCCTCGGTCAGTCGAGGCTCTATGACAACGGCCCTTACCAGCCAAACTTCGGGATATCACCGATTAACACTACTGTCCAAATTAGCGAGGGATGGAGCATCTGGACAGGCTAACTCACTGATTCTATTCTGTTGACCTTGGCGGAGGAAAACAGGTTGTCGTTTGCACTCAGATGCTGTCCAAATTGC
>Ga0181532_10001102_pt1 | contig 26612 bp, 16 predicted proteins | sample PEATcosm2014_Bin_33_FD_119768 | JGI IMG/M metagenome (GOLD analysis project Ga0181532, IMG submission 119768) | Peatland microbial communities from MTU Mesocosm Facility, Houghton, MI, USA - PEATcosm2014_Bin11_30_metaG | ecosystem: Environmental > Terrestrial > Soil > Wetlands > Peat | place... | reverse complement strand
GCCTGGTAGGAAAGCTCGAAACGCACCTGGTCGTTCCCCTTGCCGGTGCATCCGTGAGCCAGCGCGTCCGCGCCGTGCTCGAGCGCGATCTCCACCTGCCGTTTGGCGAGCACGGGGCGCGCCAGGGAGGTTCCCAGGAGATACTTGCCTTCGTAGACGGCGCCTGCGCGCACCGCCTTCCAAACGTAGCCGGTAACGAATTCCGTCCGCAGGTCCTCGACGAATACTTTCGAGGCGCCGCTCGCGAGCGCCTTGCGCCGAAGCGCCACGTAGTCGTCACCTTGGCCCACGTCTCCGACCATGGCGAATACTTCGCAGTCATAGTTCTCCCGCAGCCAAGGGATAATGATGGAGGTGTCTAATCCTCCCGAATAAGCCAGAACCACCCGCTTGACCGGGTGGCTCGAATCACGCGCTGACGTCATGGGTTGTTTTGAACTCCATTTCTGAACTTTTTATGCTGCTACGATCGCCCGGATCTTCTTGCGCAATTGTGCCGCGCCGCGAGCGTCGGGCGTCGCCACAAACACCGTGTCGTCGCCGGCTACCGTCCCGACAACCTCCGGCCACTCCTGCGAATCCAGCACTGCGGCCACCGGCTGGGCATTGCCGGGGTGTGTCTTCAGGACCACCAAATTGGAAGCCAGGCTGACCTCGCGCAAGAACTCCTTCAGAATTAACTGCAAGGTCGGCTGCACGGGGGCGGCAGGCTCGACTGCTTCCGGAAGGAGATAACCGGAGCGCGTCTTGACCACGCCCAGCTCTTCCAGGTCCCGCGACACGGTAGCCTGCGTCACCTGGATGCCGCGCCTGGCCAACTTCCGGCGCAACTCGTCCTGGGTGACTTCCGGGTCGGTCCTCAGCAGTTTCAGGATTTGCGTGCGGCGGTAGAGATTTTCCATGTAAGTTTATGCAGGCAACTTATAAATATACCAAAGCACGCGGGGCTTGGCAACGGCGGGACGAGCAAAGTGATCGGGAGAACAAACGCCCTGTTCCTGGGTGGCTCATCCGGCGGGTGGCGCATACATTGAAGTCGATGTATGCGCCACCCTCTGAAGGTCTGTCATTCTGAGCGCGTTCGCTTCGCTCAGGGTAAACTGCAGATTCTTCGCTGCGCTCAGAATGACAAGCGAAGGGCTCAGGATGACAGCGACCCGATCAGGGCTCCGGGTGTTGCATGGGGAAATTCATCGGACGGGGTTCACCTTGAATATGCGAGACTTCATGGGTGAGAACTTTCTCCAGGACCAAGCTCAAGTCCCCTCTGGACATCTTCACGGTCCCGTAGGGAGAGACGCTGCTGGATATCCAAATGTCCACGCCGCCGCGCGCCTCCTGTTTGCGGTAGTGGTCACATTCAAAGGCGCCGGCGGGAACCGAGATGGTTTCCGAGCCCAGCTTAACTCCCGGGTTCGTGTCCCCAGTCTCCGCTCCCCGCTGCGCCAGGCCAGGCATCATCGCCAAGGGAAATTCCGTGGGCGGGCGACCCGGCTGTTGCATAATCATCCGTTTGATTTCGAGTTTCCCGCCGCTCATCACCATCAATTGCTTCATGACCATTTCCCCAGGTATTTCGCCCATTTGAGTCCGGACTTCCAGCCAGTAGCCGGCGCTTGCGCCCACATCCTCTTTGCCGACGATGACGAAAGAAAAGTGCGTGTTACCGTCCTGAGATGTCATCAGATACTGAGCCCCGCTCCCGACCACAGGCTTAAACTCCCCCATGAGCTGCGGTGGCTGCCGGCCGACTCCACCCCTCATACCTTGAGCCGGCGCGCTCGGGCCGTAAGCCAAGGCCAAAGCAATGACCGTCAGAGCTACCCTGACACCTCGCATGACTGCCTCCTTAATGATTGGGGATCCGCTGGCCGGCCCATGAGGTGACCAAGAACCAAATCGAAGCGGAGAACTTCTCCTCTGGCTGGGGATCGATCATGAACGGCATTTCCGGCCTGGTCTAATCTTCAGGCGATCACCCGCTGCGCATTATTCCCCGTGGCCGCCATAGGCCATGAAGTTCTCTTTCTTAAACTCGTCCCATTGAGCCTGAAGATACTGCTCGTTGGGGATAAACCGCTTGGTGCGGAAAGCGATGCCCAGGTTACCTTCCTCGATCTCGGCGCCCTTTTGCGGCAAGAAGTCGAAGACGCTCCGGTTGGCTCCATAATAGGCGCAGAGCCAGACGCCCGCAGCAGATTCCACCGCATAGAGCGCGCACACTAAAGGCAAGGGGCGCGTCGCGTCCACAGAAACTTTCACTTGCGCCTCGATGATTTTCCCTTTCACGGACTGCGGAATCGACGGGACCAATGAAGTTGATGTCATTTTGCGCCTCGCTGCTACTAACGTAACACGAAATTGAATTCGTAGCGGCGAGTTTACCTCGCCAAATGGCGGCGTAAAGCCGCCTCTACGTCAAGCTCACGCATCGCCTCACCCTACAAACACCGGTTTTATGTGGCGCTCGAAAAGGTTGCCGGTTACATTCCTGGCAATGATGGGCTCCATCATCGTGAGGAGATCCAGGTAGCGGTTTCCCATTCGCGCCGCCACCTTAAAGGCCACATGGAGAAGCTGGCGGAAGCTGGAATTGTATGCCGGGCAGGTCGGATCGTGCCGCAACGCGGTCACGAATTGTTCCGCCGTCCAGCGCGCCACGAACCCGGGATCAGGCAATCGGACAGGATCGATGTTGACCACGGCCGCGTAAGGGGCGCACAAATCCTGGCGCTGGCGGTAGGCCTCGGCATAGACCTCCTTAGCCAACTCCAGCCCAGCTCCGCCCGCCTCCGCCAGGCCGATCAGCTCTTCCAGCCACGAGGTTCCGGCTGTCTTCAAATGTACGCCGGCATTGAATTTTTGCAGGGTCTGGTGGATGGGCCCATAGAGTGAGAACTTGTCGCTCCCGGAGTGTACGCTTAACTTCAAATTGGAGGGCAACGTGTAGCGACTGAGGGCGAAGGCGATGACTGCGACGTCTTCCGAAAACTCCCGGCTGAATTTGGCAACGTCGCCCTCATAGTCCACGCCCTTGTCGAAGCGGCCGCTGAATTTCGGCGCGATGGTCTGAATCGGAATCCCTGCATCCGCCACCGCGGCCAGGATGATCAGCAGTTCGGCCGGAGTTTGCGGGGAATCGGTCTCGTCCATCGACACTTCCGTAATGAATTGTCCTCTTCCCTTTTCTTCTTCGACGCGTTGGTAAACCCGGGCCGCTTCCTCGACCGCCCCAAGGTATTTTTCTGCAACCTGCGCCAGGAAGGCGGAGTCGATCCGAAAGGCGTGGGAGACACCCGGCACGGCCAAATCTTCCAGCAGCTCCGGGTGCCCTTCCACGAAGCGCCGCAGCGCCGACGCCTCGCAGGGCCGGCCAATCAGATCCGCCACGTCGATGGTGTAAAAATCGCAGGCGTCGATGAATTTGTCTACCGTCTTGAGATTGATGTGGTCGGCGTCCACGTGGTACGGCTTATCCCAGCCCAGCGCCTTCACCGCCTGGTCAGCTTCCGCTCGTGTGTCGGCGGGCGCGGAACCTATGATACTGTGCTCCCGGTTCGATTTGTTCCACACCGGGATAACTTCCACCCCCTGCTCGAGCGCCATCTTACAGGCCTGCAGCTGCGCCTTGCCTTGGTGTGCGAACCTGTCGCCTACGCCGAGCGAGTACCGAGAAAGCGCGATGCGCATGGAAGTCACTCCTAAGTTAGCTGGCAGCGCCGACCTTCAGAGCCTGCGCTGAGCGCAGGGTCGGGAGGTGCCCCGATCCGTCGTGGCGCTACGGCGATACTATGACACTACCGAAAAGAACTTGACAAAACAGCGCAATAGAGCCAACCTATCAATCGAAGGGTTTTAGCATTCGCAGCGCGCAGTTGCTCTTTTTGTCTACCAACTGGGTTGGTTTATTTCCCTCTATCAGGACGTCGGCGCGTAGACAGTTTATTGTGCACCGACCGAGTGCTCCAAACTCGCGCCGACTCCTGCCTTGTCTGGATAGAACCCTTAGGCGGTCTCGCCATTCTTCATTTAACTCGCAAGGTACGTACCACGTTAGGCTAGTCATCCGGATCAAGGCGCTTTCGGCAGCCAAACGCATAGCTCAATGCGAGGGCAGCGGCTGCGACTGAGCCGGAGATTCGGCCTTCTTGCCGGCCTTGTTGGAAGAATCCTTTGACTCCCGATCCGATTTTTGGTCCCCCGCCTTCCCACTGCGGCCTCGCCGCGCATGGAATTCGACAAACGTGTTCTTGAGGGGTGTGGCCGGACCGCTCAGCCCATTCAGGGCGGTCCCCAATTGCTTTTGGCAGGCGGCCAGATTGTTTTGGGACACAAAGAGGACCTGGTCAGGGCTGCGCAAGAGATACGCGATGTAGGGCTGCAGGGTCTGTTGTAAATCGAAGAGTTGGTCGCCGGCCTGGCTGTATTGTGTACCCAGGGTGGGACTCTCATACTGGTTGACGGCGTGCGCAACGCCATCCAGACGCGGCAGCGCCGCGTTGATCGCGGCGTAGGTCTGGAAGCCGTAGTAGATGCTATCCGGCCGTTTTTCAAACTCCGAGCGCCACGCCTCCAGCGCATCCATCGCGGTGTGAAGATTCTGCAAGGTCTGGGTGAGCGAATTGCGGATGATGTTTGAGACTACCCATTTATCCGAGTGTACGGCCTTGAGCAGGTCTTCGATGCGCACGTCGATCGTCCCGATCTTGCGCACCAGAATCTCAACCTGGGCACGATCCATGTATCCCGGAGCGTTGACGGGTTGATCGGCCTGGGCAGATTGGGGAGACGGAATGGTCTCTGTCTGAGGCGAAGCGCCCGCCTGGGCGCCTTGTGCGGGCTGGTTTTGTGCCGGCTGTTGCGCCGCCGCCGAGCAGGCGCACAAAGCGATAAGAAGAAAAGGAAACCGCTTCATTGGTCGCATACTACTTTAGAGGCAGGTTCCCCGAAGAAAGATGGCAGGCTCCTGCTCGACGCGTCCACAGAAACCCTGGACGCGGCATGGTCCCGGGTCACGGGACGAGTTCTTGAATCTCAACGCCAAATTTGAAGAGGGGCCGCGGGTCGCCTCGCCCCCAGCGATTGACCTCCCATTTGGCCCGGAGAAACTTAACGCCCGGCAGTTGCTTCAGATCGAGAGCCGCCGGAGCACTCCCCGGGTAGAACTTTTGCGGGAACCAGAAGAGCGCCTGCGGCCCCCATTCCTTTCCGTCCGCCGAGCCCCATACCGAGACGTGCAGGGACTCTTGTTCGATAATCTCCGTAACGTCGAGCACGATGATGACAGCCTTTCCTTCCAGGGCGCCAAGTTCGTAGGAGGGGCCTTCGCCACTGGTCTCCACGAGCGTTGCGGGAGGAAGCAGGTGGCCAACCGTGGTTTGCGTCGAGATGTTCGCACTCATCGTCTGTCTTCCGCTGGGATCAGGATTGAAACCCTCAACCACGCCATCGTAGCACAGTTGAGAGTCGAGAGTCGAAGGTCGAGAGGCAGAAGTCGACAGTTCACAGTTCGGGAGTTGAGGAGTCGAAAAGCAGGGTCTCCAGCGTGCGACCATTGACTTTCGACTCTTGACTGTCGACTGTGAACTGTCAACTCTCGACCTGGTTGCTTTCCCACTCGTCGCCAGCATAGACTAAAGTTTTCCCCTATGCGGGCAAACACTATGCATCGATACCTCCGTATCTGGTCGTTCCTCTGTCTCACCTTCTTCTGCGCGGCGGCTCATGCCGCCACGATATCGCTGGACGGAGACTGGCACTTCCTCGCCGATCCCGGCGGCACCTTGCAGGTTCAGCAACTGGCCTCGGCGGCGAATGTGCGCCCGACTCGCGTCCCTTCGTCGTGGCAATCACAGTTCCCGGACCTGCGCGATTACGCCGGCGCGGCCTGGTACTGGCGCGACATAAGCATGCAATCCCTCTCGCCGGACCAGGTGGCGATTGTGCGCTTCGGAGCGGTGGATTACCTTGCCGACGTTTATCTCAACGGCCAGAAGGTGGGCAGGCACGAAGGGGGCTATACCCCGTTTGAGTTCGACGTCACTTCCCTGCTTCGGCCGGGAACAAACCAGATTGCGGTGCGAGCGGTCGACCCCGGAGCCAAGCCCGGCGTCGTGGAAGGAATCAACTACGCAGAGATTCCTCATGGAAAGCAGAACTGGTACGTGCAAACCAGCGGCCTCTGGCAAAGCGTCGAAATCCAGGTTCGACCGCGCGTCCACTTGGGACCCGCGCACATCCTGGCCGGAGCGAACGGAGACTTCAAGATCACGGCGCCGGTTGTGACATCGCCCGGGCAGTCGCCGGCGACCGGCTCAACCAGCCTTAGTGTGGAAATCCGCGACCGTAACGGAAAGGTCGTTTGGCAGGACTCTCGCGAGCTCAATGCCCCCCTGTCAACTGCGGACTTCGCGGGACACGTGGCCAACCCCAGCGTATGGAGCCCGGGCGATCCGGTGCTTTATACCCTGCGCGCAAGCCTTGGTTCCGGCGACGCTCAGGACTTCCCTTTCGGCTTCCGAACTTTCGAAACCCGGGACGGAAAGTTTTACTTGAACGGCCAACCGGTTTATCTGCGCGGGGCGCTTGACCAGGATTTTTACCCGGAGACGATATACACTCCTCCTTCACTCGATTACATCAAGGACGAGATGCGCAAGGCTCGTGCATTGGGTCTGAATCTGCTGCGCTGCCACATCAAGGTTCCCGACCCGCGTTACCTCCAAGCCGCCGACGAAGTCGGCATACTCATCTGGTACGAAATCCCCAACTGGGACAAGCTCACGGACGATTCGAAGCGCCGCGGCCTCGAGACGCTCCGCGGCATGGTGGAGCGTGACTGGAATCATCCCTGCCTCGTCATCCTCAGCCTCATCAATGAGAGCTGGGGAATCAACCTCAAAGAGGCTCCGGATCGGCAATGGTTGATACAGGCGTACAATGACGCGAAGAAGCTTGTCCCCGGTTGGTTAGTGGTTGATAACAGCGCGTGTTATGACAATTTTCATGTTGTAACGGACATCGCGGACTATCACACTTACTCAACCATCCCCGACCGCGCCGAGGACTTCGACCGCTTTGTCACGGATCTTGCTCAGCGCCCAAGCTGGCTCTTCAGTCCCTACGGCGACGCTTCCCCAAAGGGCAACGAACCCCTGGTGCTCTCCGAATTCGGCAACTGGGGTCTGCCTCGCATTCCCCATGACAAACCCTGGTGGTTTTCGAGGCGCGGCTTTGACAACGAGATTACTGAACCGGCAGGGATTGAGCAGAGGTATGCGGATTATCAGTACGCGGGTCTCTTCCCCACTCTCGACGCTCTCACCGATGCCACGGAATGGCACGAGTTCGCTTCCCTGAAATACGAGATCGAGTCGATTCGCTCCCATTCGGAAATACAAGGGTACGTCATCACCGAGTTCACGGACCTTAATTGGGAATCGAATGGTTTGCTGGATATGTGGCGAAATCCCAAGGCCTTTGCAGGCCCTCTGGGCGAGATTCAGGGCGACGACATGGTGGTGCTGCGCACCGATAAGCGAAGCTACAATCCGGGAAAGACCGTAACAGTCACTGTTTCTTCCTCTCATTTCGGGCCACAACCCCTCGACCAAGGCAGAATAACCTGGAGAGTCGAGGGGACATCGCTGGCCGGAACTCTCTTGCTCCCCAGCCTACCGGCGGCCTCGGTGAGTCCCGCCTTCAAGATCGAGTTCGCGGCGCCACCTGCGGCTGCCACGAGCAAAGAACAACTGAATGTCGAGATGGTTTCGGAAGGAAAAACTCTCGCCAGGAATTCCCTGACGATTTACGTTTACCCTGACCGGGAACCTGACCTGGCGCCGCCGGTTTCATACTATGACCCGGCAGGCAAGCTGCGGCGCTTGGTCAGTGCCATGCGGCGCCGCAACTATCTGGCGTCATCCGGCTCGGAGGCGGTACCGGTGGTGATTACTTCCACCCTCGACGCGGAAGTAAAGAAGAAGCTCGAGTCCGGCGCTCGAGTTCTGTTGCTTTCGAGCGAAAAGCAGACCCTGGCCCCGGGCATCGACATCGTTCCTCGCGCGGGCACTGATTACGAAGGAAATTGGATATCAAACTTCCTCTGGCTGCGTAGCAACCAGCCTCCGTTTCAGGCGCTGGGGGTTGATGCCATGGTTGGGTTCGAGGCCCAAGCCATCAACACACCTGCGGTGATACGAGGAATCGCCGCCAAGGACTTACGCGATGTGTTGGCGGGAATGTTCTACGGCTGGATCCACTCGAACGTCGGTGTGCTGGTGGCCGCCAAGTGCGGCAAGGGCACACTCTTGATCTGCACGTTGTCGCTCGACACCACCTACGGAACCGATCCTTATGCTACCGAGTTGCTGGATGCCTTGGTGAACTACCTGGTTTCCGGATCGCCACCCAAGCTTCAGATTCCCCTGTAGGGGCGCGGCGATTCTAATGGATTTCCGGAGCCAGGTACTGGGGCGCATCGGTCAGCGTAATCGCTAGTTTCCCCCTGTGGGCTCTGGCCGGCTTGAAACTCTGGCCTAGGTAATCGGTAATCGCCAACTTGCCCCGGAGGCCAGGTATGGCGGCCTTTCGTGCAGCGGCGGACGTCGTCCATGCAGCGAATCGAATTTCCCTACCTTTGGTGAACAGCAGGACATAGTCGTCGGCTCCGCCAACCGGCAAGCGCCGGGCAAAGCGATATCCGTCGAGAGCGCCGCTCAGCGTCCTCAAGGCAAGATAAGCAGGCTTGGGCGAATACACGGGACGGGTATCCGCCATGTAAGGAAAATGAACGATGCCGAAGTGCGCTTCGGGATCCTGCGGGTCGGCGCTATCATCGTGCCAGTCGTACCAGACGGTAAGCGGCACGCCCTCGGCGAGGTTGCTCAAAAATTCGCGCGGCAACAGCTTGGCTTGCTTGGCTTCGTCCATACCTTTCCAGTTCCACGTCGTTGAATAGCCCCATTCCCCGGCGATTACAGGAACGGGTTTCCCGGCCGGGCAAAACGCGGCGATGAGCCTTTGCAAGGTGCGCAATTCTTGCGCCACACTCTCCGGATCGCGTTGCCGGTAAGGGTGCACGGAAACCCCCGACCAGTAGTTCAGCAGGCCCGCTTTGAAACAGGCGCCCAGGAAACTGAAGTCAACGAGGGAGGTCGCCGGACCGACATAGAACTCGTGGGGAGCGACGGCGCGAATGGCCTCTCCCACTTCGAGAGCCAGCAGGATGTAGTCGTGGACGTTTGGCTTGGGGCGCCAGAACCGAAAATTCGGCTCGTTGTACAGTTCCCAGATTATGCCCCGCCCCTCGAAATGCTCGATCGCCGCCGAGGCCCATTTGGCGAAAGCCCGACGGCCCTCCTCCGTGTAGGGAGACAAGCCGTTGTCATAAAGCTTGTTGGCATAATCAAGAATAAAATAGGGTGAGATTCTGTAGGATTGCAAGGTAGTTACCATGCGATCGTAGGCGCTGAAGTCGTATTGACCCGCTGCCACTTCGGTGTTTTCCCAGGCAAAATCTATGCGCACCCAGCGGACCCCGGCGGCGGCCAGCATTTCCATTTCTCCGGGCCTCGGATCGACGAAGTGAATATCCATTCCGATGCTCGCCGGGATGGAGTTATCGAGATCGGCCGGCGCGCAGAGGCCAAGCGGGGACAATAGAAAGAAGGCGAAGGCGAACTTCAGCAGAAAACTGGTGAATAGTGAATGGTGAATGGTGAATTGACGTTCCTTACGCAGGGCGAGATTCCTCCCTTCGCTCTCTCGAAAGTCTGTCATTCTGAGCGACGCGAAGAATCTGCATTAGTTCGCCCCGGACCGGAACTGCAGATCCTTCGCTTCGCTCAGGATGACAGCGACTTTCATCTCCACGGTTGGGCCGCCGGCCCATAACCACTCGGGATGACATCTCTGTTCCGTTATTGCGGAGTCCACCGAAGAGCAAGGCCTTCTGCCTTCTGCCTTCTGCCTTCTGCCTTCACTTACTGCATCTCGCGAACTTCGCCTGTCCCGACAACAGCTGCCGGTAGATGGCGGCATCACGCAGCACCACCTCCACATAAGCGCGCGTGGCGTGAATGGGGATCGCTTCAAGAAACTCCGAGGAATCACGGAAGGAAGTGTCCTTCATCCAGTCTCTGACGCGGAAGTCACCGGCGTTGTACGCTGCCAGGGCCGGCTCCGGCTTGCCGTTGAACTCGTTCAACAAGGTTCGCAGGTAAGCACAGCCAAAGCGGATGTTATAGGTGGCGTTGTAAAGCCGCACGCCGGCGGACCGGACCCTCGCGGCGCGTTTGCTGCTGCTGGCCGTTGAGGGGAGGACCTGCATCAGCCCGTGGGCGTTGGCGGAGGAGGTGGCGCGGGCGTTAAACGCCGACTCCTGGCGGATCAAGCCCATCACCAGGTACGGGTCGAGCCCGCTCACGCGGGCTTGACGCTGCACCAGACTCCAGTAGTTTTGAGGAAACAGCAGGCCCCAGATCTCCTTCGGCAATTCCGAGAACTGGTAAGAGGGGTAGTCAGGAACAATTTTGCCCGCGTCCATAATCCCCGCGCTCACATTTCCCTGCCCCGCTTCGAGACGGCTGAGAAAAAAGCGCAATTCCGGCTGTTGCGGCCGCGCAGCGAGCGAAGCCCTGAGATACTCCTCGGCCAAGTCATTTAAGCTCAGGGCCTGAAGCTCCAGCGCCGGCTGCAATACCTCCGCGGGCTCGTACTCAGAGCAGGCTGAGATCGGCGCTGCGTCGCGCGGAGGAATCTGCTGCGCCACTTGCCGGGCTAGCGAATCCGGCGCCGGCGTTACAGCCGCGCGGGCGGCGGCCGGAAGGTTCCGTTGGCGCAAACTCGCCTGCGCCGCGTAGAAACTGTGCGCGAACCGGTTTTGCAGCAGCGAATAGAGCGCCTGAGCGCCGGCCGTATCGCCTTGCTCCTCTTCCAGCCGGCCCAACCAGTAAAGCGCCGCAGGCGTGCGACTCGAGCGTGGGTAGCGCGTCAAATAACCCTGTAAGTCTTGCAGGACCTGCTCGCGCTGCCCCGAGAAGTAATGACACCAAAGAAGCCGCCATCCCGCGTCTTGCACGTGGCTGCCTTGCGGGAAAGCCTCCACCAACGTCTGGTATTGGCGCGCGGCGTTTTGCCAGTCGCCGAGCCGGTAGAACATTCCCGCTGCGGAGTTAAGCGCCGCCTCGTACGAAGTAGAATGCGGATCGATGGCCTGAATTTGGGCGAGTGCGTCGAGGGTGGCGCTGGAATTATTCGCACGAGTGTAAGCATCGATCCGCAGGGCTAGCCGTTCGGCATTCAGCGCCGGAGTGGCAAGGCTGCCGGAGAGGACTTCCAAGGCCTCGGAGTCTCGACGCAAACTGAGCAGACATCGCGCGCGGCCCAATTGCCACTCACCCGTGCTGGCGCTGCCTGGTTTGGATGTGAGCAGCCCCTCGTACCCCTTCAGCGCCTCCTTGTACAATGAAGCTCTGAAAAGCAGTTCCAGCCGGGCAGTTTCTATTTCCTCCGTAGGCTGCGGGAAACTCGCCCCCAGAACGGATCGGAGACGCCCCAGGGCTTCTTCCGCGGCCTTAGCTTGCGGATACGCCGGGAAGGCATAATAGACATCCTGGAAGGCTCGCGCGGCTTGGGCCTGATCGCTGACTTGCCAGTAAGCCTGGGCCAGCAGGAGTGCGGACTCGGGATGCCGCCGAACTCCCGGGTCTGCGGTCAGAATCTGAACTGCCTCTTGCGCTTTCTGGGAACCCACCAGGGCCTGGGCGAGCAACTGGAGTGCTTGGGCGCGCAAAGTGCTCACAGGGTAATCCGATGCGAAGCCGCGAACGTCCTCGACCGCCTGGGCTGAGTTACCGGATTTGAAGGCCGCAGACGCGGAATAGTACGACGCGTAGTCAGCCAGCGTGAATTGAGCATTTGCGGCTTTGCGCAGGTCCTCAGCCGCCTGGGGATACTCGCCCGCTTGGTATTCGCGATAGCCTAAAGCGAAGTATGCCAAGTCGCGTTGTTCAGGGGCCTTGCGGGAGTCGGCGTAGGCGCGCAACTGAGGCCACGCCACTTTCTTTGCCGCCTGGGCTGCCAACTCGCGAAGCGCTGTCGGAACAGGCTCGCCGGCCGGGCGGTCCACCGCTAAACGCTGGGCTGGGGCCAACGCCCAGCAGATTACAGCCAACATGGTAAGTATGATTTTCACACGGGAGGACCAGACCCGTTCTTCACCGCCGCCCTCGCCTTATCCGCACGGTGCAATACGAGTGCCTTTGTTTCGTCTGCTGGCAGGATAAACCCTCGTCAAAATCAATCGACTTCGTATTATGGTACAACGTGTCGCGTCGGCGCAACGGCTTTGTCACACCGCAGTCCGCGAGCATTTGACAACCCTAGAGCGTAAGAGATAGTCTAAGTAATAGAGCGGGGGCGTCACGGTTTCGACGGGAGTCCTTGCGCTTAGGAGGCATGCCGGGGGTCCACACCACCCGTGATCGGCGTGGGACAAAGACAACTGCCAACACGCAGTATGCCTATGCTGCCTAATTAATTAGGTGGCCGTCTCCTCCCTCAGGCCCGCATAAGGGATGTGAGGCGTCGATTGGCGGGCTGGCTTGGAACTCACCGCCTCGGGGTTTCGGGCAAGATCCGCTTCGGCGGAATTGAGGCTAGTCGGCGGTTCGTTGTTGCCCGTTCCTTAGGGCCGCTGGCGAAAGCGGTAAGCGAACGAGACAAGCATGTAGTCTCCTGACCGTTCGGCTCTTCGGACGGGGGTTCGACTCCCCCCGCCTCCACCAAGCTAAGTACTTTTTCAACAATAGGTTGAGAGCTTAACCACAAGTGTGATGTTCCAGTCGCGGACTTTTTCCCCTCCAAGCACTGGCCGGCATGGGTGGTGTAGACTGTCTCGCTTCCCGAAGCAGAAAAACTCGGGCGGGTGAGGCTGGGCCGGTGGTATCATCGCGGGTCTGTAAAATGAAACAGTTGGGAAGCATGGGCCACACGCCCAGGAGGGTAACGAGTGGAAGAGCAAATACTCTGCTTCAAACGGGAGATCCTGCGGGATTATCCCGCCAAGACGTTCTACGACGAGGGTCTCTGGCACCAGATCCTAGCCCACCTCGAACCCAAGGCTCGATCCGCCGCCGAACACGACTACGAAACCAAACAGCTTATCGTCTACGTCCTTATCAATCATGACGATACCTTCCTGAGCTATCAACGCACGCCCAAGACCACCGAGACCCGCCTCAAAGCCTTGTATTCGATCGGCATCGGGGGGCACGTCAACGTGGATGACCGGATTCAGCCCACTCTGTTCGGCGCGAAAGAAGCAGCATGGAAAGACTTCGTTCTCCAAGCCGTCCGGCGCGAGGTCAGCGAAGAAGTCCAAATCGAGGGAGCGCACGCCCAGGAGCCTAGACTCATCTGCTTCGTCAACGATGATTCCAACGACGTGGGCAAGGTGCACTTCGGCGTGGTTTTCGTCATGAAGCTGGTCAAACCGAGCGTCGCGATACGAGGCGAGCGAGGCATCGGCAAGCTAAGCTTCCGCACCCTGCCGGAACTCATCTCCATGCGCGACACGCTGGAGACCTGGTCGCAACTGCTCGTTGACTTCCTGTCGCGGGAAAATTCCGCGGGGCAGGAATGACTTGCCCCGAGCAGGCGCTGAGAAAGGCCCAAAGCCTGTCTCTCTGAGCGCAGGGAAGAATCCCCGCGGTTGCAGTTTCCACGAACTGCAGAGATCCTTCGTCGCCTTCGGCTCCTCAGGATGACAGTTAGTCAACCTACGATCTGTAGGGCCCAAGTTGCCGAATACCCCTATAGGTTGCACTTTAAGGCTTGACAATCTCCCAGCCTAGGGATAAGTTCCCCTACAGCTTTTCCGGTGCCGGACCTGCCTCGAGAAGGCAAGCCGACCGGAGTTGAGCACGCGCTGCGCGGTGTCGCCAAATTCTTGTATCAGCACGGGAATCCAATAGCCAACGGCGCGACTGTCCCCATGGAGGATCAAGATGCCTGAAGAGCGGGCCGTCTCCACAGCCCCAGAATCTGCTGCTTCCGAGATGCAACCGCAGGTTGAACATGGCTTGAGGATCAAGCGCCTTTTCACCAGACCCGGCTTTCATCCCTTCGACGAAATCGAGTGGGAATTGCGGACTGCCGCCATTCAGAACGAAAAAGGCCAGATCATCTTCGAGCAGCGCAACATAGAAGTGCCGAGGGACTGGTCGCAGACCGCTACGAACATCGTGGCATCCAAGTATTTTCACGGCAAGTTGGGAACGGCCGAGCGCGAGTCGAGCCTCAAGCAGCTCATCAGCCGAGTGGCGGACACCATCGCCCAGTGGGGCGTCGAGGACGGATACTTTCGCAGCGAAGCAGACGCCCGGGCGTTCCACGACGAGTTGCTCCACCTGCTGGTTCGCCAGAAGGCTTCGTTCAATTCTCCGGTTTGGTTTAATTGCGGGTTGTGGCACAAGTACCGCCGCAGCGGTGCGGGAGGAGCGTTCTATTGGGACCCCGCCACGCGCAACATTGAAAGGGAGACTGAAGCCTACCGGCATCCGCAGTGCTCGGCCTGCTTTATCAACTCCGTCCAGGATAACCTCGAAAGCATTCTCGAGCTGGCGAAAACCGAGGGCATGCTCTTTAGGTACGGCTCGGGCAGCGGCACGAATTTCTCGCCACTCCGCTCCTCCGCCGAGTTCCTGTCGGGTGGCGGCACGGCCTCCGGCCCCCTTTCGTTTATGAAAGGCTACGACGCGTTTGCGGGGGTGATCCGATCCGGCGGCAAATTGCGACGTGCCGCCAAGATGGTGATCCTCAACATCGATCACCCCGACATCGAGGAGTTCATCCAGTGCAAGGTCAAGGAAGAACGCAAGGCCTGGGCGCTGGTGGATGCCGGCTATGACCCGTCGCTGGGCGGAGAAGCGTATAGCTCCATCTTTTTCCAGAATGCCAACAACAGCGTGCGCGTCACCGACGATTTCATGAGGGCCGTCACCGAGGATAAAGCTTGGGTCACACGCGGGATCACCACGGGCGAGGCCGTCAAGTCCCACCGCGCACGCGACCTGATGAAGAAGATCGCGGAAGCCGCGTGGCAGTGCGGCGACCCAGGCATGCAATTCCACACCACGGTCAACAAGTGGCATACCTCGAAAGCAACCGCGCCCATCAACGCCTCGAACCCCTGCAGTGAGTACATGTTCCTGGATGATTCGGCATGCAACCTGGCGTCCCTTAACCTGATGAAGTTCCTTGCTCCCGACGGCAAGTTCGATACCGAAGGCTTCCGGCACGCCGTGGACGTCATGATCACCGCGCAGGAAATCCTGATCGACAACGCGAGTTATCCTACGGCGAAGATCGCGCGCAACTCCCACGATTTCCGCCCGCTGGGATTGGGTTATGCCAACCTCGGCGCGGTGCTGATGGCCAGCGGCCTTCCCTATGATTCTGACGCGGGTCGCGACGTGGCGGCTGCCATTACCGCGGTCATGCACGGCGAAGCTTATCTCCAATCGTCGCGCATCGCGCAGGAGATTGGCCCCTTCGCCGGCTACGCCGTCAACCGCGACCCCTTCCTGGGCGTGATTTCCATGCACCGCCAGTCGCTCGAGAACATCAACCGGCGCAACGTGCCGCCCAGCCTCTGGGAAGCGGCGAAGCAAACCTGGGACGATTGCCTGGCCAACGGCATGGAGTACGGCTACCGCAACGCCCAGGTCACGGTGCTCGCGCCCACCGGCACGATCGGCTTCATGATGGATTGCGACACCACCGGGGTCGAGCCCGACCTGGCGCTGGTGAAATACAAGAAGCTGGTGGGCGGCGGGCTGATCAAGATCGTCAACAATGTGGTGCCGACGGCGCTGCTCAAGCTGGGCTACAGCGAGGCGCAGGCCGCGGAGATCGTCAACTACATCGACCGGCAAAGCACCATCGAAGGCGCGCCCCACCTGAAGCCCGAGCACCTTCCGGTTTTCGATTGCTCGCTGACGCCGGCGAACGGAAAACGCTCGATCCCTTACATGGGCCACGTGCGCATGATGGCGGCGGTGCAGCCGTTCCTCTCCGGCGCGATTTCCAAGACCGTCAACATGCCCGAGGAAGCGACGGTCGAGGACGTTGCCAACGCTTACCTGGAGGCGTGGCGCCTGGGCCTGAAGGCCATCGCGATCTACCGCGACGGGTCGAAGCGCACCCAACCGCTCAACACGAAAAAACAGGAGTCAGGAGTCAGGAGTCAGGAGTCAGAAGAAACCGCAGCCCTAGCCCCTAGTCCCCAGCCCCTAGCCCCCAGCCCCCGGCCGTATCGCCGGAAGCTGGCCGACGAGCGCCGCGCCATCACCCACAAGTTCTCGATCAGCGGCCACGAAGGCTATCTCACGGTGGGGTTGTACGAGGAGGGGCTTCCGGGCGAAATTTTCATCATCATGGCGAAGGAAGGCTCGACGGTTTCGGGTCTGATGGACTCCTTCGCCACCTCCATCTCACTGGCGCTCCAGTACGGCGTGCCGCTCAAAGTGCTATGCGACAAGTTCAGCCACTCGCGTTTCGAGCCCAGCGGCTGGACACCCAATCCCGACATCCACATGGCAAAGTCGGTGATGGACTACATCTTCCGCTGGCTGGCGATCAAGTTCCTCCCGGGCCAGACCCAGCCCACCCAGGAGGCCAATGGGCTGGCCACGCAGATCCCGCCCGCCACTGGGGAGCGAGCCACGGTATATCCTGATGGCTCCATACAGCCCAGCCTTGCGGGTATGGAGCAGTCCGACGACACTCTCTGTTGCTCCGACTGCGGCACCATCATGCCACTCAATGGCGCCTCGTATCAGTGCATGAATTGCGGGGCAATCGCCGGCAGTTCCTAGTATGTAGCGGCGGGTTTACCCCGCCATCGTCGATTGTCTTTAACTTGCGATGGCGGCATAAAGCCGCCGCTACGCCGTTCATCCGCCGCCTGCCGGACGGTGGGCGGGCAGAACGGACCTTCCGCTCATGCGGGCTGTTGCTGCGTCAGGCAATGGAGCGTGCCGAAACCCAGCACCAAGTCAACGGCATGGACACCCACTACGGTACGATCCTTGAATAGTTCGCCAAGGAGTCCAAGCGCCACGCGGTCTTTGGGATCGTTGAAAGTGGGCACCAGCACAGCCTGATTGGCGATATAGAAATTCGCATAACTCGCCGGGAGTCTGTCGCCGCCGAAAAAGATCGGGCCGGGCATCGGTAGTGCGATGACCTCCGGCCGTGAACCATCCTCAAGCCGCAGATCCTGAATGCGCTCCCAGTTTTCGTTCAGCGGGCCATAATTAAGGTCCTTGGTATTCTCCTCCCGAATGAGGACCAGGGTCTTTCGATCGACGAAACGGCAGATGTCATCGACGTGGCCGTGCGTATCATCCCCTGTCACGCCACCCGCAAGCCAGAAGACGTTGGTCGCACCGAGGTAGTCGTGCAGCGCTTTTTCATAGCCTTTCCGATCCAAGCCGGGATTCCTGACCTGGATATCAGGGTGCAAATAGCACTCTTCCGTCGTCAACAAGGTTCCGCGCCCATTGACATCGATTCCACCGCCTTCAAGGACGAAACTGCGGTCGCCGGTCTGCGCGTCAAAGAGGCGCTTCGAAAGGTGTGTCGCTGCAACTTCCGGCACCCGGCGATCTTTCTTCCAGTCGGAATACTTGGCCCAGGCGTTGAAATGGAACTGCACGATGGCGGTATCGGTACTTCGTTTCCGCTGGCGCCGAACAAATATGGGCCCGCTGTCCCGCATCCAGCCGCGATTGGTTGGGTGCCTGATGAAATCGACGCGCGTCGGGTCGCCTCCTGCACGCTCGAGGTAGCGCCGCGCGGTCTTCTCCCCGGCCGCGGAATTGACCAGCATCCTGATGAGCTCACCGGGCGAGATCTTGCGCACGATTTCGCCATACACCCAGCGAATAGTATCGAGCTTGTCCGGCCAGTCGGTGGGATTATGAGGCCAAGCGAGCCACGTCGCTTCGTGGTGCTCCCACTCCGCAGGCATCGCGAAGCTCATTGAAAATGGCGTGTTGTTCGAATCTCTCATTCCATTCACGCAGGGCCGAACAGCGTTCGGCCCCCTTTGGGCTGAACATGTTCAGCCCAGGCCGAGCGCTGCTCGGCCCTACGGTCCAGTTACTGAGGAGCCGCGTTTCTCATACGAATCGCGCTGCACGCTTTCCCCCGGTCCGCTCGCTGTGCTAGTCTAATGGACTCGATGCCCAATTTCAATGCGAGCGTTTCGTTGTGTTAGTAATACGCAGTTTCGTCGCTAGCCGCGAAGGTTTTTCTTCGTGCTCTCTGTGCCAAAGAAAAGAGGAAACACAGAGATCACTGAGCGTCTTAGTGTGCTCTGTGTTGGTGCTCCTCAAGGCACAGAATACACGGAGAGGCCCTTGTGGCCGCAGCCGAAAGTCGCGCTATGTTCAAGGGAGGATTCGATTCGATCATGGCTAAAGCCCAAAAGTCACACCATCGTTATCGCGAAGACATCTCGGAAATGCCCGATTGGATGAAAAAGAAACAGTGTCCGGACCGCGACCGCTACCTTTCCGGAAAGCGGATTCTGCCCAAGAATCTAACCGGCAAAGAGAAGCTTCCTGACATTGTGGACGAGGTGTTTCTCGCCTACAACTCGGCCCGTCTTAAAGAGGGTTGCAAGCTTTTCGTGGAAAGGATGCTGGAGCCGGACGTCACGATCGGAATGACGCTATCGGGGGCGCTCACACCGGCTGGGTTGGGATGCTCCTGCATCGTTCCCCTGATCAAAGCCGGATTTGTGGACTGGATTGTCTCGACCGGCGCCAATTTGTATCACGACATGCATTTTGCCTTGAACTACCCGGTGCGTGTAGGCGACTTCAAGATGGACGACACGGAACTGCGCGACAACGATATCGTGCGCGTGTACGACGTGCTACTAGGCTACAGCGATTGCCTGATGGCGACGGACGAATTCCTGCGCAACCTTCTGATTCAACCCGAATTCCAGAAGGAAATGGGCTCCGGTGAACTGCACCATCTGCTGGGCAAGTATGCCGCCGAGTGGGAGCGCAAAGCGGGCCTCAAGGACGTCTCTGTACTGGCGGCAGCCTATCGCGCCGGCGTGCCCTGCTACACCTCGTCGCCCGGCGACTCAACCATTGGGATGAACGTGGCCGGCGTGGAATTGCGCGGCAACAAGCTGCGTGTGAATCCTTCCATCGACGTGAATGAGACCACCGCTTACGTTCTGGCTGCGAAACGGTCAGGAGGCAGGAGTGGCGTAGTTCTGTGGGGCGGAGGCAGCCCCAAGAACTTTATGCTCCAGACGGAACCTCAGATTCAGGAGGTGCTGCGCATCAAGGAATTCGGGCAGGATTATTTCCTACAGGTCACCGACGCACGGCCGGACACCGGCGGACTGAGCGGAGCGACCCCCAGCGAAGCCGTAAGCTGGGGGAAAGTAGACCCCGACCGCCTGCCCGACGCAGTGGTTTGCTACACGGATACGACCATCGCCATGCCGATCCTCACGCACTATGCGCTTGCCAGGCACCCGCGGCGGAAATTGCGCAGGCTTTACGACCAGCGCGGCCAGATGATGAAGGCGCTGACCAAAGAATACTTCACGCACAACAAAGTGAAGATGCTCGACGGCACGGATCCTGCTGTTGACTAGTAGGGCCGAACAGCGTTCGGCCAGGCCCAGCGTTGCTGGAACAGCGTTCGGCCAGGCCCAGCGCTGCTGGGACGGCGTTCGGCCAGGCCCAGCGCTGCTGGAACGGCGTTCGGCCAAGCCCAGCGCTGCTGGAACAGCGTTCGGCCAGGCCCAGCGCTGCTGGGCCCTACAGGTGCTGGAAGAGAGGGGGCCTATGGCTACAACCCGGCAGCTTCAAGCAATCGCCGCGCAGCACGGGACGCCCATGGTCGTGATCGATCACGAGATCATTCGCCGCAACTACGCCAAATACAAACGGCACCTTCCTCGAATTCAGGCGTATTACGCGGTAAAGGCGAATCCGGCGCCGGAGATCGTACGCACTTTGTTCGACGCGGGCGCGAGCTTCGATGTCGCCTCGCTTCCGGAGTTCATGCTGGTTTATGAAAACATAAAACAGCTTCCCCCCAAGGAACAGCAGGACTTTATCTGGGACAAAATCATTTTCGCCAATCCGACGAAACCCAAGGAGACACTCCAGGCGCTGGACCGCTACAAGCCCCTCGTCACCTATGACAACCGCAACGAGCTGCTGAAAATCAAACAATACGCCCCACATGCCGGCGTTGTCCTTCGCTTGCGAGTTCCCAACACCGGGTCAATGGTGGAGCTGTCGTCCAAATTCGGCTGCGACGCGGGAGAAGCCGTGGACCTGATCTGCGCTGCCTTCGATCTCGGATTGGAGGTCGAGGGACTGAGTTTTCATGTGGGCAGCCAATGCGCCAACTTCGAGAACTTCGTTCAGGCTCTCAATATTGCGGCCGCGGTAGTGCGAGAGGCGAACACACGCGGCCATGCCATCAAGATCCTCGACATCGGCGGCGGCTTTCCCGTCGCCTACGATCGGCATGTGAAACCCTTCAGCCTGCTCGCCAGAATGATCAACACTGAAATCGACAGACTGTTTCCGCCAGACATGCAGATCCTCGCCGAGCCGGGCAGATTTTTCGTGGCCACGGCCGCCACCCTCGTCGCCCGGATCCTGGGCAAAGCGGTGCGCGATGGAAAGCTCTGCTACTTCATTGACGACAGCGTCTATCACACGTTTTCCGGCATCATTTTTGACCATTGCCAATATCATCTCAAGGCGTTCAAAAAAGGCCCGGCGGAAGTCTGCGCGGTCTACGGCCAGACCTGTGATGGTCTGGACACCATTTCGCAATCCGAGCAGTTGCCCGACCTCCAACTCGATGATCTGGTCTATTCGGAAAATATCGGGGCCTACAGCAATGCTTCTTCGACATGGTTCAACGGGTTTCCGCCTGCCACGGTCGTTCACGTCAACCAGTAGAGGAGCGCGCTGACATATGCCCAGAGAGACTATCGACTTTGACACCGTACGACGTATCGGACTTGAGTTGCCCGGCGTGGAGCACGGTACTGCATACGGCTCACCCGCCCTGAAGGTGCGTGGAAAGCTGCTGGCGTGTGTGCCGGTAAATCCCTCGGCTGAACCTGGTTCTCTTGCCGTTCGCGTGAGTTTCGATGACCGCGCCGGGTTGCTTGCTGAGGCGCCAGATGTTTACTATTTGACGGACCATTACGTTGGCTACAGCGCGGTTCTGGTTCGCCTCTCGCGCGTGAACCGGGACATGCTGCGAGACTTACTCGGAATGGCCTACAAATTTGTGACGGCCGGCTCACCAAGCCGTCCGCCCTCGCGGAAGCGCCGAAAGACCAGGCCAGGGGGTCAATGACCTATCTTCCGCGCGTCCCTTGGCGGTGTTTACTCCCTCTCTATTTCATCCGTTTCTTCACCACGGCAGTCGGCTGATCGGCATCTACACCCACCCCGTCTCGGTCGCGGTGGCGGTGAGCAGACTCGCTGCTTCCTCCAGCTTGGGCAGCAGAGCCGAGGCGCGGTTGAAGTTCCCCGCTTCCGCTGCGTCCTGCAGTTCGCAGCACGCGGCCCGGAGGGATTCCGCCGCCACCGTCGCCGCCGCCCCTTTCAAGGTGTGCGCCATAAGGCTGGCGCCTTGCGCGTCCCGTTTCTCAACGCTCCGTCGCAGGGACGCGACCTGCTGTGAAAGCCTGCTCAAGAAGCCGGCCAGCACCTTTCTTGCCAGCTCTCTGTCTCCGGAGAGCCGGACCAGCAGGGTATTCGGCCGGAAGACGTCCTGCATTCGTGGCGCCGCTTGTCCTTCTGCCGGAGCGTCGGGTGGTGCCAGCCACTTCCCCAAGACCTCTGCCAAGTAGCGAGGCTCAACCGGCTTGGCGAGGTAGTCGTTCATGCCTGCCTGAAAACATTTCTCACGGTCTCCGGATATGGCGTCCGCCGTCATCGCTACAATCGGGATCAGGGGATTTCGCGCGCCTGTGCGCGGATCGCGGATGCGCCGGGCCGTCTCGTAACCGTCCATCTCAGGCATCTCGCAGTCCAGCAGCAGCAGGTCATACGTACGCTGAGCGAGCGCCTCGAGAGCTTCCAGTCCGTTGGCGACGAGATCGGGACTGAAGCCCAGTTTCCTCAACATCATTCCGGCCACTTGCTGGTTGGTCGGATTATCCTCGGCCACCAGAACCCGGAACTTTGGCTCCGCTCCCGCGGGCCCGGAAGCAGCCTGTGAAATGCCGCTACGGGGGGCCTCTGAGGCCCGCCCGTGGGTGCTGGCCGCGAGCAAAGTTTCAAGCAACTTACGCTCCCAAATCGGCTTGGCAATCTGCCCCGCAAACCCCATCGCCTGCAGTCGAGTCCCGTCGACAAACCGGCCGAAACCGGTCATTAAGTAGAGCGCTGTAGGTTCGAACTCCGGGTCAGTTGCAATCTGCCGCCCCAGGTCCACTCCGTCCATGTCTGGCAAATCCATATCCAGGATGGCTATCTGGAAAGGTTCAGAAGTCCGTGCAGCCTGCTTCAGAACTGACAAGGCGCTACCCGCATCCGCACTCTCTTCCGGCCGGCAACCCCAGGAACGCAGCAGCGTGCAGAGCAGATTGCGGTTCGTGGCGTTGTCGTCTACCACCAACACTCTCGCGTCTCCGAGGTCCGGCTGAATGCCCCTCGTGGGCGCACTGGCCGCGGGTTGCTTTTCAAACGCAGCGGTGAACCAGAATGTCGCGCCCTTGCCCTCCTGGCTCCGGACGCCGATCTGGCCTCCCATCATCTCGACCAGTTGTTTGGAAATTGTCAGGCCCAGACCCGTCCCGCCATAGCGGCGCGTTTTTGATCCATCCGCCTGAACGAACGGTTCAAACAAAACCGAGGCTTGCTCCTGGCGGAATCCAATCCCCGTATCGCGCACCGTGAAATGCAGGGTCGCCGTCCGCTCGTCCTCTGAGTCCACGTGGACCGTGACGGCAACCTCGCCCTGGGGCGTGAATTTCACAGCATTGCCCAGCAGATTCACCAGAACCTGCCGCAGCCTGCCCGCATCGCCCCGCAGCAGGCAGGGAGTTCCCGGCACTACTTCGCACACCAATTCCAGTTTCTTCTCAGTCGTCTTGATCCCCACGAGCGACGCAGCGTACTCGAGCACGCTGCGCAGATCGAAATCGGCGCACTCCAGGTTCAGCCTGCGCGCCTCGATTTTGGAGAAATCCAGGATGTCGTTGATTACGGCCAGCAGCGCCTCGCCACTGGAGCGGACGATCTCGGCGTACCGCCGTTGCTCGAGCGACAGTTCGGTATCGAGCAGCAAACCAGCCATCCCGATCACACCGTTCATCGGGGTTCGAATCTCATGACTCATATTCGCCAGAAACTGGCTTTTGGCGCGATTAGCGGCCTCCGCAGCTTCTTTAGCCCTGTGCAATTCCTCCTCGGCCCTCTTGCGCTCGGTGATGTCTTCCTTCACCGCCAGGAAGTGGGTGATGGCTCCGGCCGAGTCTCGGATCGGGACAATCGAAGCGGACTCCCAATAAATCTCTCCGCTCTTCTTCCTATTGGCAAATTCCCCGCGCCATTCCCCCCCGGCGAGAATCGTCCTCCAGAGCTCTTCATAGACTACAGCAGGTTGCTTCCCCGACTTCAGAATGTGCGGGTTTTGGCCCTTGACCTCTGCCGCCGTATAGCCGGTAATTTGCGTAAATTTGGGATTGACGTACTCGATCGCTCCATGCACATCGGTGATCATCACCGCGGCGGGGCTCTGCTCGACGGCGCGCGAAAGCTTGCGGAGACGTTCTTCGGCTCGCTTGCGCTCCGTTATGTCTCGAAAGTACCAAACTCGCGCCCGGTAGACACCTCGCGAGTCCACCAGCGGCGCCGAGTACCGGTCCAGGGTCCGGCCGTCAACAAGTACGATCTCGTCCCGACATTTCTTCTCCCTGTGCTCGTAGAGGTAGTCCACCAGCTCCAGGAACCGGGCGGAGTCCGCAAACAGGGGCAGGACATGCTCCAATACGGGACGGTCGTTCTGGCCCTGCTGATCTTCGGGCACGCCGAACATCAACGCAAACTGCCGATTGTACGAAGCAATCTTACCCGTTTCATCCACCACCAGAATGCCGTCGATCGTAGTCTCTGACTCTGCTTCAAGCAGCGCGGTCTTGAACATCAACTCGGCTTCGGCGCGCTTGCGTTCGCTGATATCGTGGGCGATCATCGCGGCGCCCGTCACCTCCCCGTTCGCGCTTACAATCGGCGAGACGGTAACTGAGACGTCAACCAGCGTTCCGTCCTTCCTGCGCCGCACCGTTTCGAAATGCGCGACTTTCTCCCCGCGCCTGATTCTTTCCAGGATCTCAGGAATCTCGTTCCTGCGGTCCGCCGGAGCGAGAATCGAAATCGGCCTGCCGATGACCTCCCCGGCGGAATAGCCGTAGAGATTTTCCGCCCCCTTATTCCAACTGAGAATAGTCCCGTCCAAGGCTTTGCCGATAATCGCGTCATCCGAAGACTCGACGATCGAGGCCAGCAGAGCTTTCACTTCCTGGGACCGCACGCGCTCGGTGATGTCCTGCAAGGTGCCGCGGAGCCAGGTAATGCGCCCCTTGACATCGCGGCGGGGTTCACCGCGGCTTATGACCCATTTCTTCGAGCCGTCGGGGAGGACCATCTCAACGTCAAGCTCGCACGGAGCGCCCGTGGCGAGCGTATTCTCCATCGCCGCCTTCAACCGCTGCAGACTCTCCGGGGCAAACATCTCCGCCTGTTCAGTGTAACTGGGGGCGGGAAGTTTTGGATCCCGGCCGGCAATGCGAAAGAGACCTTCATCCCAGGTGACGGTATCCGTGCCCAACGTCCAGTTCCAAACGCCCATCTGGGCAGCCCGGAGTGCGTCCCTCAGTTCGGCCTCGCGGTGGCGCAACTTTTCCTCGGCCCGCTTGCGCTCGCTGATGTCAACCAGCGTCCCCTCGATAATTTCCTGGCCGTCTTCCGCGGCTAACGTCATGTTGGCGAGAAGCCACGCGGAAGTGGCGTCTTTGCGCAGAAACCTGTACTCGTAGGCGGTGAGAGTCTTCTCCTTCCTCAGCCGCGCCAGCATGATCTCCCGGTCTTCGGGATCATAATAAAGGTCCCGAATCCGCAGGGTCTTCAACTGTTCCACAGAATCGTAGCCCAGGAAGCGTAGCGCAGCTTGGTTGCAGTCGATGATCGTGCCGTCCAGGGTGGCTCGAATGACGCCCGCAGCGCTGCGTTCAACAAAGCGCCGGTAGCGGCGCTCGGAGGCTTCGAGCGCCAGTACCGTCCGCTTACGTTCGGTGATGTCACGCCCGAAGGTGAAGAGGTATTCTTTCCCGCCAAACTCCATGTACTTGGCGCTCACTTCGACGGGAAACACCGTTCCGTCTTTTCGCCGGCACTGGGTCTCAAAGGTCATCGAGCGGCGCTCTTTGATGAGTTGCCACGTTGTCTCCCATCCTGTTTGGGCGGTCAGCGGATCGATGTCGGGGATCGACAGGGCCAGGACTTCTTCACGGGTTCGGCCTAGGTAACGGCAGGCTGCCTCATTGGCATACTCGATCCGCCCCTGCGAGTTCACCCAAAACACCGTATCTGTGGCGTGATCGACCGCGAATTGCGTAAGCCGAAGCTCTTCTTCGGCGTGCATGCGTTTGATCAACTGCGACAGGGCAAGATCTTGGCGGCTCACAGCTCCCGGAACGCCGGTCACCGCCTCAAGCCAGTCGCCGGACTTGAGCCGGCGCAGTTCAACCGCACGCTCCACGGCAGCGCTCAGTTCCAGGAAGCTGACCGGCTTCTGGAGATAATCGCAGGCCCCGCGCTTCAGCGCCTCTGTGGCAACGCGGATGTCCGCCTGCCCGGTCAAAACGATGACCTCGAGGTCGGGGTCGAAATCTCTCAACGCCTCCATCGTTTGGAGGCCGTCCATTTCCGGCATGAGAAGATCGGTCAGGACTACATCGAATTGCCGGCTTTGCAGTTGCTTCACCGCGTCTTTACCGCTTTGGGCGGTAACAACAGTATGCCCTTCCGCCGCCAGCAGGCTACCAAGCGTATGGCAAACTGCCGCGTCGTCGTCGACGACCAGAACAGCGGCGGGGACCCGGGGCGCCGAGGGACGGCGATGCGGACCGATGGTCGAACTCTCGAGCACGCTCATAAGCTACCCGTCTACCGGACTGTTCCTCACTCGGCTCACGCGGCGCAACGCCGCCAAGAACTCGCGCTCGGGGACCTTCCGGAAACCCTCATTTCTCTATCGGCAACTTGAGGTTGGAGGATTACGCTTCGTCAGAATTAGATGGGCCCGCCGAGAGGCTTGTCAACGGGTTCAGGTCCGGCCCCCAAACCAATGGCGTGCTAAACTCGCCGCTGCCACATCAAACTGCTGTGCTAGGGCTTACCTGCAGAAGTAAGCGTTCTTATTCGTTTGCCGTCGGAAGGGCGGGGCTTCAGCCCCGCCGCAGAAAACCGGCCACACCTCGGGGCTTTAGCCCCTGAAGCCGCGTTGCTTCAGGGCCTAAAGGCCCCTTC
>Ga0181532_10001100_pt1 | contig 26698 bp, 24 predicted proteins | sample PEATcosm2014_Bin_33_FD_119768 | JGI IMG/M metagenome (GOLD analysis project Ga0181532, IMG submission 119768) | Peatland microbial communities from MTU Mesocosm Facility, Houghton, MI, USA - PEATcosm2014_Bin11_30_metaG | ecosystem: Environmental > Terrestrial > Soil > Wetlands > Peat | place... | reverse complement strand
TCAAGACATTGGCCATGCCCACGGAGCCTACAAGCCTCCGCGGGATTCAATGTCCCGGACGTTACTCTCGTTGGCCGGTTTTCAGGTGATAATCACTGGCCGGTTTTGGGTGATCGCTGAGGCTCCACAAAAGCAACAAACAGCCCAAGCGCCGCGGTAGTGGCTGAATTTGGCTCGATCACATCGCAAGAATGGCAAGCGGATTGCCTTATTTCTTCGCCTTCACCGATATGACCGTACAAAAAACCCCTATGATTGACGGGTCATTCGGGTTCCTGTAGTAGATCAGTAAAGTTTTTATCCGGTCCTCGTCAGTGCTCTCCTGAACTTCATAACTGTTACCGACATGGAGATCCGCAGCGCCCTTCCTGCAATCCAAGACGTAGTGGAGAATAGCTTGCGGTGGGAGCGTTTCACCTTCGAGCCTGTATGGTGGGTCCACGTTTTTGCGATATTCAAGAGCCGTCACGCGCATCGGTTGAGTTTTCTGGCCGAAAGCCGACATACAGAAAGCGCACAAAAGGAAAGCCGATATACGTGCAGGGGTGTGGAATCTCATTTGACAGCCATGATACAACGGGAAATAGAAAAGCCCGGATGCCAGTCCGGGCCTCAAATCTCGCACGCTCACGGCAGATCATGCCATAGGAGTGTGTGATGTGCAACCCCCTACCAGTGAAATTTGCGAATCGTCATCTTCTCCACGTCAAGTTTTAGATTGTGCGCCCCAAGGTAGGTCGCATCGCAAGGGAATGTCTTTTCGACTTGCGCTAGCCTCCGCTTTATTTCACTATCGCTCGTACTGGCGGTCCAGTATGTATATATGGCGTGGAGCCGCCCGCAGTTTTCTTGGGCACATCCGCACGTTATCTCCCACAGAACCGCTAGTTCCGCACTGTGGTCCAGCACTGGCAAAAAATCATCTTGGACAGTATCAAGCGAACATTCGCACAGTTGCCCGTAATCAATACATAAAAGCTTTATGGGCCAAGCTCCCGTATCTCGATATTCTAGAACTTCGCATATTCCTAATGGGCTTTGACGCGGGAGAACAATTCGCGACCCGCAAGGTGGACACCGAAACCAGTAGCTTTGTCGAAGTTCCGTCATGGGATACCTATTTTCTCCGTCAGGCAAGTAAGCTGGATAGCGGCCAAATCTCCGAAGCGATCCCCGCAGCCATCGCAGGCGTTATCCGCAGCGATGAATGTACGCGGCAGAAATTATAGTGCGCGAAGTGCAAGGCGCAAGCCGCTTTCAGGTGCGCCAGCCGCTTCGAGAAAGCGTTCGTGAGCCGCGTGAATCTCCTCATCTGCATTCTCAGGGTCAAATTGTTTCTCTCGACATGGCTGGTACAAATGCGGTCGGGATCGGGCCGCCCATCAACGACCTTGGATATGATCTCCGAGATTCTTGGTGGGGAGTACCTCCCTTCGGATGTGGCCTCAAACTGGCCGTAGTCGCCAAACAACTTCACAAGCTGCGCGAAGTCGGCCTGCCCCGCAAAAATGCCCTGAATCGAGCGATAGAAGTGCCAGCCGTCCGTGGTGATCTGAAAGCGGTCATCGCTCAAGCACCGTTTCAAACCCCATAGAAATTGAATCGGGGCCTCGCGTGTGCGTTTGCTGACCTGATAGTAGGGAACCAGTTTGGTTTCTTCGTCCAGTGCAATGAATACCCACTGGTCGCCCAGCTCTGGAGAGTCCTCTTTGCGGACTCGGCGCTGTTTCTTGCCCACATAAGTCCATATCTCGTCGCATTGCAGAAAGCCGCATCGGAGATTCTGCATACTGTCGCCTATGATTCCGGCGCAGCGGTCGCCAGATCGCAGCAGTAATGATGCGATAGTGTTTCGGTCAACATCAGTCATGCGATTGATACTGCGGATGCTGTTACCTTCAAGCAACGCGGAGATTACCGCGAGTTTCTTTTCAGCAGAGAGTGTGTACATTTCGGCTCCTCAAAATCCCTTGACGGGAAGGTGAGGCAAGCCGATAATCTGGAATTGAGAGGCCATGATTACGGCTTGCCGTGGTTGTGGTTTCAGGGCCGCTTAGGTGCTTCAACACCTAGCGGCTCTCATCATTTGCGGCGTCTGTCATTAGTGGTGGCGGCAATGTTTCACACTCCTTCCTTCGCCCGTTCTTTCAGCGAAATATATTTGTCGCGTTTGTCCTTCCTGATTTTGAAAGTCTCAGGATGGCGTTTCAACGCAGACTCCATTGCCTGACGATTGGCATTCGGTATTTTGACAGCTCCGAAGAAATCTTCCATCTCCGCAATCCGCGCCTCCGGCACGTATTGGAGATACTCCTTCATTGCTTCCCAAAGGGCTACGTTCTCCCGTAACTGTCGCGGAGAAAACGACGTTGCTGAATTTATCGCGGACCTCAATTCCGAGTCCTCTTCAAAAATCCGCGCTATCTCTTCAACCCCAAAAACGCCAAGGATGCTGTTTGCGCGCTTCTCTCGTCGGGAGACCTGTCCAAGTTCATCAACGACGCGGTGATAGGCTTCGATGTCAGCCTTGATTCGCTCACGACTGGCCGCTATGCTCTTGCATTCATGCAAGAGACGTTGGCGCATCCGTTCTGCGATCTCGAATCTGTCCGGCACACGATCACTATATAACCGTGAGTGTACCGTGTCAACAGAAAAAGTTATGTCGCGGTTTGTTTTTGTGCCTTGTGTTTGCATTTGCGTTGATTTCTCCTTTTATGTTCGGGTTTTACTGCTGTGGAAAACCTTCCAAATTCAAATTCAGCCACTACCAAGCGCCGCTTTTTAACCGATTTGTAACAACCCTCTGCTACCCTCAGCACGGAATGTCTAATCAAGCCCTGCCCCAGCCGCGCTTTAGCGCTCCCGAGCCGGGGCGGGGTTCAAAGGCCGCCCTGAAAATCGAAGTCAGAACGACGCCGTTGTTGCAGGGGAAGGTCAGCGAAATCCCCGACGTTGTTTTTGGCTGGGCGATGCGTTTTTGCGGCGTTGCGGTCGTCGCACTGCTGGGCTTGATCGTATACCAGTTGGTGGTGGGCTCCCAGCTCTCCTGGCATGCTTTTGGCTGGAAGTTTTTCGTTCAATCGGACTGGAACCCGGTTGAGGATCAGTACGGCGCGCTGCCGTTCATATACGGCACGATCGTGTCCTCACTGCTTGCGCTGGTAATCGCCGTGCCCCTGTCTCTCGGCGTGGCGGTTTTCATTACGGAGATGTGTCCGATCCGTCTGCGCGGAATTCTCTCCTTTACCACTGAACTCCTGGCCGCCATCCCCAGCGTGGTCTACGGGCTTTGGGCAATCTTCGTTCTGGTGCCGCTAATTCGCGAGTACGTCGAGCCGTTTCTTGCCCAGACGCTCGGCTGGACGACCCTGTTCAGTGGACCGCCATACGGCATCGGCATGCTGGCGGCGGGCGTGATTCTGGCGATCATGATCATTCCCATCATTTCGTCGATCACCCGCGAAGTGCTTACCGTCGTTCCGCAGCATCAGCGGGAAGCGGTGCTGGCGCTGGGTGCTACGCGCTGGGAAATGATCCGCATGGGTGTGCTGCGCAATGCGCGGGCGGGGATCGTGGGCGCCATCATTTTGGGCCTGGGCCGCGCGCTCGGCGAAACCATGGCAGTCACCATGGTGATCGGCAACCGTCCGGAAATTGCCAAATCGTTGTTTGCTCCCGGATACACCATGGCCAGTGTATTGGCCAACGAATTCACCGAAGCCACCGGCGATCTTTATCTTTCCGCGTTGATCGAGATTGGCTTGGCGCTGTTCTTTGTCACCATTGTGGTCAACGCGCTGGCCCGGCTTCTGGTGTGGAGCGTTACTCGAGGCCAGCCGTCGAGAAGCATTGCCTGACGTGATATGCCTGATACCAACTCCAATACGGCGGCCGTACCCGTCAAGCCCATCAGCTTGCGGCGGCGTGTGATGGACCAAGTGATGACGGGCGCCTCCGTGCTCACGGTTCTCCTCGTGCTTTTACCGCTCTTCGCCATCTTTGCCTATCTGGTTTACAAGGGCATAGGCTCGATCAATCTTGCCTTCCTGACCCAGACGCCAAAGCCGGTAGGCGAACCCGGCGGCGGCATGGCAAACGCCATCGTTGGTTCGATGGTCATTCTTGCCATTGCCAGTCTGCTCGGCGTGCCCCTCGGCATCGGCGCGGGCATCTTTCTCTCCGAATACGGCCGCAACCGCTATGGCGATATCGTCCGCTTTGTCTCCGATGTGCTGAACGGCGTGCCCTCGATCGTGATCGGCATTGTGGCCTACGGCCTCGTCGTGATGCGCCAGAAACACTTCTCGGCGCTGGCCGGTGGCGTGGCGCTGGCCATCATGATGATTCCGACCATCGCGCGAACCACGGAGCAGATGCTGCTGCTGGTGCCGCAAGCCATCCGCGAAGCCGCCTACGGTCTCGGCGTTTCCCGCTGGCGCACCACGCTCTCAATTACGCTGCGCACGGCCACCTCCGGAGTCATCACCGGCGTCATGCTGGCCTTCGCCCGCGTTGCCGGTGAAACCGCGCCGCTGCTGTTCACCGCCTTTGGAAACCAGTTCTGGAACTGGAAGACGGACCAGCCGACCGCAGCCCTGTCGCTGCAAATCTTCACCTATGCCATCTCGCCCTACGACGAGTGGCACCGGCAGGCATGGGCAGGAGCGCTGGTTTTGATTATCCTTATCGTCGGCGCGGTAGCCGCGGTTCGCATCGCAGTAAAGCACGGAACTTTAGCGGGAGCATAAGCAGCAGGAGCTTAGCGATCTATGGGAGTCGGAATCACAGTCGAGCACCTGAACGCGTTTTACGGCAAGACTCAGGCCTTGTTCGACGTCAACATCACCGTGCTCGCCAACCACGCGACTGCGCTCATCGGCCCCTCGGGCTGCGGGAAATCCACGTTTATTCGTTGTCTCAACCGCATGCACGAAACCATTCCCGAGGCGCGGGTCGATGGCAAGGTACTGATCGGCGATCTCAGTGTTTATAACGGAACCTCGGCCACCCAGCTGCGCCGCCGCGTGGGCATGGTGTTTCAGAAGCCGAATCCGTTCCCGACCATGTCCATCTATGACAACGTTGCCGCCGGTCTCAAGCTCAACGGCTTTCGCAACCGCAAACAATTGGATGAAGTAGTCCACAAATCTCTGCACGCCTCCGCGCTGTGGGACGAAGTAAAAGATCATCTCCACAAGAAGTCCGGAGCCAGCCTCTCCGGCGGTCAGCAGCAGCGTCTCTGCATCGCCCGCGCTCTCGCCGTTCAGCCCGAAGTTCTGCTCATGGACGAACCCTGCTCGGCGCTCGACCCCATCTCTACCGGAAAGATCGAAGAGCTGATTTTTCAATTAAAAGAGCAGTACACAATCGTGATTGTGACGCATAATATGCAACAGGCGGCCCGCGTGGCGGAGTTCACCGGGTTTTTCCTGCTCGGCAAGATGATCGAGTTCGATAAAACGGAAAAGATATTCACCAATCCTTCCGACAAGCGGACGGAAGACTACGTCACAGGCCGATTCGGATAAAGATAAAAGAGGTTCGGATAATGCGCACGCGCTTTCAGCAGCAGATGGAGGATCTCCGGGAGAAACTTCTCCGCATGGGCGGTCTCGCGGAACTGGCGGTGGATCGCGCCACCCAGGCGTACACCGAACGCGATCTCACCCGCTGCCGCCTGGTCCTCGAAAACGAGAGCCTGATCAACGCCGCCGAGCGCGAGATCGATGAACTGGCCTTCGACATCCTCGCCACGCAGCAACCAGCGGCCGTGGATCTGCGCTTCATTCTCGCGGTGACCAAGATCAACGCCGACCTCGAGCGCGTAGGCGACCAGGCGGTAAATATCGCCGAGCGCGTCATGGATTTGATTGACTTGCCAGCCGTCGAATTGCCAGTGGATATCGCTCGCATGGCCACTGCCGTCAGCGCCATGGTACGTCGCGCCCTGGAGTCGTTCGTGGAAGGCAAAGCCGAACTGGCCCAGGCCGTGCTCGAAATGGATCACGTTGTCGACCGCATGCGCGACGAAGCTTTTATCATGCTAGTGCGAAAGATGAACGAACAGCCGCAAGTAACTCAGCAGGCGCTGGATGCTCTCCTGGTAGCGCGCAATCTCGAACGCGTAGCAGACCACGCCACCAACATTTCCGAAGACGTAATTTTCTGGGTTCTCGGAGCCGATGTCCGTCATCATGCGCAAGCAGCCTCCGCCGCCCAACGTCCAGAAAGACGCGAACAATAGGTGTAGCGCCGGCGTCCCGCCGACCCTGGTGGCTTCGAGCGCATCGTGGCGGGGACGCCGGCGCTACACCCCCGCCCTCCACCGGCAATTCGCGATACACTGTTTCAGCCCATGAGCCAGAGAATCAGCGTTTTTGCCACCTGCGACATCGGAGACGCCCTCAACATTCTCCGCCACAAGGGATACGACCTCGAAGTCTATCCCCAGCCCGAAGCTCCACCGAAAAGCTTGATCGTCGAAAAGGTGAAGTCCGGCGTGGATGGCCTGATCACCACCCTGCGCGATCCGATCGATGCCGAGGTTTTCGCCGCCGGAGCAGGCTCGTTAAAAGTGGTAGCACAATACGCCGTGGGATTTGACAACATCAATCGCGGCGATGCCAATAAGTACAGAGTCCCGTTCACGAATACCGCCGACGTCTTGACCGAAGCGACCGCCGAGTTTGCCTTTTTCCTCATGGGCGCGCTCGCCCGCAAACTCTGGTCCGCCGAACATCTGACCCGCGAAAATCGTTGGGGCTACTGGCACCCGTACCTGCCCTTTCTAGGCGACGAAGTCACCGGAAAAACTGTAGCCGTAATCGGCACCGGACGGATCGGCCTGGCCTTCATCAAAAAGTGCGCCGGATTCGACATGAACATCCTGTGCTTCGACCCAGCCTATGAAAACCACGAATACATCAAGGCCATCCAGGAAGTAAAAGATTTGCGCTTCCAGCGCGGCATCAGCCGCGAGCGAGCCACCATTCGCTACACCACGTTGCACGAAGCGTTGCGGAGCGCCGATTTCATCAGCCTGCACGTTCCGCTGCTGCGCGAGGGCGAGAGCACGACGCCAACCTATCACCTGATCAACGAAACCACGCTGCGCATGATGAAACCCACTGCCTTGGTCATCAACACGTCACGTGGTCCCGTGGTGGACGAAGTGGCCCTGGCGCGAGCTTTGCGCGAGAACTGGATCGCCGGCGCGGCGCTCGATGTTTACGCCACCGAGCCTTTGCCCGCTGATTCGCTGCTGCGCGATCCTGCGATTGCCGACCGCTGCCGCCTCACGCCCCACTTCGCCAGCGCCGCGCGCATCACGCGCTTGTCATCCGATCCCAACAAAGGCATGGCCGGCCGCTGTGTGCAGGGGTTGATTGATGTGCTGGAAGGGAACTACGGCGGCGACATTACCAAGATGCCCTACGTGGTAAACAAGGAAGCCTTCGCGAAGTGATCTCCTGAGTTAACAGTTGACCCACGAACGAAATTGACACGGCGCGTTCCGAAGCATAGTCTTCGCGAAAACTGAGACCTGAGCAGAGTGCGATCGCCGCGGCTCGGTCCAGCAACCGTCAGGACGGTCTGCCATGAAGCAGTTTTTGTTGCTCCTCGGAGTCATCGCAGTAGTGTTTGCGGCACTTCTTTACAGCTTTTACATTCTTGACTTGATGAAACTGGCGGACCTCGTAACCGATCTGCGAAAGTTGATCGAAATTGCGGGAATTGCTGCGGTCGCAAGCGTGTTGATCATGCTCCTCGTCAGAGCCGCTAAAACGTAAATTGAGATCACGCAAATCTGCCTGCCCCTTCTCCCAACTTGTCGCCGCCCAATCCCACCTGCTACTCTCGCCATTCACTCACCCATGTTCTCCCACCGCACAAGCTGGCGGCGCAGTCCGAACGCTCTAACGCGCGCGATCGAAGAAGCGCGCGCGTCGGGGCAGGAAATTCTAGACCTCACCGTCTCGAACCCGACCGAAGCCGGCGTCCGCCCCGATCCTGAGATCGTGCTCGCCGCACTGGCGAATCCGGAAGCGATGCATTACGACCCCCAGCCGCGCGGCCTACTGGGAGCGCGTCAAGCCGTGTGCCGCTACTATCGCGAGTCGCACGAAGTTTTCGATCTCAATCCCGAGCGCCTGATTCTGACCACCAGCACCAGCGAAGCCTACTCGTACGTCTTCCGCCTGCTCGCAAATCCCGGCGACGAGATCCTCGTACCCAAACCGAGCTACCCGTTGTTCGAGTTTCTCGCCGATCTAGCCGACGTCAAGCTGGTTCCGTATCCGCTCCTCTACGATCACGGATGGCAAATCGATTTCGATTCGCTCTACAAAGCAGCGACCGCCAGGTCGCGAGCCGTGATCCTGGTGCATCCCAACAACCCAACCGGCTCCTACGTTTCGGCTGCGGAAGCTCAGGCGCTCAACTCTTTCTGCCGCGACTACAGCCTGGCGCTGATCGTGGATGAGGTTTTTCTCGATTACGCGCACGACGGCGTGCCGCGTAGCAGCTTTGTCACCAACGCCGATGCGCTCACCTTCACGCTCAGCGGAGTTTCCAAGATTTCCGCTCTCCCGCAGATGAAGCTAGCATGGGTAGCCACCAGCGGCCCGGAAGAAACCGTCGCGGAAGCAGGCGCGCGCCTGGAAATCATCGCCGACACCTATCTCTCCATGAATGCTCCCGTCCTGCTCGCCGCCCCGGTGCTGCTCAATCAGCGCAAGCAGGTCCAGCCCATTCTTCTGGACCGCGTGCGCGTGAATCTCGCGGAACTTGACGCCCAACTCGCCAGCCGTCCCTCCTGCGCAAGATTGCAAGTCGAAGGCGGATGGTACGTTGTGCTGCGGGTTCCAGCCCTCGAAAGTGACGAGGATCTCGCCATCGATCTCTTGCGCAAGATGGCTGTCATCGTGCACCCGGGCCACTTCTACGACTTTCCAAACGAAGGCCATCTCGTGCTGAGCCTGATCACCGAATCGGCCACCTTTCGCGAAGGCGTCGCGCGCCTATTGCAGGTGGTGGAGTGACGGGCGTGTTGCCCGTTCCGCGCCCCGGTCAGGCCGCCCTCGTTGGCATGTCAAACAGGGAAGCCCGGTCGCCGCAAAGTCGCTTCCACTCCTTCCCACCGGGTGTACAATTCTCTTAGAGGGACCGCTAGGGACCGCCGCTTCCCGGGTTTTTATCCTCGTTCGAGGCTTGCAGATGAACGTTCACGTCAGTTACAAGGTCCACAAAACTCCCGATATCGAAAAAGAAATCAGCCGCCAGATCGAGAAAATTCAGAAGCGCCTGCACGTCTTCCGGCCCGAGCTGGTCCATCTGAAAGCCGTCATCGAGCAGAATTCGGCGCGCGAGGGAACGCTCGTCTCTTTGAATCTGCGTTTGCCCTCCGGCCAACTTGCCGCCCAGGCCAAAGCTCCCAGCCCCACCGCCGCCATCAAGGCTGCCTTTGACGAGCTCATCCAGCAGATCGGCCGGCATAAGGATCTGCTCCGCTCCAGCCATAAATGGCGTCGCTGGCGCGGAGGGCCCCAAGAGTCTCCCGAACCCGGCGTTCCCTTCGAGCAGACGCTGGCAGCGGTTCTGCCGCCTACCATTTCCGCCGACGACATTGGCTCCTATGTCAATGCGAATCTCTCGCGGCTCGAGCGTTTCGTGGACCGCGAACTCTATTTCCGCCGCTCCGACGAGGAAATTCCTGAGGACGGCCTCTCCACCTCCGAGGTCGTGAACGAGGTCATCGCCCGAGCTCTCGGTGACCACGACCGTCCGGAAAAATTGTCGCTCGAACCGTGGCTTTACCGCCTTGCCCTGCAAGCCATGAACGAGATGACGGCGCGCCTCCACGAACTGGAGTCTCCCGCTCTTCTGCACCTCGAAGACAGTCGCCGCCGACAAAATGTCGAAGCCTCCGACGAACCCGGTCTCCAGTTCCATCAGCCGGACGAGGGCTGGACGCGTGAAAGCGCCATTCCCGATCGCCGCGTGTCCACTCCTGAACAGGCTGCCTACTCCGACGAAATGATCGCTTTGGTGCAAGCCGCACTCCGCGGTGCCGACCGCACTGACCGCGAAACTTTTCTGCTCCACGGCATCGAGGGCTTTTCCCTCGTCGAAATTGCCGCCATCACCGGCCTGCATCCGGAGGCTGTGCGCGAGTCCGTTCAACGGGCGCGCGACTGCGTTCGCAACGCGCCTTCCATAGCTAGCGAATTCCACCAGGCACTCTTAGTCAAGACTCGAATCTAAACCTACAAGGAGCGTCGAGATGATGACCCGGGACGAAATCCGTGAGTTGGCGACTTTTCAGGCGGACGAAACCAAAGGGGCGTGCGCCCTGAGTTTTTACTTTCAACCCGATCCTCCGCAGGATCGTTCCCATCGCCGCGAGGCAATCGTCGCCAAAGATGTCGTGAAGCAGGCCTTGAAAAGTGCTGCCGCTAGCGGTAAGAACGGATCCCTTCACGCCGACCTCGATCGCGTGCTCGATCTGGCCACGAACCTGCGCGGCCCTGCCCGGGGAAGGGCAGTCTTCGCCTGCTCCGCTCAGAATTTCTGGAAGGAGTACGAACTGCCCCCGCATCTCGGAGCCACCCAGATTTATCTCCAGCCCCGCTTTCAGTTGAAACCGCTGGCCGCTTTGCTCGGAGCCCAGCCCGCGCTCTCGGTTGCCATGGTCGACCGCCAGCGCGCCCGTTTCTTCGACCTTCGCCTGGACGACCTGCGCGAGCGCGGAGCCATTGTCCACATGCTCTCGCGCAACGCCTCCAGCTACGGCTACAACGGCTACGAAGGCGGCCATGCCGAACGCCGCGTGTCCGAGGAGGCGCTGCAGCACTTCAAGGCAGTTTCCGAGCGACTGCTTGCCGATTTCGAGAAGGGTATCTGGGAGCGGCTCATCGTAGGTTGCCAGGATGCCAACTGGCCCGAGTTCGAGTCCAACCTTCACCCATACGTCAAACAGCGCTTGATTGGCCGATTCTCAGCCGACGTTGCCAGCGTCTCGAATGAAGAGATTCGCGATCGCGCCCGCGCCGTCCTCGATCAATGGATCGCTAAACGAGCTTCCACCAAGGTCAGCGAGGCGCTGGATTTCGCCAAGTCTAACGGACGTGGCGTCACCGGCCTCCGCCGCGTCCTGCAAGCGCTGGAGACCGGGGAAGTGCAGGCCATCTTCCTCACCGAAAACTATTCTGCTCGAGCCGTCGAGTGCACTAACTGCGGTCACCTCGACGCCCACTTGGTCCCGTCGTGCGTCGCTTGCGGAAAACCCACTCGCGAACTCGCCGACATCTGCGATGCCATCATCCCCATCGCCATCCGCCGCGACATAGAATTGTTCTATCTCAAAGACAACACCGATCTGGATCGCGCCGGCAACATCGCAGCCCTCCTGCGTTTCCGCTCCGATCAGAGATCAGGACAGACAGCAGCGGCATCGTAGCTGCCCTCGGGGCCCGCGGGTGCGCCACTTCTCGCGCTTTTCTTGGAAGCGAAAAAGAAAACGGCCGGGGAAAACTCCCAGCCGTTTTCAACAGGAGCGTTACATCTTTGTTCCCAACGGAGCTATTTCAGTCCCGCCTTACCGCTCTTAAAGTCGGAAGCTATTCCTTTCGACTAGAAGTCCCAGTCTTCCGGCGTGCAGCTGCAGACTCCAGATCCGCTGCCCAGACCGGCGGCGTCCTCGGTGCCCACTATAAAGCCACACTCTTCCGGCAACAGGGATTTTTCAACCGCTCCCAGGTTCGCGTCGTTGGCATTGGTTTCGGTAACGGCCCAGTCGAAAGAACCACCGGGGTCACTTGCGCCAAAGAACTCGTACTTCAGCGACTGAATGTGCGTCGCCGATACGCGGAGTCCGGCCGTCGTCTTGATCGCGCTGCCAGCGTCCCAACCGTTAACGTTCGCGTCCGAAATGATCTTGATGACGCCACGGTGGTTGATCTTCCCGGTCAGGGAGTTGCTCAGGAGTTCAGTATTCACGGATTCCGAAAGCAGGCCATCCTTGGATACGAAACAGCCGCAGCACTCTTGCAGTTCCTGGCTGTCATCGAGTACGTAGATGTCAGCGTACAGGCTGTTGTCTGTGTTGCCGTCGTTAACGATACGCACGGTTGCATCCGGCGCACCAGGGTAGTTTGCATTCGAGTAGTAGGTGGTGAAAAACACGCTGTTGTCTTGAGCCAAGGCGCTTCCCCCCAGCATCAAGGTGATCGCCAGAATCGGAAGCAGCAACAATCCGAGCTTTTTCATTTTTGGATCCTCCTAGGTTTTTGTTTCTTGTAGCGCCTGACGCTGGGGAGAGTCAGCTCTCGGCGTTGACGAAACTTTACCCGTTTCTGATTGCTTTACAATTCCCCACGTGTTCTAGCCAGGAAACACTACGTTCCGCGAACTACTGCTTTTGGACTAGAAAACCATTACTTATGGAGTTATTCACTAACCCGGGCGGGTAGGCGACTTTAAACATAACGCGCGCTTGTCTCTTAACTAACATTGACCGAACTAACATTGACCTTAATAACTGGGGGTGCGCCACTTCTCACGCCTTTCGAGAAGTGGGAATTGTGGTTACCCCCTCCGAGCGTTTCCTTGCAAGCGCAGACGCGACGCCGTCGATGCGGCATGCTGTTCGTCCCTTGGCGGGGACCTCCAACTGCCACCCTCCCGCAAAGCTGCTCTGCCCTATATGCCACACTTGAACTACTCCAAAAGCAGTAGTTTCCACTAGCTAATCCACCTAGGTACTTGTAAAGAACGCAGCAAAAATCGATAGTAGCGCAAGCGCTGAAAGCGGACGGCCCCCCCAGCGCCAGGTATTCGTAAGTTATCGAATAATCTTGCAGCAAGGGGGATCGCGATGCGTAGGAATCACGTTATAGCAGCTCTTGTTTCGGTATGTGCCGTCGTCCTGAGCGTCTCCTTGATGCTCGCTCAATCCTCATCTTCTGCGTCCTTCCCCGCATGGTTAAGCGCTGCTTGGCAAAACGCTCTTCAGGTGCCTGTGCTCACCAACATTCTGTCCGGACGCGTTCCTGCCGTCTTGCCGCAAACCACCACCACTCTCGATGCCTATGGTGAAACGTCCACCTACTTTCCCGCGGGCCCAGTCCCCACCGACGGCAACCCCTTCTTCACACCTCTCGGCACCAACGGCCGCACCTGCTTTTCGTGTCATCAGCCTCAGGACAACTGGTCCATCACTCCCTCGACGATCCAAGCCACTTACCTCGCCACCCAAGGCCAAGACCCTGTCTTCGCCCCGGTCGACGGCTCCAATTGTCCGAACTTAGGTGCGGCCGCCAATTCCTTCGGCAGCCAGTTTGTCCAGGCTCGTAGCCAGCTTTTCAATTTCGGCAATTTCCGTATTTTTCTTCCGCCCCCGGCGAACCCGCAATGGGCTACCGTCTTCGTCTCCAACGACCCCACGGGCTGCGAACTCAGCTCCGAGTATGGCATTAATAATGTGTCGAACCCCCTGTTCTCTTTCTACCGCCGTCCCCTTCCGGCAACCAACGTCGTTTATCTGACTCCTGGCGGACGCGGTCCCGTGCCCAATATTATGTGGGACACCCGCGAACCCAGCCTCGCCAGCCAGTTCATCGACGCCACTCTCACCCACGCCCAAGCTCGCACCGCTCCGAGTCTGACTGTGGCTAATCAGGGTGTCGCCTTCCAAAGCGGCAGCTTCACCGCGCAATCTTTCGATTCTCTTGCGGGTGACTTGACTGGCGCAGACGGTAGTGGCGCCACCGGCGGTCCCCAGAATCTCTACAACTACTCCAGCACCGTCCCCTTCACCGGTTTCCCCTTTGCTCTCTTCGAGGGCGGCTGCTTAACCAACGCCAAGCCTTGCCCTGGTTCCGTTGTCCCCCAGGCGGGCCCCTTGGGTTTAAATTTAGTTGAAGGGGACGTGTTTAATGCCTTCGCAGCCGGTTCCGCCCAGCGTGCTTCTATTTATCGCGGAGAGGTCATCTTCAACAACCGCCCCTTCGCGATCAACGGCGTCACCGGCCTCAACGATCTTTTCGGGGCGAATCCCCTGACTGCAAGCTGCGCCTTCTGCCACAATAACGGTAATGTTGGCAATGACCTCTTCAACGATCCCAAACACATCGGCGTCGCCGACAACAGTTATCTCAGCGCCGCTCAGTCTTCTGCCAACGGCTCCAGCACGCTTCCATTAACTCCTGACCGTCCCGTCTTCAACTTCTTATGCCCGGTGGGTTCAATCACCTATTTCAGCAATCCGGTCACGATCACCCTCAGGAGCTCCCTCTACAATGGCGTCACCGGCACCTTCGACTTATACCAAACTTCCGACCCTGGAGTCGGCTGGATCACCGGCAAGTGCAGCGACCTCGGCAAGTTCAAGGTCTCTTCACTCCGCGGCATTGGCGCCCGCGCTCCCTTCTTCCACGGGGGGCAGGCCGCGACGATGCGCGACGTCGTCCTTTTCTATAACAACCGGTTCAGTATTGGCCTCAGCGAACAGGACATTGAGGACCTGACCAACTACCTCAACGCCCAATAACCGGACGTCGTCTTGCGAAACATCAGGTGCGCCGCTTCTCGTGTCTTTCGGGAAAGCGGGGCTCTTTTTGGCCGACGCCCCAACGAAGCCGAGGTCGATAGCCGAAGGATGCCTCGCCCCCAAATTTTGAGGATTGTAGAAATTACCGTGTAAGTAATACCCGCTTGTGCCTGTTTTGCCACACACGGCTCCGTGTATTATCAACGACTTGGGCGGGACGGTCAGCCATTTATGATGACCAACAGTCACTAAAAACGACCGGCCAAGCCCCCCCCCCCTAGTTTCGCTTTTTGTACGCCCAAACGCCTCTGAATATGCTCCCGATTGTACGTACACATTTGTCACGTTCCACGTGGAACACTGTACGTACAACTACGGGCGGATCGCGACCAGTCTGGCGAATTGTCCCGCTTTGAGCGAAAATGAAGGGATGATCCACAAGATCCTCCCCGTAGGCCCGCTGCAATGCAACTGTTCCGTCATCGGAGATGAGACCACGCACCAGGCCATGGTCATCGATCCCGGCGATGACATTGAAGACGTTCTCACCATCGTCCGCCAGCACAAGCTGGAAGTGAAGCAGATCGTAATCACTCACGCCCACATCGATCACGTAGGCGGAGCCATGAAGCTGCGCGCGCTGACGGGCGCGCCAATCCTGCTCAATCAGAATGACTACGCGCTGCTGAAAATGCTCGACGTACAGGCGTCATGGCTCGGCATGGCCGCGCCGGGAGAGGTTGCAATCGAAGCCAGCATCGCAGACGGCGAATCATTGCGGACGGGTAACCTGACGGCCAACGTTCTCCACACCCCCGGCCACACCGAAGGCAGCGTCTGCCTGTATTTTCCCGCGGAAAAATTACTGATCGCCGGCGACACCCTGTTCGCCCGCAGCATCGGACGTACCGATCTCCCGGGAGGATCATTCGAGAAAATCATGCGCTCCCTGCACGACCGCGTCCTGACCCTGCCCGACGATACCGTCGTCATTCCAGGCCACGGCCCCCGAACCACCATAGGAGTGGAAAGGGAAGAGAATCCCTTCCTGGCGTGATACTCCGCGGCCGAGAACTAGCGTGAGGCCTGATCTATTTCTGTGTGGGCGCCTGGTTTTGCGGAACGGTCGGCGGTGCGGACGGCGCGACCGGAGTCGCGGGCTGCGATTTCGTCTGCGTCGGTTTCACTCCCGAAAGCACGGACGTTGGCCCGGATCGTCGCGCTGCAAAAATCGAAAGGGTGATTGAGGTGACCATGAAGATGATTGCGGACCAGGTCGTCGCCCGGGAGAGAACCGAAGCCGCGCCCCGTGGGCCAAACGCTGTTTGGCTGCCCTGACCACCGAAAGCTGCGGCCAAGTCGCCGCTCTTTCCGCTCTGCAGCAACACGACCGCAATCAAAAAGAAACAAACGATAACGTGAACCAACGTAATCAAAATGGTCATTGCAAAAAACTCCCCCTTGAAGATGGTGGAACATCTTCCTTTCCCAACAAGAGTTTGACATCCGGCCTTCCCATCGGTCAAGGCCACCGCAGCGACTTTTCGAGCGCGCCTGAGTTCTCAGCTTCAAAACGGCAATCCCTCGAACGCGTTCCCTAGCCTCTTCTCGCCTGTTTGCCGGCACCTCCAGGCATGAATCTACGTTTATCGCCCTCATAAGTTTAATTTCTAAAAGAAACTCCGATGCAGCGCATAGGAAATATGCGTTGGACCCGCGCTTGCTGGACCGCTAGGGTCAACTTGCTGGCATCGGAAGCGCACGGTCACCGCTGCACGCACACGGGAGAGAATTGGAGAAATGAAACGATGGATTGTTTCCGTAAGGGATTCATGTTTGTTCTTACATGTCTTATGCTCGTATCTTCCACCAAAGCCCAGTACCAAGTGGGGACCGCTCCGGCGTCGAATGAGGCGATCCTCCAACACATGCAACAGCTGGAACAAGAGGTGAAAGATCTTCGTGCGGAGGTCAACGCAATGAAGAGTCTTCCGACCCCAGCGGCTGTCGAGGAACGGAATCAGCCGCCCCCGCCCCCCCCACAAGCGCAATTCACAGGCGATGATCGCAAGATCCTTGACTACCTGAAAGGCACCACCATCAACGTAGGCATCGATGGATACTACGAATACAACTTCAATGCTCCGGTCGGGCGCGTCAATCTGTTGCGCGCCTACGACGTTCTTAGTAATAACTTCAGCTTGAATCAGGCCAGCGTGATCTTTAATCGTCCACCCGACCTGGAGGCTGGCCGCCGCTATGGCGCGCGTCTTGACCTGCAATTCGGTCAGGCGACAGCCAGTACGCAGGGGAACCCGGACAACGAACCTCGGCCTGAGATCTACCGCAACGTCTTCCAGGCGTACGGAACGTACGTCATCCCGCTTGGTAAGGGTCTCACGGTGGATTTCGGCAAGTGGGCTAGCTCCCTTGGAATTGAAGGCAACTACACCAAGGACCAGATGAACTATTCCCGTTCGTACTGGTTCAATTTTCTCCCCTTCTATCATATGGGCCTGCGAGCCAACTACAAGGTGAACGACAAGCTTGCGGTCAACTATTGGGTCGTTAACGGCACGAACCAGGCCGAAGCTACAAACAGTTTCAAAAACGAGTTATTCGGATTCGTTGTTATGCCCCGTAAAACGATTTCCTGGGCTGTGAACTATTATTATGGGCAGGACCATCCTGATAGGGCCGTGGTAACGCTGCCAGCAGGTACGCCACCGACCGTGAGCGGCACCATCCCGATACCAGTCCAGCCGGGGCTGACATTCACGACAATCCAGCCAGCTCCCGACGGCCGTACTCACATTTTTGACACGTACGTGAGCTGGCAAACTACGCCAAAGCTGACGCTGGCTGTGGAAGGCGATTACGAGATCGAACGGCTGTGGAGAAATACAAACCTCGCGCTCGGCCAATCGTCGGCGCCATCTCATGCAATCGGCGCCGCGGGTTACGCCCAGTACCGATTAACGAAGAAAATGGGGTTCGCTGCTCGCGCCGAATATTTCTCCGACCGCGGTGGACTGTTCAGCGGTCTCACCCAGGCGCTGAAGGAAGCTACCGTTACTTATGACTACAACCTTGCGGACAACTTTCTGATGCGCTACGAGTGGCGCCGCGATTTTTCCAACCAAGGGTCGTTCCTGACCTCCACGCAAGGAATACTTAGCCATCAACAAAACACGGCCACGGTCGGATTGATCTGGTGGTTTGGCCGCATGGAGGGCGCCTGGTAGCTGACTGGACCCCACTACAGCACGAGCATCGGAGGCTCGGCAATCGCTATCGAAATATAGGAGAAGAACACTTATGGCAGAAAACGCAGCAGAAATGAAACGGACCACAGGTTTGACCGGTCTCACGATGAACGCGATGGCGCTGATTGCACCCGGCGCCTTCCTTTGGCTCACGTTTTTCATTCAGGCGACCACCGGCGTGACCGGGCCATCCATGTGGATTGGTATCGTCGTGGCTTTGCTGCTTTGCCTGGCGACCGCGGTGTGCTATGCGGAAATGGCGAAGCTTTACCCCGGCACAGGCAGTTCGTATTACTTTGCGGAACAATCGTTCCTCAATCACGAGAAAGTCTGGCGCTATGCCCGGATCTCCAAGTTCATCGTCGGATGGGCCTCGCATCTTTATTATTGGATTTATCCCGGCGTGATGGTCGGCGTCATGGGCATCCTCTGCGGCTACCTGGTCGGGACCATCTGGCCGAACTTCATGAACGCCTCGAACCCCGGCCCGGCATTCATGATGGTGGTCGCCATTATCTTTTCGTTTGCGATCGCCTACATCGCCCACCGCGGCATTCGGGGCTCGACCTCGGTCAACATCGCGATCAATGTGATTCAGATCAGCGCTCTGCTGATCTTTTCGTTCTTCGCGCTCAGCTACCGAGTCAGTCACAAGCCGGGAAGCGAGGCCTACCAGTTCGATTCGACCGCGGGCGACGCCTACAATTACGAGTTTGCCACTACCTCGCAGGTGGTCAACGGCCAAGCCACCGACGTGATCGTTCGCGACGCAAACGGCGTGCCCCAGCCTAAACTCGACGCTGCCGGCAAGCCCGTGCCCTATCACATCAGCTATCCGACTACCGACGACAAGGGAAACTTCCTGACCCACCCCAATGCCAAGTCCGTCGTCGGAATCCACAGCTTTGGCTGGGCATTCATTCAGGCCACGGTGGCGATTCTGATCCTCGTCGGATTTGAATCCGTTACGGCCATGGCAGGCGAAGCGAAGAACGCCAAACGCGACGTGCCCATTGCGGTCATCACCTCGTTGCTCGTGCAAGGGGCCTTCTGTTACCTGATCGAATATTTTGCGGCGAACTATTTTCTGAACAGCGGCTACACGATGCAAAGCGCCTCCGGCTCGGCCGCTCCCATTGGCGACATGATGGTCATCGTGGGCAACCATTTCTTTGCCGGTCATGGGCGCGCCTTCATGCTGGTGGAGGCCTTCACCGTCTTCCTCGCCTTGATTGGCACCACGCTTTCCTGCATGAACACGGGCGCTCGCGTCACCTACGCCATGGGCAAAGATCAGGAAGCCCCCGAGCACTTCGGCATGCTGCACTCCAAGAACCTGACGCCGCACCGGGCCATCTGGACGCTGGCGATTATCTCCGCCGTTGTCGGATGCCTCGCCGTGGGTATGGCGTTTGGCGACGCCGGTGCACCCGCCGACTCCGCGATCCAATTGCTGCCGCACGGTTTCTGGTCCAGCTTCGGATACACCACCCACGACAAGATGGCGGCCTTGCCCAACTCTCTGCTCACGGTCACGCTGGCTTCTAACTTCGGCACTTTTGTCCTCTACGCGCTCAGTTGCGTCATCTGTATCGTCGCCTGTCACAACCATCCGAAATTCAAGCTGGTTCGCCATCTGCTGATCCCGGTCTTCGGATTGCTCGCCAACCTGGCCTGCATGGCGTTCTATGTGATTGGTCCCTTCATGGGCTATGGGACCAAGATGGAGCCGCTCCTGGCGCTGGGGATCGCACTTGTCTGGGCCATCTACGGCGGAATTTACTTCTTCCGCATCAGTAAGAGCTCCGGCCGCACCACCATGATTAAAGACCGTGTGACGATGACAACGATCGCATGAGGTCACGAAAAGATGGGCAGGTGAGGCCTGGCTGCCGCAGGGTTGCCAGGCTTCCGTTTGTCAGTAAGAATTAGAGATTGGGAACTGGCCATCGCCCGCGATAGGGCCGCTTCGGGTCTCTATCCGCACGGTTCGCTCTTCTATGTTGGATCTTGAATTCGCGGAGCTTTCCGATCTGGGTCGCGTACGCGCGCGGAACGAGGACTATCTTGGGCATGTCGTCCCCGGTTCGCCGGCGCGCGCCCGTTCGCACGGCTGGCTGTTTGCCCTGGCCGACGGCGTCGGCGGACAGCGCCAGGGAGAAGTGGCATCGCGTGCCGCCGTGCAGGAGGTGGTGGGCGGCTTTCAGCGCGCGAAAGGGACAGCTCTGCAGAAGGAACTGCTGAACCAGCTGGTGCAAGCCGCGAATGCGCGCGTCTGCGAAACCGGAGCGCTCGCTGGCCCTTCTGGTGCCGGAATGGCATCGACCATCGTAGTTTGCGGCGTACGGTTCGATCGGGCCACCATCGCTTACGTTGGCGACTCCCGTTGCTATCTGATTCGCAACGGCAATGCGCAGCCCATCACCCGCGATCATACGATCGCCGCGGAGCAGGCGCGCATGGGCTTGCTCTCCGCCGAAGAAGCGGCCGCGGCGTCCACCCGCCATGTTCTCAGCCGCTCGCTCGGGGGCAACCTTTTCGTCAGCGTGGAGATCGATGAGGTCCAATTGAGGGCGGAGGACGTGCTGCTGCAGTGTTCCGATGGGCTGTACGGCGCGGTCAGCGCGTTGGAAATGGCTCAGACCGTGAGCCGGCACCGTGACCTGAACGCCGCTGCCCGCGAGCTCGTTTCCAGCGCCAACGAGAAGGACGGCAGCGACAACATCAGTGTCCAGTTGATCCGCATTCGCAGCGTCGAACGCATGGGAATGTACCGGGGTCGCCCTTATAAACTGCGGTGAGCGCGCGCCTCTTGCGGTGCAGAGAATCATTACACTTTTCTTACGCGAGTTCTGGCATGATGACTTGGTACAGGCTTGACCGAAGTTTTACCGTTGGCCGAGCACGCTTGATGTCGGTCGACTCGCGATGACTGCACTCCATTCTGGCGATCAACTCGATCACTACCGCATCGATCACCTCGCTGCCCGCAGCGGCATGGCCTCGATCTTCCGCGCCACCGACCTGGAGAACGGCCGCCAAGTTGCGATCAAGATCCCCCATCCCGAAGTCGAGTGCGACCCAGCTCTGTTTGAGCGTTTCCGGCGCGAGGAAGAAATCGGCAAGCTAATGGACCACCCAGGGGTCATGAAGGTGTTTTCCGATGGCGACCGCAGCCAGGTCTACATGGTGATGGAGTGGGTGGAGGGGCGGCTGCTGCGAAAAATCCTCGATGAACAGCCGAAGCTGCCGCCGGAGCGCGCCATTCGCATCGCGCTGCGCATTCTCGATGCGCTCGACTACATCCACTCGCAGGGCGTCGTGCATCGCGACCTTAAGCCGGAAAACGTCATGGTCGATGAACACGACAACATCAAACTCATCGACTTCGGCATTGCCGGCAACGCCGCCTCCCGTCGCCTTACGTTCGCCAAGTTCTCGCCGACGATGGGTACACCCGACTATGTTTCTCCCGAACAGGTCAAGGGTCAGCGAGGAGATGCGCGTAGCGATCTCTATGCGCTCGGTGTGATGTTCTACGAAATGTTGACCGGTAAAGTGCCGTTTTCTGGTGCGAATCCTTTCTTGATCATGAACGATCGCCTGCTGAACAACCCGGTTCCACCGCGCGAAATCGACCCCACCATCACACCCCAATTACAGGAGATCATCTATCGCGCGCTCGAACGCGTGCCCAAGAACCGCTACGCCAATGCCCGCGACTTTGCCCGCGACCTCGAGCATCCCGAACAGGTCGGAATCACTGAGCGCCCGGAATTTCACAATTGGAAAGATCGCCGCACTCCGTGGGGGAAGAAGGTTCTCTTCTATGCGCTGATGGCGCTGATTCCAATTGTTATTTTCGGACTCCTGTTCTACGTAGCCTTCCACAGCTAGAACGGGCACGCCAAAATTCGCCAACCGATTCTCACCGCGGAAGGAACTCATCGCCATGGATGTCAAACTCCGGATACGCTCCCGCACCTAACTCGTACAGATCCATCCCCTGCAACTCGCCTTCGCGCTGAGCGCGCTGCGGATAAACACGATCCAGCAGCCAGTTCAATCCATAGGACAGCGGCAAGACAAAGCCCAGCAGCGTCGCCATCCCCACCAACTGCGCCAGCCACTGGCCGCCCGATCTTCCGGGGGCGCCCGCATCGGTTAGCAGCGCGACCGCCAGCAACCCCCAGAGCCCGCCGACAGCATGCACGGAAATGGCGCCGCCGGGGTCGTCAATCGCAAGTTGGAATTCGAGCAAGTCGGCAACCAGCGGAACCACGATGCCCGCCAGCGCACCCACAATAATCGCGGCTGCTGGTTTCATGAACGCGGCTGCTGCACTGCTCGCCACCAACCCCGCCACCCACCCATTGGCGCTCAGCGAGGCATCGGGACGGCTAAACCGGACGCGGGTCACCACCATCGTCGTCAACCCAGAAGCCGCCGCGCACAATGTAGTATTGACGGCGATCAATACAACGCGCGCCGGCTCCACGCCCAAGAACAGAATCGCGCCGCCAGAGTTCAAACCGATCCATCCGATCCACGCGAACGAGCAGCCGACCAGAACCAGCACCGCGCTGTGCCCGGGAAGCGCGGCGGGCAGTCCCTCGGCGGAAAACTTTCCCCGCCGGGGGCGGAGAATCCAAGTGATCGATAGTGCGGTCAGTCCACCCGTCACTTGAATCGCGCCCGAGCCACCGCCGTCGAGGAAGCCCCGGCCGAGTCCGCAATTGGCGCCGATTTGCGCCAGCCATCCGCCGCCCCAGGCCCAGTTTGCGAACAGTGGATAGGTGCAGCCGGCGAGCAGTGCAGTGGAGGCGCACGTCGCGCCTAGGCGCCAGCGATCCGCGCCTGAGCTGAGGGGAATCAGGCCCGCCAGTCCGACGCTGAAGAGCTGAAGCAATACCACCAGCGCAGCCGGAGAAAGGTCGAGCCGCAGCCCGCGCAGAAAGAACGGTTCCGCCGCAATCCATCCCCACGCTTTTCCGCCTACGATAAGGACGTGTTCCGGACGGCCGGCGGCTCCTTGCCACGCGAAACCGACGATCACATACACAAGCGCCGCTACCGCCGTCACCAAGAGCGCCGCCAGCATGGCGTGGGCTGCGCTGCGGGCTCGCCCCAAGCCGCAGTTGATCAGCGCCAAACCGACGCCCGCGAACGGTACAAGAAGGATGAGGAGAAAGCAGACCAGCGCTGAGACTTCCGAGAGAGAGACTGGAGAAGGAGCCACGAAGAGGGTCACTCTCCTTCCGCTTCCAGCACAAGATGAGAACGGACCGCGAGCGCGAGGCCGAGCAACTCCACCGCCATGCCGGCGAGCGCGAACGCGGTGCGCGGGCCCGCCGAAGGGAGCAGGACAAGGGCGCAAACCACAATCGCCCATCCTGCAACCAGCAATAAGAAGCCCGCGAGCTTCATACCCTTCCGTCCCTCGAACTGTTGGGCTCTGAGATTGTCATCCGGCAACGATTACGGCCCAACCAGCGAGGCTAATGCGCGGTGGTCGCACCGTCCAATCGAATTTTCTTATTGTACCTAGAAACGGAAAGGGCCCGACGAAGCCGCCTTTCCTGTTAGGATGGCGGGACACCTGTGGCTTATGAGAGACCTGCTCAATCACGTCGTCGCGCACCGCAGTGGTGCGCTCTTTCTTCTGGCGATCGCCGCGTTCCTGGAAGCTTACGGCGACTCGTGCTTTCAGTCCGCGCTCTATCGTGCTTCGGGGATGAACCGCGCTTTCGCCTTTGTGGTGGGAGCGGTATCGCTCGCGGCTTATGGACTGGTCGTCAACGCCCCACGCTGGGAGTTCGGCAAACTGCTTGGCGTCTACGTCGTGCTTTTTTTCCTGCTGGCACAGATCGTAGCCCGCGTAAGATTCGGCCAGGCCCCCACGCTCCCGATTCTGATCGGCGGCGCACTCATCGTCGCCGGGGGCGTAACCATCACGTTGGGTGGATAGTGGTTAGTTCTTTGGTGCGGAAGGGGGGATTCGATTAAGCATCGTTAGTGCAAGTCTTTCTGATTCAGGTATTTAGGGATAATCCCTTATGTTTCTGTTGATTCCGAGATCAGAGTATCTTAGGCTACAGTTTCTATATTTTCTCTAGGATGCTCTATTTCCATCTAAAACGGTAGCACGGTATCACTGTCGGGAAGGGAAGGCACACCTTCCGCGCTTCGGGAATTTTGACCCCCATGAAACCTGCCTTCGGCTTTGGCGCGGAAGGTTTGATACCGTTTTGATACCGTTTTCCGTGAGAATTTCACTCCTGCTACCGCTCTGCTACCGTGCTGTTCCTTCGCACCCTGCTCCCGTGCCCGCAATACCTCTTCCAACAGGCGGATCGCATTGCGCAGTGTCCGCCGTTCGTCGCCCGATTGAATGAGGCCCCATTCCAATCTGCGGAGCCGCTTTTCAAGCAGCAGTGCTGCGCGAACTATCGCCTTGCAAGATTCGTTTTGCGTGGCAGTGTATGGACGGCCTTTCCGTTTTCAACGCATGTATCCACCCGGCGTCACTCGCTTGCCGCAGATTGAGCAGATTTCTAGCTGTGGGTTCCCCATGACGCTTCCGAAGTGCCGGGAAAAATCCTAATCCGAGATGACATCCTCATCAGTATTTGTATTTCGATCGCGTACATTTGGGCGGGCTCGTTTGATCTCCCTCACATTCGCCAGCCTTCGTTGACTTCGCCTTGCCAGCACACTTAATATTGCACCCTGAGTTCTGCGCCCACCCATGATCGGCCAAACCATCTCGCACTACCGCATCGTAGAAAAACTAGGTGGTGGCGGCATGGGTGTGGTCTACAAAGCCGAGGACGTAACCCTCCATCGTTTTGTCGCCCTGAAGTTCCTGCCTGACGAGGTCGCCAGAGACTCCCAAGCATTGGCTCGTTTCCAGCGAGAAGCTCAAGCTGCTTCTGCCCTGAACCATCCCAATATCTGCACCATCTATGAGATCGGGCAGCAAGATGGCCAGCCCTTTATCGCCATGGAGTTTCTGGACGGGCTGACGCTGAAGCACCGCATTGCTGGCCGACCGATGGAAACCGAGTTGATTCTCTCGCTGGCCATCGAGATTGCCGACGCACTGGATGCCGCTCACTCCAAAGGAATCGTCCACCGCGACATCAAGCCTGCGAACATCTTCGTCACTGAGCGCGGGCACGCCAAGATTCTCGACTTCGGGCTGGCGAAGGTCATGATCACAGCCAGTTCTTCGAGCAACATTGGGTCCCTCAACACGCAGACGGTGGACGCGGAGCACCTGACCAGTCCCGGCGCAGCGCTCGGCACGGTCGCGTATATGTCGCCGGAGCAAGCGCGGGCGAAGGAACTAGATGCACGGAGCGATCTATTCTCGTTTGGCGCCGTCCTTTATGAGATGGCTACAGGGCAGTTGCCTTTCCGTGGCGAGAGTTCTGCGGTCATCTTCCGGGAGATTCTAGATCGTGACCCAGTTCCTGCCGTGCGGCTGAATCCCGATGTACCGCCTGACCTGGAACGCATCATTAACAAGGCGCTGGAAAAAGATAGGGATCTCCGTTATCAGCACGCTTCGGATATGCGCACCGATCTAAAGCGGCTAAAACGGGAAACAGAATCACGGCGCGGCGCATCAGCGAGTTCCGGCACGATGGCGGTCGCGCAGGAAAGCGGTGCTCATCAGGTTGCAGCCCAACCAGCGTCGCCTACATCCGGTTCCTCCCCTGCGCTTGCTCCATCTCCGTCATCGAGCGCCGTAAAGGTCGCCGAAGTTCCCGTCGCGGGCAGGAAACTCTGGAAGGTTTTGGTTCCCGCCGTGCTGGTGGCTCTGCTGATCGCTGGTGGCCTCTACTGGCGCTCCCGTCCAGCGGCGCCGGTGACGAAAGCTACACCGCTCACCGAGAAAGACACCGTCGTCCTCGCCGACTTCATCAACTCCACCGGCGACCCGGTCTTCGACGGCACCCTCAAGCAGGCCCTCGCGGTCGATCTGGAGCAGTCCCCATTCCTCAACATTCTTTCCGACCGCAAAATCGGCGAGACGCTGAAGCTCATGGGCCGCGCGCCTACGGAGCGTGTCACGTCCGATGTCGCCCGGGAACTCTGCCTCCGCACCGGCAGCAAAGCCGTGTTGAGCGGATCGATTTCCACCCTTGGCAGCCAGTACATCGTCGGCCTTGATGCGGTCGCCTGCAATAGCGGCGACAATCTGGCCAAAGAGCAGGCGGAAGCTCCCAGCAAGGAAGGCGTGCTCAAGGCACTCGATACCGCGGCCACCGCCATGCGTACGCGCCTGGGCGAATCGCTCGCTTCGGTGCAGAGGTTCGATGTGCCCGTAGAAGCTACCACGCCGTCGCTCGAAGCCCTGAAGGCTTACAGCATGGGCATCACGACCAGTCGCACCAAGGGTGACGCCGAAGCCATGCCGTTCCTGAAGCGGGCCATCGAACTCGACCCCAACTTTGCCATGGCCTATGTCGGTCTGGCGGTCCAGTACTCGAATCTTGGACGGGCGAGTCTCGCGGCGGAGAATGCCAAGAAGGCCTACGACTTGCGCGACCGCGTCAGCGACCGCGAGAAATACCGAATCTCGGCTTTCTACTTTCAATACGTCACCGGTGAAGTTGAAAAGGCCACGGAAGCCTACGAACTCTGGGCAAAAACCTACCCGCGGGACATGGTGCCTCACGGGAATCTTGGTGTTCTCTATTTCGCGCTGGGTCAATACGACAAAGCGATCGCGGAGACCGAGGCGTCGCTACGGATCGAACCCACGATCATCGGCTACGGGAACCAGGCGGAAAACTACATCTTCGTCAATCGACTCAAGGATGCCAGCCAGATGCTCCAGGAAGCACAGCAGAAAAACTTCGACGGCTTGATC
>Ga0181532_10001093_pt1 | contig 26830 bp, 23 predicted proteins | sample PEATcosm2014_Bin_33_FD_119768 | JGI IMG/M metagenome (GOLD analysis project Ga0181532, IMG submission 119768) | Peatland microbial communities from MTU Mesocosm Facility, Houghton, MI, USA - PEATcosm2014_Bin11_30_metaG | ecosystem: Environmental > Terrestrial > Soil > Wetlands > Peat | place... | reverse complement strand
TCTTTACCCAATTATGGAATTGATCAGCGATCTCCCGCAGCACATCCCGGCTCACTGGATACTGATTGCGATACGTGCTGAAGAAACCCACAACCCGCTCGGGTTGCTGGAAGGGTTGGATGACGCCGTTGAGCAGAATGCGGTCAAAGCAGCGATAGCCGAATCGAATGCTATCTTGGTGGTGCTCGTAGAAAGCGTTCATGGCGGACTCCTGTGTGGTCAGATACCAGGAGCATAGCTTCTAAACGCTCTCTACGAGTACTCTTTGCTGCCGAGTCCTGAGGGATATCAAGGGCGAAGCCCTTGCCTAGTTAGATCAAGCGTGCGAGATGTGCGGTGATTAGAGATCAAGTGCCGAGATCCGCGGTCACCCGATCTCTGAATCCACCGGCACATTCGCCGATACCAGGTGCTGCTTGGCCTTTTCCTGAAGCTCCTTCGTCATGGCAACGCTCTTGCCCGTTTCCAGGCTGGCCTGAACGGCAACGCAATCGCAAGTGGCCACCATGTTGCCGGTCTCGTCGTTGTACATCTGATGGAGAAACCGGAAATACTTTTCGCCGACGGTAAGGAAGCCGCTCTTGATCTCCACCAACTCGCCGCCGCGCAACTCTTCCAGAAACTGATAGTTCTCGCGCACCATAGCCACGCGCAGGTTCTTCTGCTTCATCGAGGCCGGCGTCACGCCGATGGCGTGCAGCAGAAACCACGTTGCCTGGTCGAAGCGCGAGACGTACATGCGCGAGTTCATGTGGCTCGCGAAGTCGTACTCCGAAGCCAGCACCGCGCCTTTGAATGTGTGGACCCAGTCAGTCATGATTCCGCCTTTCGCTATTCGCTGCCTTGCCCTTCGGTTGTCATCCTGAACGAGTCGAAGGACCCCTATGTGGGAACGCGTTCGCTATTTTTGCACGACGCCCCTCAGCGCGGCCGCTTCCTCATCCCTCTCTACCGCCGCGACAAACTCCGCCATCCTCTCCAACGTGGCTTCGGCCTGATCGCGATGCGGCGAGTGTTTGCAATCTGGCAGCATCAGAATCTCCGCCGCTGGTGCCCGCGCCTCGATCGCTTTCAGTTGCGCGATGGTGCCGTACTCGTCCTCTTCGCCCTGAATGCACAAAATCGGGCAGCGTATCGCCGGCAAGTACTCCTCGATGTTCCACGAGCGAAACTCGGGATCGAGCCAGATGCCATTCCATCCCCAGAAGGTTTCATCCACGTGCTCGTGGTAACGAGCGAGCTTGGGACGCATATTGGTCGTCTGGTACTGGTCCTTTGCCCGGGTGATGCTGGCCACGCTGAGGTCCTCGACGAATACATGCGGCGCTTCCAGAATGAGCGCGCGCGGCCGCTCCGGATACTTGCCCGCAAAGATAAGCGCAATCGACCCGCCATCGCTGTGGCCCAGCAGGATCGGTTGCATGAGGCCGATCTTTTCGAGCAGCTCAGGCAGCACGACTTCACCCTCGTGATGCATATACTCAACCGGCCGCTTCTCGCGCAGCATCTCCGATCGGCCATTGCCGTAACGCGAATAAACCAGCACGCCACAGCATGTTCGCGAGGCCAGCCGCTCCGGAAAATGTTTCCACAGCGCGACCGAGCCGAGCCCCTCGTGCAGCATAACGATGGTCGGCCGCGCCGCTTGCCTCGGCTCGATCCACAACGTCTCCAGCCGCTTGCCATCAACCAGGACTTCGCCGCGTTGTTGATGCAAGTGCAATCGCTATTCCGCCGACGGGTCCGCCGCCTGTGCCGCCAGCGACGAGACCGTTGCTGCCGAGCCTTGCATCGCAACGCGCTGATGATAGAACCACAGCCCGTGCAGCCCGCCGAGCTCTTCGCCTCCGCCCGCGCGTCCCGGGCCGCCGTGCATGAGCGACGGCAGCACGATGCCGTGTCCGGTGTGGCTATCGCCGATGGCAGGATCGACCAGCAGCACGCGGCCATGTGTCGTTCCCAGCGCCACCGCTGCTTCAGCAAGAAACGCAGTGTCGCCGCTGAAGACTGATGCCGCCAGCGAGCCGCCCCCGCGCCGCGCCATCGCGAAAGCATCTTCCTTGTCGCGATAGGGAACGACCGTCGCCACCGGCCCAAATACTTCCAGTTCATGAACGAGCTCGCCATGCACGCTGTCGCCTAGTTTGAGAAGCGCCGGAGGAACGAAGGCACCCTGCTCAACGCTCGCATCCACAGGCACAAAGGATTCAGACGAGTACGCTACCTGCGCCTGTTCGCTGAGCCTGCGAATTCCTTCTTCCACAGACACGCGCTGCGCCATGTTCACCACCGGGCCCATCGTCACGGTGGGGTTCGCAGGATTGCCAACCACAACTTTGCTTAGCGCCGCCGCAATCGCATCGGTCGCGGCTGCTGCATGTTCGGCGGGAACCAGCACGCGCCGAATCGCCGTGCACTTCTGACCCGTCTTCGATGTCATCTCGCGCACCACTTCGCGCACGAAGCAATCGAACGATGGAGAACCGGGCGCCGCATCCGGCCCAAGCATTGCGGCATTCAGGCTGTCGGCCTCGATGTTCACCCGCACGCCCTGCTTCTGGCTCTGCGGATGCTGGCGCACTTCGGCGCCCGTCTCCGCCGAGCCCGTGAATGCCACGACATCGCCCAGCCGAAGATGATCGAGCAGATCGTTCGGCGAGCCGCACAGAATTGACAGGCTGCCGGGCGGAAGAATTCCAACCTCGATCACGGAGCTGACCATCTCTTGCGCCAGCCACGCCGTCGAAGTTGCCGGCTTGGACAGCACCGGCACGCCCGCCAACAGGCTGACTGCTGCCTTCTCCCACAAGCCCCACGCGGGAAAGTTGAAGGCGTTGATGTGGACTGCGACGCCATCGAGCGGCACTCCGACATGCAAGCCTTGGAAATTCTGGTCCCGCGCCAACCGCATAGAAGAGCCATCGCGCAGCCTGTGCGCGTCGCCGAGCTTAGTCCCGATCTTGGCGAAATACTTCAGCGTGCCGATCGAGCCGTCCACATCAATCGCGGCGTCGGCCTTGGTGTTGCCGGAGTTCTTGCGCGCAATCTCGTACCACTCGTCGCGGCGGGTCGCGAGCAGGTCTGCAATCTTTCCCAGCAGCTCCGCGCGTTGCGCATAAGTAAGTTTGCGCAGCTCCGGACCTCCCACATTGCGGGAGTAGTCGAGCGCTGCTTCCAGGTCGAGGCCTTTCGAACTCGCCCAGGCGAGCACCACACCGTCGCACGGGTTGACCAGCGGCGCTCCGCGTTCCGCGCCCGCCTGCCACTTGCCGCCGAGATAGCTCTGGAGCACCTTGGCGTCCGACGCAATTCGATTTTCCACTGTAGTAGCCATATCTATGCAATCTCCGATGACGGTGCGAGGTACTGCTCGACCCAGGGAACGACCCACTGCGCCGCCAGTTCCTCGGGCAAGGTGCCCGAACTGGCATCGTGCGTCAGAATTTCACCCGCCCGCTTGGCGCCGAGTTCGGTCAGCAGCTTGTCAAAGCGAATGCCGCCATGACAGTAAGTATCTTTATAGGTGTGATCGCCGAGCGCAATCACCCCGTAAGTCACGCCCGTTAGGTTCGGTTTTTCAGCTTCGAGACTTTTGTACAACGCTTGAGCATTGTCAGGCACATCGCCTTGTCCGTAGGTGGAAGTACAAATCAGGAAAGTACCGCCGTCCTGAAAGACGCTGGCATCGAGGCCGTCCATCATCCGAATCGTCGTCTGATGGCCGGCCGCCTCCAGCGCCTGCTGCACCTCTTGCGCCACCATCTCGGCGGTCCCAGTCATGGTTCCGACCAGGATCGTGATGCTCAGCCCCATCCCTTTCTCCTCGCCCCGCCAACCAACTATAATGCATCTATCCCCGTGAAGATGTGCGCCCGCCCGTCCGGCGTTGCGTTGAGGAGACTTCGCACTTCATGCCAACCGTAAATGAGAAGGAACTGGTCACGTTCGAGGTGGCTGCCGCAGAGTATCGCCATTGGCGTTTCACCATTGACGGCCGCATGGCGACGCTGGCCATGGACGTCAACGAAGATTGCGGCCTGAAGCCGGGCTACAAGCTCAAGCTCAACTCCTACGACCTCGGAGTTGACATCGAGCTGCACGATATCCTGCAGCGGATCCGATTCGAGCATTCCGAGGTGGCGTGCGTCGTGCTCACCAGCGCGCGCGAGCGCATGTTTTGCGCCGGCGCCAACATCTATATGCTGGGCACGTCGTCGCACGCATGGAAGGTCAACTTCTGCAAGTTCACCAACGAGACCCGCAACGGCATGGAGGATTCCAGCCGCCACGACGGCTTGAAGTTCCTGGCCGCGATCAACGGTACCTGCGCCGGCGGCGGGTATGAACTCGCTCTGGCGTGCGATGAGATTTTGCTGATTGACGACCGCTCCAGCGCCATCAGCCTTCCGGAGGTTCCTCTGCTCGGTGTGCTACCGGGAACCGGCGGCCTCACTCGCGTGGTGGACAAGCGCAAAGTCCGCCGCGACCTGGCCGACATGTTCTGCACCAACCCCGATGGAGTGAAAGCCGAGCGCGCCAAAGAGTGGGGCCTGGTGGATGACATCGCCGTGCCGGCGAAGTTCCCCGAGCTGGTGCGCACTCGCGCGGAGGCATTGGTGAACGACTCAACGCGTCCCGCTGCTGCGAAGGGCATCAAACTGACTCCGCTGGAGCGTCAAATCGACGACGATGGCTACCACTACAAATACGTTGACGTCACGTTCGACCGCACGGCTCGAACCGTGACCCTGACAGTGCACGCTCCCGAAGGCGACCAGCCGGGAACGACCGAGGCGATTCACGCCATGGGCGATCAGTGGTGGCCGCTGGCGATGGCGCGCGAACTGGACGACGCGATCCTTATGCTTCGCGTCAACCAGCTGGAACTTGGTCTGCTGCTGCTCAAGACCGCGGGCAGCCCTCAAGCGGTGCTGATGTCCGACGCGGTAATGCTCGAACATCGTAGCGATTGGCTGGTACGCGAAACCATCGGCCTGCTGCGCCGCACGTTCGCGCGGCTTGATGTTTCCTCGCGTAGCATGTACGCCATCATCGAGGCCGGTTCGTGTTTCGCCGGCGTACTGTACGAACTCGCCCTGGCTGCGGATCGCAGCTACATGCTCGCACTTCCGGAAGAGGAAGGGGACTTGCCCATTCCTAAGATTGCGGTAGACGAAATGAACTTCGGCTTGCTGCCTGCCGTCAACGACCGTGGCCGTCTCGAAACCCGTTTCAGCGGCAATGCGCGATCCATAGCTGGAGCTGTGGAAACCAAGGGCAAGCTGCTCAGCCCCAAAGAAGCGCTTGAACTCGGCCTCATCACGGTTGCACCAGACGATCTCGACTGGGAAGACGAGATGCGCATGGCCATCGAAGAGCGGGCGAGTCTTTCGCCCGACGCGCTCACCGGCATGGAAGCCAGCCTGCGCTTCCCCGGAGCCGAAACAATGGAAACGAAAATCTTCGGCCGCTTGTCGGCGTGGCAGAACTGGGTCTTCATCCGTCCAAACTCGACCGGCGAGCATGGCGCGCTCAAACTGTTCGGCACCGGGTCAAAGGCGCGCTTCAATTGGGAAAGGGTATAACCACCCCAACGAGCGCAAATTCGGCGCTCGCTGGGAGCCCCGGCTGAAAGGTCATCTCTGGGCAAACATCGAGATTTGGAGTTCTTCATGTCGATCAATTATCAGGACCGCATTCCTAACAACGTTGACCTCGGTTCGAACCGCACGCTGCAGCGCGCGCTGGAGCACTGGCAGCCTGAATTCCTGAACTGGTGGCAGGAGTTGGGCCCGCGCGACTTTCAAGTCGCAGACGTTTATCTGCGCACCGCGACCTCGGTGGACGCGAAGGGCTGGGCGACCTACGGCTTCGTGCGCATGCCCGACTATCGCTGGGGCATCTTTCTCGCCGACCGCGATCCCGAACGCAAAATCGGCTTCGGCGACTTTTACGGGAAGGAAGTCTGGCAGCAGATCCCCGGCGAGTACCGCTCCATACTGCGCCGCCTGATTGTCACTCAAGGCGACACCGAGCCTGCATCGGTCGAGCAGCAACGCATGCTCGGGCACACTGCGCCGTCACTTTATGATCTGCGCAACCTGTTTCAGGTGAATGTCGAGGAAGGCCGCCACCTGTGGGCGATGGTGTATCTGCTGCACGCCTACTTCGGGCGTGACGGCCGCGAGGAAGCGGAAGAGTTGCTGGAGCGCCATTCCGGCGACGCCAACAAGCCGCGCATTCTCGGCACCTTCAACGAGCCCATCCGCGACTGGCTCAGCTTCTTCATGTTTACCTATTTCACCGATCGCGATGGCAAGTTCCAGTTGAAGTCGCTGGCCGAGTCGAGCTTCGATCCGCTGGCGCGCACCTGTTCTTTCATGCTGACCGAAGAGGCGCATCACATGTTCGTTGGTGACACCGGCATCAACCGCGTGGTCAGGCGCTCGCTGGAAGTGATGAAGGAACTGGGCACTGAAGATCCGCAGGCCATTCGCAATGCCGGCGCGATTGATCTGCCGACTGTGCAACGGTACCTCAACTTTTGGTTCAGCTCGTCGCTCGACCTGTTCGGTTCGGAGACTTCGTCGAACGCAGCCTCGTACTTCGCAAACGGCCTGAAGGGCCGTCCCGACGAGGCACGCTACGAAGACCACATCGCCATCGACCAGACCTACGCGCTGGAGTTGCCAGACGGGACTGGCGGCGTCAAAGACGAGCAAATTCCGATGCGCAATGCGATGAACGAAGTCACGCGCGGCTCCTATGTTACTGACTGCGAGCTGGGCCTCAAACGCTGGAACCGGCTGATCGAGAAGGCGGGCTACTCGTATCGACTGTCACTGCCCAGTACGCGCTTCCGCCGCAACATCGGAAGTTGGGCCGGCGTTGCGACTGACACCACCGGACGGCCGATCGCGCAGGAAGAGTTCAATGCGCGCAAGAGCGAGTGGCTGCCGAGCGAGAGTGATCAGGCGTACATTCTGAGCCTGATGCATGGTGTGAACGAGCCGGGCAAAATGGCGGCCTGGATCGCGCCGCCGGACCGCGGCATCAACAACAACCCGGTGGATTACGAGTACGTGCGGTTGCACTAAATGCGACGCATCGCAATCATTGGCAGTGGTCCGGCGGGATGCTATCTGGCGGACCAGTTGCTCCGGCTGGTTCCCGATGCGCCCATCGATATTGTGGAGCGACTGCCTGTGCCGTTCGGGCTGATTCGTTACGGGGTCGCGCCTGACCATCAGGGCACGAAGGCGGTTGCGCGTGTGCTCGATCGTGTTCTCTCGCGCGATAGCGTCAGCTTCTTCGGCAACGTCGAGGTTGGCCGCGATGTTCGTCTCGATGAGCTGATATCGCTCTACGACGCAGTTGTGCTCGCTACTGGCGCCGAGCGCGACAGACGGCTTGGAATTCCCGGCGAGGACCTGCCGGGCGTCATCGGCTCGGGTGCCTTCACTCGCTGGTACAACAGCCATCCAGAACATCCGGTGCCGCGGATGCAACACGTGCGCTCCGCGGTCATCATCGGCAACGGCAATGTGGCGATTGATGTAGTTCGCGTTCTCGCCAAAGGCCCTGCCGAGATGGCCGGTTCCGACCTTTCGCCGGGAGCGACGTCGCTGCTGAACGCGCAGCCGATTGAAACCATTCATATTGTGGGCCGTCGCAGCGCCGAGGATGCCAGATTCACCGAGCACGGACTCGCCGAACTCGGAACGCTCCAGCGCGCTCGGCCTGTCGTGGTTGATCCCGCTGGACTTGCGGGCCAGAGCGCTGTCGTCGAAACGCTGCGCCGTTTTGCGCAAGATCGCCGGAGCACTCCGGTGACGATCAACTTCCATTTCAACTTGACCCCGACCGCTTTTCTCGGCGACGAGCGACTCAGCTTCGTGCAATTCCGAACCGCCGACGGCAAGACTGCTGATCTGCCCGCGCAACTCGCCGTCACCTGCATCGGATACGAGACTGTTGCGTGCGGTACGGCTAGTCCTGCGAATGGCGTCTTCCCGAATGAGGACGGCAAGATTCAAGATGGGTTGTACGTTGTAGGTTGGGCGAGGCGCGGGCCTTCGGGAACTATCCCGACCAATCGCACGGAAGCGCAGCAACTCGCGCAGAAGATCGCGCAGGGAGTTAGAGGCTCCGACCGCTCAGGCAGATCCGCGCTGCGCCAACTCCTGGAAGAGAGACGTGTATGCTGGGTGGACCACGCAGCATGGCGTCGCATTGACGCTGCCGAGCTCGCTCGCGCTGGGGACGGGCGGTGCCGGGAAAAATTTACCAGCGTGGCCGAGCTGTTGGAGGCAGCGCAACTCTACTCAATTCTTTGATCCTGGCGGATATCACTCCTGTCATCCTGAGCGGAGCGAGGCCGGTCGCCGCTGCGACCGGCGGAACGCAGTCGAAGGACCCCTATACCGGAAGGGCGTCCCAAGGGGCCTGCGGACAACAACCGCCGGAATTTTTCCACTATAGGAGTCCTTCGACTCCTCGGTCGTCCCGCAAAGCAGAACGACCACGTCGCTCAGGGTGACAGATTAAAAGGAGAGCGCTCCGTTCAGCGGAATGACAGCATCGAAGCGGCGTTTGATAAGCTACGTTGTGCAAGGTTCGTTATCCGAGCTACTCAGGGTATGAACAGTATCGCCACCCGAACCGACCTCCGCCCTACCGCGCACGCGCACTCTCACAAAGGCGGGCTCCGCATGGTAGCGGTGTTCGAGGCACTCAAGGGAGCCTTGGCCCTGGCCAGCGCCTATGTCTTGATCATCCTGATTCGGCGTGATGTGGATTTCGAGGATGCGGCGGAGCATATTCTTTACTCGCTGCATATCAGCCCCGGTCACCATTGGTCACAGGAATTTCTGCACGCGGCGGACAAAATCTCCAGTACCAACCTTGTAATGATTGGTGCGATCGCGATTACTTACGCTGTTCTGCGCTTCGCGGAAGGCTATGGCCTGTGGAGGCAACGCGCGTGGGCGGAGTGGCTGGCCATTATCTCGGGATGCGCGTACCTTCCGTACGAGATTTACAAAGTGATTCGGCGTCCCAACCAACTGCACTGGACGATCCTGGGCATTAACATTTTGGTGGTTCTCTACATCGGCTGGGTGCGATGGGACGAGATCAAGGCAGCGCACGAGCAGGCGCCGACGCACGAAACGGACGGTTAGAGCAGATTCACCGTGGCTATATCCCGGGGCCGAAGCCCTTGAATCAGCAAGCCGCGAATTCGCTGGGCTGAAGCCCAGCGCTTCCACCGAGCCGAAGAGATACAGCGACTCTGGAACTGTACTAATCCTTCTTCGCCGTCTGCATGGCCTCTTCTTCCAGCGACTCCAGTGCACCTCGACGCGCGGCCTCGTTCTCGACCCCGAATGCAGGTGGTTCGATGTCCTCGTAAAATCGCCAGGCGCTGTGCGCCGGCAGGGAGTTGCCGCGCCTACGGGCAGCGCCCGCCGCTTCGCACAGCAGCGCGAACGCAAGACTCTGGCTCATGCGATGCAATAACTTCCTCGCATAGCGCTGTGCACTTTTTTCATCGCGCGTGACGATCGCGAGCGCCTCTCGGTCGCCGTGAAATCTTGCTTGCAGCGCTTCGCGCAGGTTGCTGAGCGCATCCGGAAGCCGGTCGCGAATCCCTTGCATTCTCGCGTGGTACTGCTCCCATCCCAGATAGCGCGGCGCCAGCAGACGCAGCAACTCCAGCGCCTGGATGTTCGCAGGCCCTTCCCATACCGTAAGCACTTGCGCATCGCGCAGTAGCCGCGCCACCGGATAGTCGCTGGTGTAGCCGTTGCCGCCGATCAGTTCCAGCGCGGCACGCGTCGCCGCAATAGCGTACTCGGCCGTCAGATATTTGGCCAGCGCAGTAGCCAGACGTAACCAGACGCGGCGCTCCGCATTCTGCTGCGTCTCGTCGAACGCAATCGCCGCCTCGAACGCCAGCAACGCTCCGGCCTCGAACTGCACTCGCATACGCAAAAGTTCGTCCTGCACCATGGGATAGTCGCAGATAACGTGGCCGAAGGCTTGGCGTGTTTTGGCCCAGGCCAGCGCCTCGCGCAGCGCTCTGCGTTGCACTCCCGCGGATCCCACGGCGTTATGCACGCGGCTGTACTCCAGCGCCTCCATCATCAGCTTGAACCCGTCGGGTGGAGGAGCTATCTCGACAGCATCGGCTCCCAGCAGGTCGATTTCACCGGTTGGAAGCCCTTTGGTGCCCAGCTTGTCTTTCAGCTTGCGGATGCGGTAGTGATTTGGCCTGCCGTTCTCGAGATGGCTGGGCACCAGGTAGAGGCCCAGGCCCGCTGAGCCCGAAGGCGCGCCTTCTGGACGCGCCGTTGCCAGCGCCAAACCACTGTTGGCGTTGCTAGTGAACCACTTCAAGCCTTGCAGCTCGAATCGATCTCCGTTGGCAATAGCGACCGTAGTCGTTGCTCCCACGTCGCTGCCGCCGTGCTGCTCGGTCGCCCACGTGCCGCCGGTCTTGGCAAAGCCGTCCATGCGCACCACGTCATAGAGAAAGCGCTGCCGTACGGCTTCCGGTGCGTGCACGCCAAGCACGTACGCAACCGCGCCCGTAAGCGTGACCGGGCAGTGCAGGCTGATGTCAGCCTGCGCAAGAATGTATCCCATGACGAACGTAAGCAGATGCGGGGCCTTTTCCGCGTACGGCAGTCCGATAATGCCGCGGCGATAGAGTTCCTGATGTTGCTCGTCGTACCAACGGTTGGCGACGATGCGGTTCACCACTTCGCCGTCGCGGTCGTAGGTCTCCAGCGCCGGAGGCGCGTAGCGGTCTGTGTAGTTTGCCTGCGCATCCACTTCGGTATGGACCCAGGAGTGGAAGTCGGCAAGGTGCCGGCTGTAGTCCGCCATGCGTGGCACGCGCGCGATCAGCCAGGGTTCGAGATAAAGGTCAAAGCTATGGGAGCCACTCATGGGGCCTCCGCGATCTGGCTAGGAGCCAATAAGCATGAGCTTAACTCCTTTTCCTACCATCGGTGAACTGTCAACCTGCTCTCGTTAGTCAACTAAGGAAAGTTAGAGCTGGAAGCGGAATCTTCTGAGTTTGGATCTCAACAGAACAGGCGGATTGAACATCTGACTTTGCGGGTAGCCAGCACGATTGTGTCATCCCGTTCATGCGTTGCTGCGTACCGTTTCGGGAATGCGTCGGATTTTTCTTGACCGCCTTCCCCTTTGTGGCTATCCTTCGCCTCCAAAGACGACCGTGGGTTAGTGGGTTGGGGAACAATCAGACGTTGGGGTGAGAAGGAGATCGGCCTTGAAAGAAACTCAGGGAATTTCGGAGACTTTGTCCTCCACAGGGGAGCAGGAGATCCACATAATATCATCGCCCAGCCGGCGGAAGTTCATGGGCACGATGGGCGGCGTAGCCGCCGCAGCGGCGGTGACCGCCGCCATTCCACTAGAACCTCTGTTCGAGGGCAAGGCCGGGCAGGCCGAGGCCTCGGTTGCACCCTACGGCTCTTCGAGTCGCACGAACGCCAGTTGGCAGTACCGCGATAGCACCGCCGACGCCAATAAGATCGAGGTTGGCGAACTCCCGGACAATGGCGATTCGCAGCGATTCACAGACTTCAGCGGCAGCTGGAGCAAATGCCTGCAGCACGACGCCCTCGGCATACCCAATTCGGCCGCCTGGCTTAGCCTGGTATATGCCCTCAAGACTGGCCGATTCTCGGACTTCGAGAACATCCTCGTCGGCAGTCCGGGCAATACAAATTTCACCGGTACCTTAAACGGCCCCCAGGGATCTCTAGCCTTCGACCTGGAAGGACTCGACTCCCATGCCACCGTCGTTCCGCCAGCCCCCAGCGTTGCCAGCGCGCAGACCGCCGCCGAGGAGGTCGAGCACTACTGGGCTGCGCTGATGCGCGACGTGAACTTCACCGACTATGCGAGCAGTTCGCTGGCGGCACAAGCGTGTGCCGACCTGAACCATATGTCGTTCATTCAGAGCCATCAGAACAACGAGTTTCCCTACCCGGTCACGCCGCAAAACCTGTTCCGCGGACAGATTGTCCCGGGCGATGGCCCGGTTCAGGGACCCTACCTCTCGCAGTTCCTGATCCAGCCGACATTCTATGGTTGCCAGCCTATCACCCAGCAGCTTCAGAGGTTCCTTTCGGTGAGCCAGGGTGGGGCTGACTTCATGACCGACCCCACCGAGTACCAGCATGTCCAGAACGGTGGCGTGCCGAACTTTAGCTTGTCTTTTGACCCGATATATCGCTACCTCCGAATGGGTCGAGACATGGCAGCTTACACCCACGTGGACTTGCTTCATCAGGCGTACTTTACCGCTTTCATGGTCCTCGCGGGTATCGGCACACCTCTCAATCCCGGTAACCCGTATAATGGCTCGCCAACGGAACACGGCTTCGGTACCCTCGGCGGACCCGATGGCGCCGGAACGGTTTGCGAAATGGCTACGCGGGCGCTGAAGAACGTCTGGTTCCACAAGTGGATCGTCAACCTGCGCATGCGTCCAGAGGAGTACGGCGCCCTGGTGCAGGCCAACCTCACTCATCAGAATCCCATGCCTCAGGCGGCAAAGGCGCTGCACCACGACGTGCTCAACTCAGCCGTCCTGCCGATTATCCACTCGACTTACGGCAGCTACCTGTTGCCACAGGCGTTCCCCGAGGGTTCGCCAACCCATCCGTGCTATCCCACCGGACACGGAACCGTCGCTGGCGCATGCATCACAACGCTGAAGTTCTTCTTCGACGGAAGCCAGAGGATTCGGCCGCTGCTGCAAGCCGCGGGCTCCGACGTCATGGTGCCGAGCGAGGATGGGCTTTCGCTGGTACCCTACACGGGCGCCGATCGCGACAGTCTGACCGTTAACGGAGAACTAGCCAAGCTCGGCTGGAACATCACCCAGGGACACGGCATTCACGCCGGTATCCACTTCCGCAGCTCAAACTACTATTCGCTCCTGTTAGGCGAACTGACTGGAATCAGCGTCCTGCGGGACCGTGCGAAGTCCTACAACGAGCCGTTCACCATCAACATCACGAAATTCGACGGCACCACTGCGACTATCTCCAACCAAAACAACCACTGAACTTTGCCAGCGGGGCGCAAAAGTCGAATAGAATCCCAGCCGGAACCTCCGGCTGGGGCTGTCTCTGCCAGTGAATCTGTCGCGCTGAGTGCTGATTGCTGACCGCTTGGTATCATGACCTCCGTGGCGAAACATTCAACGCGCGGCAAGTTCATCACCTTCGAGGGGCTCGACGGCTGCGGCAAGTCGACGCAACTGGAAAGGATCGCCGGTGTTTTGCGCCAGCAGGGAATCGAGGTCGTGACCACGCGCGAGCCGGGAGGCACTGAGATCGGCGAGCGCATTCGCGCCGTGCTGCTCGATTCGCGCACCGCCGGACTCGATCCCCACGCCGAGATGGCGCTCATGTTCGCGTCGCGCGCACAGCAGATCGTGCAGGTCATCCTGCCCGCGCTGGAAGCAGGGAAGTGGGTGCTGTGCGACCGCTTTACCGACTCCACCGAGGCCTACCAGGGCGGAGGTCGTCAGCTCGGCAGCGAGGCCGTGCTTTGCTTGCACAAAGTCTTGTGCCATGACCTGTGGCCCGATCTCACCATTCTGATGGACAGCGAGGTGAGCGCCAGCGTCGCCCGGGCGCGCCGCCGCAATAAGGCTGCTGCGCAGGAGGAGCCCGACGAAAACCGCTTCGAGCAGGAAAGTCAGGCTTTCTTTACGCGCGTGCGCAATACCTTTCTGGAGATCGCCCGGCGCGAGCCGCAGCGCGTCGCGTTGGTGGACGCGCGGCCTTCGCTCGAGGTTGTGCATCCGGAGATTGTGCGCGTGGTGCGCGAGCGATTGATCGGAAGGTTGAACACGAAGTGACTTGAAAGGGCGCGGTTTTAGCAGCGCCGTAACCGGGAGGAGTGCTATCGGCGCACCTAAAGGTGCGCCCCTCCAAAATACATAAGTAGGCAGAAATTCCCATGCCCTTCTCTGATTTTCACGGCAACGCCGATGTGCTGCACACGCTGCGCGAGATGCTGGCGAGGGAGCACTTTCCCCACGCGGTCATCCTGTCGGGCCCACAGGGTTCGGGCAAATTCACACTCACTCAAATGGTTGCGAAGACGATGAACTGTCTGGAGCGGCCCGTTACCGATGGGCTGCCCGACTTCTGCGGTCATTGCGCCAACTGCGTCCGCATCGCCGAGGCAGACCCGCTGGAGGAGCGTTTCGCCGAAGCCGTGGAGGCGCGCGAGAACCTCCGCGATGCCGACAAGCGCGAGACGCGCATCTTCGTGCAGACCCACCCTGACGTGCTCATCATCCCGCCCGATCCGCCGCAGATGCTGGTAAAGGTTGACCAGGTGCGGCACGTCATCCACGAGATCTACTACAAGCCGGCGGAAGGCCGCGAGCGGGTCTACATCTTCAGCGACGCTGACTTCATGAAAGAGGCGGCGAACTCGCTGCTTAAGGTCCTGGAAGAGCCGCCGGAGTTTGCCACGCTGTTCTTGCTCACCGACAATCCCTCGGCACTGCTCCCCACCATCCGCTCGCGTTGCATGCACCTGCGGCTGGCGCCCGTTCCAGCCGCCGAGGTCGAGCAGTATCTCGCTGAAGTTCGTCCCGAGTGGAAGCCTCGCGAACGGGCGCTGGTGGCGCGCGTCTGCGGTGGCGGGCTGGGCCGGGCACGCAGCTTCGATCTCGCTGGCTATCTTGCGGCGCGCCACGATGCGTTGACTCTGCTCGGCCCGGCCGCAGGAGCCGATGACCACAGCGCGCTGTTTCGTGTCACCGATACCTACCGTTCCGGCGCCGAGGGCAAAGCCAGGACGGAGCGACTCATCCGCACACTGTATTCGCTGCTCGAAGACCTGTTGTTCCTGAAGTCGGGCACGCCGGAGTTCGTGCGCAACCACGACATCCAGCCGGAGCTGGCGCGCATGGCCGCGAAGACTGATTTTCAGTGGATCGTCACCGCGACACAGCGTCTGGGCGAAGTCGAAAGCGGCATGCGCAGGAATTTGCTGCGGTCGCTGGCGCTGGATACGTTTGCGACGTCGCTGGAGCGGTAACTCCCGCCCGATTACTCACACGAAAGTAGCAGAGCGCACCTCATTGTTTTGCGGGTTGGGCTGTGTTAGGGTAGTCCCCAAGTTCACACCTTACACAGCCCTGGGCGATTCAAGCGAAGTTTATGTCAGACCGCCATGTCGTCGTCTTTCACGCTTGACTTGGCTCGCCGCAAAGCTGGAGTACATACCACAGGAGCACAACCATGAAAGAATCCATGGACTCCACCCCAGTGGGTCGTGCGCTAGACCCCGAAGTGTTTGCCAATCGCAAGCTCATCCGTCCCGCTTTCAACCGCAACGATCATCCGCGTCCAAATGGCGACCGTCGCGATGGCGACCGCCGCGAGCGCAACGACCGCCCCATGAACGGCGGGAAGAAGGCGCCACCGCCCGAGCAGACTCACGCCGAGAATTTCTACTACCAGAAGCAGATGCAGGCCCACACCCCCATGGTTCTTGTGCTGCATGACGGCGAGGAGATTCACGGCATCATCGAGTGGTACGACAAGTACTGCCTGAAGCTGAACCGACCGGGTGCGTCCAACCTGCTTATCTACAAGCCCAGCATCAAGTACATGTACAAGGAAAGCGAAGCGGACGGGCAGTAGTAAGCAGCAGTCAGCGGTCAGCTGCGAAGGGCGATTCGTACAAGGGGCACAAAAACCTCGGGCAGCAGCCTAACAGGGAAACCGAAAAGGCGAGCGCGGAATCTGGAGAAAGCTATTTGAGCGAAAAATCGGACGCTCCAGGCAGTGCCCGTCCGCCTCGGGTCTGTCACCGTCACTTCCGGATCCCCGGCTCCGCGCGCCGCACGCGACCCGTCGCGCACCACGGACGCTATTATTTCGGAAGAACTCCATGGAACAAAGTGGTCCAGCGGGACAACGGATGCATTCAGCAGTCAAAATGCCGCAAGTACCAGAGCTGCTGACAGGCGTGCGAGAAACGGACACTTCGACGGCGGAATGCCTAGAACAATGAATTGGAAAACCTTCTTAGCGGGGTTGCTGGTGCTCACAGTAGCCTTTGTGCACGTGCGTTGGCCCCACCTTGTCTCTCTCGACTGGCCCACAATAGTACTGCTTATCGCTGGTCTTTTGTTCTTCTTCGCGCGGCCGCTCGCGGTCTTCCTGCCGTACATCAAGAAGCTCAAACTGGGTGCGGCGGAAATCGAACTCCAAGATAAACTGAGTGATCTAAGAGCAAACGTCGAACAATTGCAAGAAAGGATTCCAAGAGAGGAATCACCGTCACTGCGTTTGAGTGCGGATCCCACACAATGGACGCGGCCGTGGAATCCACGATCTTGGATCTTGCTGCGAAGGACAAGCCGTCCGCTCTGCTGCGGCTAGCTGTGGAAATCGAGAAAGAGATGGTTTCGCTTGTCCGGGCTCACCGCATTGAACTTCGCCGATCTGCTACCTGGCTTGAATTGGTAAATGGCCTGACCCAGAGTAAAGTCCTTGACCCGCAACTTGCAAAGGCCCTGATTGAATTCGGAGACATACGCAACCAGGTCATACATTCAGTGATCGGTGGCCCAGTACAGGAAAGCCAGCTCAGTCGCGCCCTTGACAATGGTCTACAACTGCTTCGCCTGCTGAAGGCGACGGTCAAATGAGACGTACGCCGCACGCCCCCGGGTTTCCCCACTCCAAGGGAGAGATCCCCTGTCGCACGGTGGAGACAACCGACAACTGGCTACTGGCAACTACCTTTCACAGCTTCGGCAGCACAATGCCCTTCTGCCCCTGATACTTGCCCTTCCTGTCTTTGTAGCTGATTTCGCACTGCTCGTCGGATTGGAAAAACAGGATTTGGCACAGTCCTTCGTTGGCGTAGATGCGCGCGGGCAGCGGCGTGGTGTTGGAGATCTCCAGCGTGACGAAACCTTCCCACTCCGGCTCAAACGGCGTGACGTTAACGATGATGCCGCAGCGCGCGTAGGTGGACTTGCCAACGCAGACGGTCAGCACGTCGCGCGGAATCTTGAAGTATTCCACCGAGCGCGCCAGTGCAAATGAGTTCGGCGGGATGATGGCGACGTCGGTTTGTATGCTGACGAAGGAGCGCTCGTCGAACTTCTTGGGATCGACGATGGTGCTGTTGACGTTGGTGAAGACCTTAAACTCGTCGGCCACACGCAGGTCGTAGCCGTACGATGAGAGGCCGAAGGAGATGACGCCTTCTCGCATTTGCTTCTCCGAGAAGGGATTGATCATATCTTGCTCGGTGGCCATTTTGCGGATCCAACGGTCACTCTTGATGGACATGGAACTCCTTGATGCGGCCGGCGGCCGAAGTGGTTTGCGCAGCGCTTGAAGCGAAAGGCCATCTTACGGAATGGAGTTGCTGGTTGACAATGGGCGCAGGGTTCACTACGATGCGCGCATCACCCCGTAACCCGAAGTTGAGCTGAGACTTACCGGAATCGAGCGGGTCGGGTAGAATCGTTGGGGTGTCTGCGTTCCGGATTGTTCTCCGGGCGAGCGCACAATAGCGGAGCCGATAGTGATCAAACTGGATCTGATCAACGAAGTCGTTACCAGGACCGGCGTTACCAAAACCAAGGCGGAAATGGCGGTCGAAACTGTGTTCGAGAGCATGAAGAGGGCGTTGTCGCACGGCGATCGCATCGAGCTGCGCGGCTTCGGTGTCTTCACCGTGCGGCCACGCAAGACCGGCATCGGACGAAACCCGCGCACCGGAGCGGAAGTCAACATTCCGCCCGGCAAGGCGGTCCGCTTCAAACCCGGCAAGGAACTGCAGTCGATCGAGTAGTCGGGTCCGCACCCAAGTCACTGCAACGGCGTCCGGCGCTAGCGGCAGCGTGACTCGGCGCGAGGCGCGCCCGTCGCAGCTTCCTGCCCGTTTCGTTTATCATTCAAGTACACGATGTCCGACCCAAGGCCGCCGATCTCCTACACTTTCGAAGTCCCTGCGTATACCCAAGTCTTTGTCCCCGCGCCTCGCAGGCACAGGCCCTACTGGCTGCACATTCTCTTGCTGCTGGTCACCATGTTTACGACGCTCGTCGTGGGAGCGCGCCTGCAATACAACTTCAACCACAACCTGCCGGCGTTCAGCTTTGAAAGCTTCTCCGACTTGTTTCCGGTAATGTGGATCTGGCAAAGTCCGGCGCGGCTCAAACTGGGTATTCCTTTCTCGGCCACTCTGATTGGCATCCTGCTGGCGCATGAGTTCGGACATTTCCTGCTCGCCGAGAAGAACCGGATTTACGCGACGCTGCCCTACTTCATCCCAGCTCCCACCTTCATCGGAACATTTGGCGCGCTCATCCGCATCAAGTCTCCAATCCACTCGCGTAAGGCGCTGTTCGACATCGGCATCGCCGGACCGATTGCCGGTTTTCTGGTGGCGGTGCCAGTGCTGCTCTGGGGGCTGGCGCTCTCCAAGCCTTTGGCTCCGGGCGTTCCGAGGTCGGCGATAGAGTTTGGTTATCCGCTGATCTTCCGGCTCTGCCAGCATTTTCTGGCGCCGTTTACGCCGCACGCGACCTCGCTCGGCAACCTGTATCTGCATCCCGTTGGCGTTGCGGCCTGGGTAGGAATGTTCGCCACCGCGCTGAACCTCTTGCCCGGCGGGCAATTTGACGGGGGACACATTCTCTATGCGGTGGCGCCGCGCGTTCATAAGTGGGTGACGCGGATCAGCATTGCCGTCCTCATACCGCTGGGACTTTTCTTCTGGCAGGGATGGCTGGTTTGGGCGGTGATTCTGGGCTTTACCGGCATGCGGCATCCCCTTGTACCATCGTGGCCCGGGCTCGGGACCGCACGAGTGTGGCTTTCGCTGCTGGCGGTGCTGATGCTGGCGCTTACGCTGGTGCTCGCGCCGGTTCGCGGCCAACCGCTGTTCGGAAGCTAGGCGCGACAAGTCTGGTGTTTGAAAATTACGTTTTGTTTGCGACGGTGGAACGAAGCGCCAAGAAACCAGCCCGTAGGGCGGCTCAGTTTAGCCCAGCACGGAGCCGTAGGCGGAGTGCTGGGTAAGGTGTGAAATGGGCCCGAGTCCCTTCAGGGACGGCACGTTCTCAGCCACAGTCTCAAGATTTCAGAGCCTTTCCAGTTTTCCATCGCGCAGCCGGAAGCGCAGCCCGCGCCATTCAATCTGATTCCCAAAGTAACTTACAATCCAAACCGCGAGCGCCACGAAATCCCGATGCGGGAGGAACCAAAGCTCGCGCAGCACCCGCGGATCATGGAGCACGCGCCGGCCGACGATGACCGCCGACGTCAGCCGCACAATTGCGGTGACCGCGAGCACCAGCCAAGTCCACCACGCGTACGGAGCAGCCAGCACGGCGGACACGGCCCACCCTAGAGCGAAGGTCACGATCAAGCCAAAATACTGCGCACCGCGGCGATCCTTGACATTGCGGGCCCAGCGGATCTGGTGCGCCCAGAAATCGCGGAAAGTGTAGTCGGGCAGCGCAGTTTCCACAACGACATCGGCCAGCTCGACCTTGTATCCCGCGGCGGCTGCGCGCGCGCCGAGTTCGTAATCGTCGCCCAGGTAATCGGCCAGCGGCTCCAGCCCGCCGATCTCGCGCAGGACCGTCTTCGTAGTCGCAATGGTCGCTCCCAAGCCGAACCGAATGCCACCTTCCAGGGCGCGCGCAACCAGCACGCCACCGGCGAAATCGGTGCTGAGGCCGAGCGCCTCCAACCTGGAACCAATCGTCTTGCCGGCGATGGCGCGGTACAGTGTGGTGACCATGCCCACGCCCGGCTTCGCCATGGGCGCAAGCACTCGCTGCAAGTAATCGCGCGGCACCACGATGTCGCTGTCGTTGATGACGATGTGCTCGTAGCGCGCCTGGGGCAGCATCTGGGCCAGGTTGCTGACCTTGCCGTTAAGCCCGAGCGCTTTCGGGCAATGCACAACTCGCAGTTGACGCAAGGGAAATTCTTCCCGCAGCTTTTCCACCAGCGCCAGAGCCGGATCGTTGAGCTCGCTCACACCGAACAGCACCTCGTATTCGTCATAATCGAGAAGGCAATGGCTGCGGAACGCCCGGTACATCTGCGGATCCAGGCCCTTCAGCGAGCGCAGAATGCTGGCCGGCGGAGTGAACTTCGTCCACGTTGGCCGCGACCTCTCGCGCTCTCTCTGCCAGCGTTTTGCCGCCCAAATGCACATGGCGAAGTAGGCCGTGCCAGCCAGGGCCAGCAGCGCGCAAAGGGCGGCAACGACGGTAAGGATTGAAGGCATGTGGAGCTGTTCAGATTAGCAGAAGCGCAGTCTGGGCTCGGGCGTTCGGCCGTTTCGACGGGAGCGCGAAGCACACAACCCATCTCACAAGTCGCTTTGTATCAGGGCACGGCTTTAGCCGTGCCGCAATTCGCTCAACAAAGAACTGGGGCTTCAGCCCCTGATGGAGTTGCTTTTGCGGGTGCAGGGGCTAAATCCCGACCTTTTCTGGGCCCTGCTCGGCACGATTAAAGTCGTGCGCTGATACAAACCGTAAGTAATTACGAGACGAATTGGGGCTGACCTTAGAGACGCAAAGCTGGTTGGGGCAGACCTGGATGTTGCGACCCTCAAGGGGGCCCGCCTCGCCAACGCTGACCTCAGCCTAGCAGGCCTCGCGTTGGCAGTCCTGAGCGGAGCAGATTTTAGCGAGGCGCATCTGAGGTATGCTTACCTTGAGGGCGCGGATCTCAGCCAAGCCCTCCTCAGCGGAGCTGACCTTGGCAGGTCTTGGCTCACAGATCTCACGACGGAAGACCTTAGCGGGACGAACTTCGCCAACGCGAACATCCAAGACGCGAACGTGAACGGGTCGGATGTTAGCAAGGTTGTTAACCTAACTCAGACGCAAGTTGCAACAGCTAGAGGGGATTCCTCTACAAAGCTGCCCGGTGACCTGAACACGCCGGAAAGTTGGAAGAAGAAATAGCCTCGGCCCGGTACGCACGAGAATGACAATCGGCAACAGGCGTGACGCCCTTAGTCCTTTAGCCAGCACGGTATGATGTACAAGGGTTGCTCGGCGGCCCTTCAAGAGAAATCCGATGATCAACGGGAAGCGCGTCGCCGTCGTCATGCCGGCCTACAACGCGGAGCACACACTGGAAGCGACGGTGCGGGAGATCCCCGACCTGGTGGACATTCGCATTCTGGTGGACGACTACAGCAAAGACAAGACCGTGGAAGTGGCCCGAAGGCTGGGCCTTAACGTGTTTGTGCACGAACGCAACCTTGGCTATGGCGGAAACCAGCAGACCTGCTACCGCGAGGCCCTCGCCGCCGGCGCCGATGTTGTGGTCATGGTCCACCCTGATTACCAATACACGCCTCTGCTCATCACGCCGATTGCGAGCATGGTGGCCTACGATGTTTATGATGTGGTGCTGGGGTCACGCATCATCGGCGGCCAGGCGCTGCACGGCGGCATGCCGCTCTACAAATACATTTCCAACCGCTTCCTGACGGCCTTCGAGAACTTGTTTCTGGGGGCCAAGCTCTCCGAGTACCACACCGGCTACCGCGCGTTTAGCCGCAAGGTGCTGGAGACCTTGCCGCTGCTGGAGAACTCGCAGGACTTCGTCTTCGACAACCAGATGCTCGCCCAATGCGTGTACTTCGGCTTCCGCATCGGAGAAGTGTCCTGCCCCACGAAGTATTTCGAAGAGGCATCCTCCATCAACTTCCGGCGCAGCGTGAAGTACGGCCTCGGAGTACTGCTTACGAGCCTTCAGTTCGTTCTGAACAAGTCAGGCCTGCTTCACCTGCCCCGGTTCAGCCCGCAGGGCAGGAAACTCGGTCTCGACCCGAAGTTGACTGGCGCTGTGGAAGGGCAACTCAGCAGGGCCGAATGAGATTTTCAGGCGAACGTACCGGGGCGAAGAGTCTGTGTGAAAGCCTGTGCCGCCCCTACGGGGCTCGGCTCAATTTCCCCACCTTACTCAGAATCGTTTGCAGCGGTGGAACGAGCCTGCGAAAAATCAGCCCCGAAGCCGGGGTGGAGGAGGGGCGGCTCAGTCTAGCCCGGCACGCAGCCGCAGGCGGAGTGCTGGGTAGGGTGGGAAATTGACTCTAGCCCCAGGTCTCGCTAAAGCGTGCCTTCCTTGCCGTGGGTCTGCACCAGCACTGTTCCGAAGCGGGTTCCGGAGCCATGCGGCTCGATCGAGACCAGATGCTGGTCGTCGCTGCTGCCGGTTTTGATCTCCCATCCATCGCCGTGCGTGCCCTTGCAGCTCAACTTTTCGCTCTCGTCTTTTGAGTTCATGTGCACGTCGGAGCCGCCGTCGTGGCCGTTACATACCAGCACGTCGCCGAATTTCTTCATCTTGTCCTGATAGAAAGCTTTGACCTTTTCCGGAGAATCGTCGGTTTCATACTCCGCGGCGACCACCTTCAGGCCAAAACCAATAGCCCCGATGTTGATGTTCGCGGCGTGATTATCGCCATTCTCCGTCGGGCGCAAGTGCGCTCCTGGATAAACCGGAATGCCGTTATCGGCGGCCGCCTTTTCGTCGGTATTGACCTTCAGGTTGGCGAACGGCGTCTGGATATCCACCTTCTCGTTCTTCTTGTCCTTGTCGTCGACGTTAACGCTGCACGCGGTCAGCAACAGCACTGCAACCGCAACTGCAAATGCCGACAGAATCTTCCTCATTTTGGTCCTCCGCTGGAAACTGGCGCCGCAGCGCCCGCGCCGCGACTGGCGATGCCCGGAATCGTAACCGGCAGGCGGCCGGGCATCGGAATCTCGCCAAACATTGCCTTCACCGCACTCAGCTCAGAAACCTGGGCGTTGGAGAAGGTGCACAAATACGTCTGGACCTCGGGAAACTGGGCGGCGATGTATGGATTGCCCATCGCAGCAACGATAGTTTTCCCGGCCGCGATCCGCAACACATCATGCAGTAACGCCGCCGATGCGTCTTGAACGCTCGCCGTATTGGCGAGCTTTCCGGCTACGGGAACCGCGTACACGGCAGCGATCACCGCCTGCGCCTTTTCGACGGCGCCCATCACCGGCTGCGCCAGCCCCGCGGCATCGCGCGGATCGATGTAAATCACGTGCGCTTCCGGAATTCGCAGCCGCACCTGCTGGTCCAGCAGTCGCCCCCAATCGGAGCGGCTGTCGTCGGTGAAAATCAACACAAGAGTTCTATCTTGGGTCTCCGCTACTGGCTGATACGAATTCTGCAGAACATTGGTTCCCTTCCGCGTCGTCTTTAGCGGAAGCACCTGACGATTGTCCCGGACCAGAGTGACGGCGCTATCGGCGATCTGCTGGGCTGTGGCCAGGCTCGCAGGTTTCGCCACAATCTCACTCACGGCGTTGATGTCTACCAGCGGCGTCTTATTCAGTCCGACCGACGCCTTGGCGCGCAAGAGCTTCAGCACCGACGCATCAATCCGCGATTCCGGAATCTCTCCGCTACGCACCGCCTGCAACAGACCATTGTAGGAGCCGTCGAGATTGGAAGGAATCAGCAGCATATCGTTGCCGGCCTTGACCGCTTCCACCGCGGCCCTGCCCGCCGCGGCCGACCCGCCCTCCGGAAACAGATTCGTCAGACCGTTCATGTCCATCGCGTCAGTCACCACCAATCCCGTGAAGCCCATCTGCCGTTTCAGCAGGCCGGTCACGATGGCCGGAGAAATGGAAGCCACCCGATCGGGCCCGGGATCGAGCGCCGGAGCGAGTATGTGCGCCACCATGATGGCATCCACCCCAGCCTTGATGGCTGCGCGAAAGGGTGGAAACGCAACGTTCTCGAAGTAGGCCTTGTCCTGGTTCACGATGGGGACTGACGTGTGCGAATCGGTATCGGTGTCGCCGTGTCCGGGAAAATGTTTGGCGGTCGTCAACATACCGTACTGGTGCGCGCCTTCGATGTAGGCGGCCACCATATCGCCGACCAGCTTCGGATCTTCGCCGAATGACCGAATGTTGATGATCGGGTTCGCGGGATTGGAGTTCACATCGGCGCCGGGATACCAGTTCCAATGCACGCCGATAGCTCGCGACTCCTGGGCGGTGATGCGCCCGGCCTCGCGCGCAGATTCCACGTTGCCGGTGGCACCGAACGCCATCGCATGCGGAAAGTCGGTGACATCCTTGAGGCGAAAGGCAAGCCCGCGCTCGAAGTCAGCGGCAAAAATGAGCGGAAACTCGGAGTCCTTCTGCAACTGGTTGGTCACCATGGCGGCTTCGAGCGGCTCATTCTTGTAGAGAAAACCGTCTTCGAAGCGCACCGTCAGCCCGAATCCACCGAGGTGATACTTGCGCATGGTGTCGCGCAGCCTGATGTATTCCGGGCTGTCCACGTTCATGAACTGCGCCACCGACCAGATCATGAACATCTGTCCAATCTTTTGCTCCAGGGACATTCTCTTCAGCGATTCGCGCGCCCACTTCTCGTCCTGCTTGTCGAGATGCACCGGAGCGGGCTGTTGGAAATGATCGGCGGCGTGAGCAAATTTTGGCATGGCGGTTGAAAGAAGCAGCAGGCCAAGGCAGATCGCTCGCGTTGCTTGAGCTGGTTTCATAAGTAATTGTCCGCCAGGCTACCCTTCGGAATGGCTGAAATCGAATCGGAGTGAACGGCTCGCACCTTCCTACCCAAGCTGGTGTCCAAGAAGACGGACGCGAACCTGGGGCGCCAGGCCTCTGCGTCCCGGGTTTCGATTCTTTGTATCAGGGTGCGTAACGGGTGAAGACAAAGTCGCGAGCTTTGACAGGCTCGTGGCAGGGGAAGCAGGTTTTGAGCATCGCCTCGTCGGCAGGTTTGCCATCTTTATCAAACTGAGCGAAACCCCAGCCGCCCGTCGCGGCGTACTTTCTTGAGTCCTTGACCATTAACTGGAGATACCAATCCGGTTGAGGCCCGGGAACGAAAGATTGGGGACGGCCAAAGACTTTGTTGTTTTCCTCCGACGGGACGTAACTCCAGGCCAGCCGGGCAATGATTGTGCCGTCCGGGAACGGAAGCTTTCCTTCCCGGTAGGCCTTGATCGCCACATCGTTGCCCAGAATGGCGCGCAAGTCGTTGAGATTGCCTTCTTCATGGGCCACGGAGATCAACCTCCAGTCGCGGTATCCGGGGGGAATTGTGACTCCGAAGATCGGCGCGGCCTCTCCATCGGCGTGTCCAGATGCGTGGGCCATCCAGACGACCGCGCCGCTCAGCGCTACAACAACTGCAACCAGCACGAAAGCGGTCCCTCTCATACGTGTCCTCCTGCAATATGCTTATTTGACCCACGCTGCTGGAGGCGACGCCGATACGCCAGCTACGCGTGCCCCGCCTCTCCAGCCTCCTTTTCCGCGGATGGGCGCTTCAGCCCTGGCACAATCATCGCCACCTGCGTCTGGTATCGCCGGTACGCGTCTCCGTGAAACGACACCAGGTCTCGTTCTTCAAGGGCTATGCCGACGAAGATGTATCCGGTGGTGGCGACCGCGAAAAGAAGATGGCCGGCTGTCATCACCGGCGTGAACCAGAACGCCATCAGAAAGCCGAGGTAGATCGGGTGCCGGACCAGTTTGTAAAGCAGGGGCGTGCGAAACCCATGGTACGTGTAGGACTGGTCCTTGAGATTCAGATAGACCTGCCTCAAGCCGAAAAGGTCGAAGTGGCTGATCATGAACGTGCTCAGCAGCACGACCAGCCAACCGGCCAGAGACAGCCCACGCAGGAGCCAAATGGCTCCCGGGCTTTCCACCTGCCACACCACGTTCGGGATCGGCGCCCATTGCCAATACAAAAGGTCCAGCAGCAGGCTGGCAATCAATACATACGTGCTGCGCTCGATCGCCTGCGGAACGACCTTGGTCCAGCGCCGCTTGAAGCCCTGGCGCGCCATCACACTATGCTGAATTGCAAACGCTCCGAGCAACAGGGCATCGATCAGCATCGCTTGCGCAAGCGGCTGCGGCGTCCCGCTATCGATCGACTTGGGGACGCCAATGTTGCCCACAAATCCGATCGCATAGAGAAATGTGACGAAGAATATGGCGTAAGCGACCACGCCATACAGGAAACTGAGAGCTTTGCCCATCACAGAACCTCCCCCACCGAGATTCCCATTTGGGACCAATTTCCCCAGATTTTACATCGAAGCCCCGGCGCTTCATCAAAAGAATTTGAGATTTCTCAGCCGGGGGGTCGGGTGCCCAGGTTCACCATTGTGTCGGGAGAACCTGGGGTCACTGTTTTCCGGGAGAACAAAGTGGTGGAAATCGAATCGGAGTGGACGGCCCGAGATAGTGAGTCGAAAATGTTCGGTGGGCCGAACCTCCTTCTACCCAGATTGGCGTCCAAAAGACGGACGCGCGAACTTGGGCACGAGGCACGTCTGGATTATTCAAGAGCGTAAGTAATTTGAAGATGTCATCCCGAGCGAGGGCCGCGCCAAAGGCGCACCCAGCCTGCCGCTGGCTGGAATGGGAAGCAAGTGGGCGACGCGCGGCTCCAAGGTATCGACTTGCACGTGGCCACCGGGAAGCAGAAACATGGGGAGCCGAGTACGGCGGCGGATGACGATGCGACGGAGTCGACCGTAGAAGCTGGGTTGCTGGAGCACATGAAGCAAAAGCTGAAAACGGAAGCGGGACGGGAGCTGTACCGGATGCGCAAGGCGATCGTGGAACCGGTGTTCGGGCAGATCAAAGAGTGGCGCGGGTTTCGACGGTTCCTGCTGCGCGGCTTGCAGAAGGTGAGAGCGGAATGGAAACTGATCT
>Ga0181532_10001091_pt1 | contig 26849 bp, 28 predicted proteins | sample PEATcosm2014_Bin_33_FD_119768 | JGI IMG/M metagenome (GOLD analysis project Ga0181532, IMG submission 119768) | Peatland microbial communities from MTU Mesocosm Facility, Houghton, MI, USA - PEATcosm2014_Bin11_30_metaG | ecosystem: Environmental > Terrestrial > Soil > Wetlands > Peat | place... | reverse complement strand
TTCCATCGGGCCGGAAAGGACCCAACAAATGCCAAACTCCCGCCACTTGTCCGAAATGTTTCGTTAAGTTGGTGGTGATGGCATATCCGCAGGGCCGCTAGAACCGACCTCCGTACGGCCTCAGCGGCTCGATCATCCCCCAGCCCTCAAGCTGTGATCGAGCCGCTTCTATTTGCTCACGGCTCAAGTTCCCCCAACCGGCTCAACCGCGACGAGGCCCGCCGCATGGCGGCGAACTTCGCCAAGCTGCCGGGGTTTTTGCGGCGGGACGGATAATGGCCCCTTTTGGCGGCGGCCGCGACCGCCGAGGATGATTTTTTATACATTAAGTAAACATCCGTAGTTGACCCCGTTATGGACCTGCAAAATTAAGTTTCATGGCCACCTTCATCTATCGATGTCCGTCAACCGGCTACAAGGTCCAAGGTTTCATCGCGGACAGCCCAGCTAAGGACGGCAGCCCAGCCAAAGACAGCGAAGGAACCTTCCGGCCTTTGACTTGCGCGCTCTGTACGCGAATCCACTTGGTTAACCCGACTACCGGGAAAGTCCTCGGCGATTGAGAAGGTGGCCACCATCAAGGGAGGAACCAGCGATGGATACACAGACAAACAACAAAGGCGGTTTGGTCAATAACCTCTGGGTACAAATGGGCGCATTAGCCATTGTGGCGATCATCCTGATCGCGCTTGCCGCGAAGTATTTGTGGTAACTTGCCGAGAGGCCGCCCCAGTTGGCGGCCTCTTTGCTTTTTGCATTGCCATCCCCCCAACTTGCAGAGGGCATGCCTGCCCGGTTTGGTCATTTGCTGCGGCGCATGAGTCTCTTTGTGGCCCATAGCGACGCGCCGCCTCAGGATGGCCGAGCGTCGCTTTCGGCGCAAAGCGGAAATGGCGCTATCATCACTCCCATGCGCCGCTTCCCGCCACCGTGGACGATCGATGAGGCGAACAACGCCTGCTTCATCGTGAAGGACGCAACCGGGCAGGCGCTCGGGTATTTCTATTTCGAGGACGAGCCCGGTCGGCGCTCGGCGGTCAAGCTGCTGACCAGGGACGAGGCGCGGCGGCTGGCGGCGAACTTCGCCAAGCTGCCGGACTTGCTACGGCGGTAGGAGGGACTAAGCCATGGCGCGGATGAGAGCGTCATGTGGGCATAACGCCGCGCCCGACGGCTTTGGCTTGATCGCCCGCATCGGCCGCGCAACATAGGCCGCATGAGAGACCACGATCCGTACCACGAGCTGCCGCTGCCCTGCGTCCTCGACGACGACGACATTGACCGGCTTCTGGAAAGGCTGCGAGCGGTGCATGGCGAGCCGCGCCAGGACATTGCGCCGGGACTCAACCGCCAAGGCCGCGCCCGCAAGGTCGCCTAGGTTATCCGCAGCTCAAAACCTGGCCCGCGCCGCATGGCGGCGAACTTCGCCAAGCTGCCGGACTTAGTGGGTAAGCCGTGAGCGCCATACGGCCAAGCCGCGAACGTGGCCTGGGCGACGTCGATGTGCCCGCGAAGCACCCTGACCGGCGGGCCCGTCGTCCACGAACGCTTCAATACGGCGTGTGAAGAGAGTTCAGCCGCCGAACCGGGCAAGCTCCTCATGCGTGGGAAGGCGGCCCTGCGGCGTCATCTTATCGACGAAGCCAGGTAGAAGTTGGGACAGTTGCGCAGTTACTTCCTGTTCAGACAAACCAGTCTTTTCAGCCAAGGTTTTAACAATCGACGGACCGAGCACTGAACCGAGCGAACCAGGTGAGATCGGCTGATTTTGACCGTTCCCCACCCATGATTTCGCTACGTCGCCAAGATTGCCCTGTTGGAGCTTTTCGAGCAGACCGCCCAATCCTCCCAACAACCCGCCAGCGTCCGCCCCGGTCGTCGGGGTCAAGGTCGGTGCCGAGGCTGGCGCCTGCTTTCGCGTAAGGGCGCCTGATGCCAGCAGCGCAACGAAAGCCAGCATCAGCGGTTTCGCGAGGCCGCTTCCCTGTGGGAGACTTTTGTTGAGCACATCATCAAGGAATCCCATTGGTGCCTCCATATGGTTACGCCGAACCGCCGGTTGCCCTGAATTTCGCGTGCGCCAGCTTCGAGATTATAGTGCATTGTATTAAGTCATCAACGCAACATTTGCGTTGGTGACACTGGATTGACGCCTGCTACGATATAGGCGCAACACGAGCTGGAGGGAAAACCCATGGGAATTATCAGCTGGCTTATACTAGGCCTTATTGCTGGTTTTATTGGCAGCAAGATTGTCAACAAAAGCGGCGAAGGCCTGTGGCTCGATATCGCCCTAGGCATCATCGGTGCCATTGTCGGAGGAGTTCTCTTCAGCGCGGTCGGCATGCAAGGCGTAACCGGTCTCAACATCTGGAGCATGATCGTTGCAGTCGTTGGCTCTGTCGTAGTGCTGTGGGGTTATCATGCGCTGTCCGGCCGTCGGTAATGCGCTTCCTCGCGCCGACCTAACGCACCGTGGCGCACACGTCTGGTGGGCGGTCTCGGACGAGGATTGAAATGAGTAGAAGGAGATTTCTTTCTTTACGTAGTGGTATGTTCGCGACTATCGCAATGATGTGCGCAAGCAGCGAAGCGGTGGCCGACCCGATCGGTTTATGGTTGGCCCGCGACGGGGCGCACGTTGACATTGCCCCATGCGGCAACGAACTCTGTGGTGTTTTGGTGAGCACCGCATCTCCGATCGATCCCGCGACCGCCCTCGTCATCATCGTGACCACCTCACTTAATCCGGGTCATGTTCTCGCGCCGCCGCAAAAAATGGATAGCACGCAACCTTCGACGCGGATGGTTCGTGCATCAAGCTCGTTAAGATTACCCGGTATAGGTTTTACCGTCGTCCCTGTTGTAAAGGCGTCCTGACCACTTATTGACGCTGATCGCTCGTCGGCGTCACGGCAGGTCGTTGCGCTTTTGACGGCGACTTTCGGTCGCATTGCGATTAAAACCTGAGCACCGATCAGCGGACGACTTCGCAAATTCGGATCAATATTGTTCTTATCCGCCCACGGCCGACCCGGTGATCGAATAGTTGGATTCGCCGAGAGTCTGCTCCGGGTCATTCACGAAGAACAGCGGACCGACGTTAGCGCAGGGTGTTGCAAGCGAAGGCGACGGACCGTCGCTTGAGGTCATGAGCCGACTGTCACGGCACCTGAGCCAGCCGGGATCGCGACGACGACAGAGTGTCCTGGGCCAGGCCCGGACCGTATATTGAGAATGCCGTCAGGTACAGCCCGCCGCATGGCGGCGAACTTCGCCAAGCCGCCGGAGATGCTGCGCCGGTCGCATAATGCCGCATAGGGCCGGCAGCTATTATCAACGCGCGTTGACCGATCGGTGTTATTATGCGCACACGGGTTGATTCATCTCGACAAGAACAATGCCCAATTATTTGCTCATAGCCGGCTTCAGTCGCAACTGGGGCGGTTGGCTTGCCAACGAAGCATTTGAATATCTTCTCGGGTGCGAGGAGATAGATAACCTCCTACGGCACAAACTGTGGCAAAGCAAAACAACCGGTACTCGCTGACCTGCAGCGGGCCTACAATCACAACCGAGACGCTACGGTTGGGAAGCAGCTCCAAATTCTCGTAACGGCTCTAGTCGGAATGTTCAACGCCATGGCGCAGGCGTTCATGCGGCGAGAATTCGAGCTTAACATCGACACCCACTACTCAATTCGCTCGTTCCTTGAACGCTTCGACGCCATCTTTACGCTGAATCAAGACACTTTACTCGAATATCATTATCTACACGCCGTGGTTGGGAGAGGCCGCTGGAGCGCCGCCCGAGTACCCGGCATTAAGCCTCTTAATCCAGGCCATCAAACGGGCCTACCGCTCGACCGGGTTGCTTTGATGCAACCCGACGAGTTCGACCTCAACGCGCGCATCCAACCTTATTTCAAGCTTCACGGCTCATCTAATTGGATGTCAGGGCCGACCGGCGAGCGCCTTCTAGTCATGGGTGGCAACAAGGCCATCAGCATCAATCAGTTTCCCATCCTTACACGATACCACGCCGAGTTTCAGCGATTAATCAATGTCGGCGGTTCGCGGCTGATGGTGATCGGGTATAGTTTCAGCGATGCGCACATCAATAAAGTTATTGGAGAAGCGATCGATGCAAATCGGCTAAAGCTTTTCATCGTAGATCCACAAGGAGTGGATGTAATCGACAAGTGCAAACCAACCCCAATTCGCATTCCTGATCCTTATATGGAGAAGCTTGCGCCTCACATCATCGGCGCGTCGAGGCGGTCGCTCGTCGAAACCTTCGCATCAGACGTCGTCGAGTTCGACAAACTTTCAAGATTTTTCCCCTAGATCATCTCGTAGAACCCGGCCGAAGGCTGAAGCTTTCGCCCATGACCATCGATTGGTGCTAGGTTTACTGCCTGCTCGTGTTGGGGACACGGCGCGTTTGCATTCAAACCCGGTGGAGGAATGGTTTGAACTGGGAGGAAGAGCAGGAACGGCTGACACTGGAGGCGCGGCTGCTCGCGTCCAGCCCAGAAGCTGTCTTTGAGGAACTCAAGAAGCTGAGTGCCAAGACGAGGGCACATTCATTCTGGAATAATTCCGGCGACAAATACGAGATCAGCCTCGTTAGTCGGAACGAGCGACTCATTAATCTCGGCCTCGCTGCCTATGGCACGAACCAGGAAGTACTGAAGGCGCTCTACAAGCACGGTTTAGAGCCAGCCAAGGATGTCTCTGACACCAGCTATAAGGAAGGCCTGCGGATCGGCTGTCTGTCCAACAGCACTGCACCGGCAGCCCATTTCTCTTTCCAGTTCCCGATTGAAATCATCGGATCGGAGGAGATCAGGCGCATCGTCAATGACGCTAGCAGTAGTGAAGTAGCGGCGCTCATCCAAAATCCGAAAGTATCGGACAGGCTGCTAGAGGCGCTCTACAAGCACCAGGGTGCATTCGCGGACACGCCGGAAGAGCGTTGGTGCCAACTCGTCTTCTTGTCGGCCTCGAATGCTCGGATTGTGACCGATAACCCAGGCGACGACATGCCGGACATGGGGCACTACGGCATTCACAAGTCCATCTTCGAACTTCTGGAGACCGCGCCGGTCAATTACCGCTGGCTCCGTACGCTCTATCATTTGCTCGACCATTTGGATTTTCTGCAGGTCCATCCGGCCGAGCGTATCGACCATGTGCTCGGGCGCTGGGCCCAGCTCCCAACTTCGAAAGAGAAGGGTAGTTTGGAGGAGGGCTATTTCACAGCGCTGAACATCAGGGACGAATTTCGGTGCCTTATAGCTGCCCTCTATGGTCGTGGCTATGCGAAGAATAAGACCGTCCTTCACGGCAACCGCGATGCCGAAGATGTCGCACTCAGGTGCGCTTACTATGCCAAGGGCGACCTCACAACAAAGGATATGGCGGCGGGGTACAAGAAAGACGGAGCCGTTTTTACCTTTGCCGCCATGCTGAATTCGCGCGTGCACCAGCGGAGTGAACTGCGGCAGCTCATGGAAGAGGAGTACCTAGGCGGCGACATGGCTCAGCGCTGGCTGAAGTACGATGAGCAACTGCGAAAAGAACGGCCATACTCCGTGCCGCCGGTATCGGCAGAGCTTCCGATCGAAACAGCACCAAAGACGCCGGATGCTGCAGCTACCCAGTCTTCCATCACTGAGCTGCAAAAAGGGCTAACGACGCTCGCGAGGCGCGTTTCCGAGTTGCGCCAGCTCGTGATCGTCGCCGCGATTATCCTAGGTCTTCTGATCTACTTCCGGTTCAGGTACTGAGGTTAGCAGCTCCGACCGCATGTCCTGGGCGCTGGACGCCCGGCGGCCGGTCCTTGAATAGTTCGAAAACGCCCCTCACCAAGGACGACGAGGGCCCGTCGGAATCGCGGCGAGCTTCGCCAAGCTGCCGGAGCTGGTGCGCCGAAAGGACGACAGCCCGTAGAGGGCTTCGTGCCGCCCCAACCGTGGCCGCCGGTGCGTTATTTGGCTGAGCCGCTAGTTCGGCCTCGGCTGGAGGCGAGAGCGAGCCCTGGGGCCCTGCAAAATAATTCCGTAGTTTTTTCCGTAGTTCTCCGTTCCGATTCCTGCCTTTTGGTGCCCTTTCGTTCCCCTAATACCTCCGCAACGTCGGAACGGGAGGCACCCAGAAGTGGCGATTTTGCGCTGATTTAATTGGGGGTTTGTTGGTCGGAGCGCCGAGATTTGAACTCGGGACCCCCAGTCCCCCAGACTGGTGCGCTAACCGGGCTGCGCTACGCTCCGTCGATGCGGCCGGACTATAGTGAGCGGCCTCCGCAGGCACAAGACGCCCGGCCGCAACAGGCGCTCGCGCGGCGCCGCATGACAACGTACACTACGTTCCCTGTCGGCGACCTGGACAATCGGATTCCCCCGTGAAGCGGTTTTATAGCGCCACGATCAACTCGCTGCGTGCGTTCGCGTACGGCGCCAGACACGAAGCCGCGCTGCGCGAGGAGATGATCGCGCTCTTGCTCGGGCTCCCCCTCGGCCTCGTCATCGCGCCGAGCGCGGCGTGGTACGTCGCCATGATCGGGACCTTGCTCGTCCTGCTCGCGGTCGAATTGTTGAACACCGCGATCGAGAAGCTGGCCGACCATGTCACCCCCGACCACCACGTCGAGATCGGCCGCATCAAGGACTACGGCTCGGCGGCAGTGTTCTGCGCGATCTGCCTCGGCGGACTCATTTGGCTGGCGGCGATCACGGTGCGCTGGGGGTTCATCTGACAACACGTAAGACGAGCCCGATGGCGCTAGGGGCGACGCCCCACGACATTTTCAAGTTCTCTGCCGCACCACACGGCCGACAATGCTTGTTATCGCGAGCTCACGGAATTGGTTTCGACACGCTTAGTACGATGCTTCCATCGGCCCCGCGCTGCAATTGAGCGCGCAGCGGATAGTTGCGCGCCCACGCGGGAACCTCGGTCCGCCAGTCGAGGACAAGCCCGCTATCCTGCCGTGTTATGTGCACATTGCCGGCAACGAGATCGTGAAATTCGTCAAAGCCGATGCGATAAGTCGCCTCGTCCGCAGCCGTGACCGGGGGCAAAAAATCGACTGTCAATGTATGCGGGCCTCGCCGATCAACATAACGCTCGATCTGCCCCTGAGCATCGGCGAGCAGTTCGATTTGGTCGCCGCGCGCGCGAGTGGCGACGTAAAGACGGCGCGCAGTATCCGCGCTCTGCTGCTCGCGAAAATTCAATTCGCCCGCGATCCCGGCGCCGAACGAGACCCGACTCTCGCCGAACGGAATCGTGCCGACAAAGATATTGCGGCTATAGGCGGCACGGAAAGGCGGCGGGGGTTCATTCGCGCGCGGCTCCGACACTTCGATGCCGTCAATGGTGACAGCGCTCTGTTCCGTTCGTGCCGTCGACTCGCGATGGAAGAGCAGGAAAAGACGATCGGCGCTGTGGCCGGTCTGATCGGTGAGCCCGGCGCCGAGGTGCGATAAATGGGCGCCAGGCGCGAAATCTACGTTGATGGTCACCGGCTTGCCCTGCCCGTCGGCAAAGCGCACGAAAAGGCCAAGCGGCGTTTCAGCACCACCGGTCGTAGCGTAATCAATAGCCGCATATGTCCAGCCGGTGCTCGCCGCCAGGTCGCGACAGTTGATGTAATGATGCTGCCGTTTAGGCGACGCGCGCTCGGTGAAAACGCCCAGACCAATGGCGGCGCGGCCGCCGAAGTTGCCGAACTCATCACCTCTACGGCCCCGTAGAGGGGATCTCGCGGCAGCCATACGTACCAGTGATTGTCCCAATGGTGGAACTCGGTCACGAAGGGCACGATCGGCTCGGCCGATCGTGCCGCCAAAGTCGGCGCTGTCAATGCGATGAGCGACAAAGCGAAAATTCTGAGCATGGCGTCGCTAGCTCGAAGTGCTCGAGCACCTGGCACATTTTGTGTGCGCGGGTCTAACCAAATGTAGTGGAAACTCTTTCCACCTCAAGGGAGTGATTCAAACTTCGACGCGATGGCCGTCGGTAGCCCGCCGCGCCCGGTCAGCCAGGCTCATTTCAACTCAGAACGGGCTCGGCACCATCGCCGCGCTTGCGGCGAAACTCGGCTCCGCCACGTGGCGGCGGCGGAAATTGATGGTTGCCGCCGTCAGTCCCCAGATCAGGCCGAGCTGCAGAAAGAAGTGGCGCCAGTGATCGGTGTCGACGATAAAACCTTCGGCCGCCTCGCCGACGAAAGCCGCATAGGCGGCGATCAGATAGTTCTGCCACGGCGTCGGCAGCAGCGCCACTCCCAGCCCGCTCGTCAGCGTGACAGCCACGATCGTCAAATAGGCGGCGCCGCCGAGCCAGCCATAGACCAGAAAACCCTGCATATAAACGTCGTGCTGCTGCGTGCCGAACACCCGGCTGAACGCAAACGGCCCCATGCCATTCGGATGATCGAGGATCACGCTGAGCGCCAGTCTTTGTTCCCAGAAGCGGCCGCCCGGCCCGATGTCGTAGGGCTGAATCGCCTTGGCGCGCTCCAGGAACAGGTCGTGGACGGAATCGATCGACATCATGCCGATCACAAGCAGCAGCACCCCTATGGCCGCGACGATGCTGAACAACAAAACGCGGGCGCGCATGCGCGGGTCCGGCGTCGTGACGAAGAGCAGCGCGACCGCGACCGCGGCGGAGATCGCGAAATGCCCCCAGGCGCCGCGCGAAAAGCTCAGGAACAGGCCGGCCGCCAAGATCGCCGTGATGACCAGGCTGGAGAGCCGGATGCCGCGCGTCATCAGGTCGATCAGCAGCATGATGAGCGGGAAGATCAGGAACGGCCCGTAAACGTTCGGGTCCTTGAAGGTCGCGCTGACGCGGTCATTGGCCAGAAATATGTCGGAGCCGGGAAGCAGATGGAAGAAGCCGATATAGCCCGCCGCCGTGGCGATCAGCGCGGCGAGGATATAGCCGCGGCGTAGGATCGTCAGCCGCACCAGATCGCCATCGCAGAACAGGCACGCGAACATGATCGCCGCAAGCCCCAAATAGAGCGAGGTGCCGACGTATTGGATGGTTTGTTGCTGGTCGCCGACCTGGATCAGCGACAGACAACCGCCAACCAGCCAGATCGTCAGCAGCACCACCAGCGGGGCGAGCTTGCGGTCGAACGGCACGCGGGCGCCGACGCAGACGAAGAGCAGCGCGATCATCAGGGCGTCGTGCGGCGACGGCTCGATGAAGGCAACCGAGCTGGTCAGCACCGTGACGAACAGCACGATATTCAAGAGCCGCTGCGGCAACGCCACGGCCGCGCCGGAAGTTTCGCCTTCGGCGACGGCCGCCGCCGGGCTCTCGGCTTCGCTCAATACGCGTTCTCCGTGCGGATCAGCGCGAACGGGGTCTGCGCCAGGATGTAGAGGTCGAGCAAGATCGACCAGTTCTCGATGTAGTAGAGGTCGTGCTCGACGCGACGCTGGATTTTTTCCTGGCGGTCGGTTTCGCCGCGCCAGCCGTGGATCTGCGCCCAGCCGGTGATGCCGGGCTTGACGCGGTGGCGGGCAAAATAGCCGTCGACCGCCTCGTCGTAGAGGCGGTTCTCGGCCTTGGCGTGCAAGGCATGCGGGCGGGGCCCGACCAGCGACAGATTGCCGGCGAACACGACGTTGAAAAGCTGTGGCAGCTCGTCAAGGCTGGTCTTGCGGATGAAACGGCCGACCCGCGTCACCCGGGCATCGCCTTGGGTCACCAGCTTGCTGGCGGTTGCGTCCGCCTGATCGGCATACATCGAACGGAACTTGTAGATTTCGACGAGCTCGTTGTTGAAGCCGTAGCGCTTCTGCTTGAAGATCGCCGGGCCCTTGCTGTCGAGTTTGATGGCGATGGCGACGATAAGCATGATCGGTGCGGCACAGATCAATGCCAGCGAGCCGACGATCTTGTCGAACAGCCATTTCATCACCACGTCCCAGTCCGCGATCGGCTTGTCGAAAATGTCGAGCACCGGGACGCTGCCGACATAGGAATAGGAACGCGGGCGGTAGTGCAGTTTATTGGTGTGGGCGGACAGCCGAATGTCGACCGGCAGCACCCAGAGTTTCTTGAGCATCTGCAGGATGCGGCTTTCCGCCGAGATCGGCAGCGAGAAGATCACCAGGTCGACGCGGGTATGGCGGGCGAACGCCACCAGATCATCGACCGTGCCGAGCTTGGGCACGCCGCCGCAGCTGGCGAGACTGCGGTCGTCGCTGCGATCGTCGAACACGCCGATGACGTGCACGTCGGAATCGCGCTGGGCGGCGAGCGAGTGGATCAGCGACTCGCCGTTGCCGTCGGCGCCAACCACGACGGTGCGGCGATCGAGCCGGCCTTCGCGCGTCCAGCGGCGGACCAGGAGAAACAGCGCGCGCCGGAAGGCGATCAAGGCGAACAGCCCGAGCACGTAGAAGGTGCCGAGCCACGCCCGGGAGAACTGGTCGCCGGCTTTGGCGAAGAATGACACGCTGATAGCGATCAGAAACACTACCGACCAGGCCGAAGCGAGCCGCATATACTGCTTCTCGTGGCCGCGGAACGCCTGAACCTGATAGATATCGGCCACCTGGAACGCCAGCATGGCAAGAAGCGCGATGCCGAGAATGGCGGCGAAGTAATACCAGGCGAAGCCGTGGGCGGGCACCACGTAACAGACGTACACGCCGAAACCGACCGCCGCGACCAGCGCGATTTCGATGACGCGGACCAAGCCTGCCAGCACGATCGGCGAAAAGGCGGCCTCGTAGGGTTGCGCGGCGACCGCCCGAGCGGCGGGCGACAGCCCCGGTTCTGCGATCGGCCGCGCGCCGCCGCGCGGTATCGCCGACGCTGCCGACAAGATCGCGGAAGCCGTTCCGAACATCGCGCCGCGCTCAGGCTTGGACATGTTTGACACGCGTTTTGCTGCCGCAGCCGGGCGCAGGAACGCTCCGCAAGCAGTCTGAGGGGCAAAATAGTGAATAAAGTTCAAAAATTGGTTATGTGAACGGCGCGAAGTTTTCGCATGGCAAGCGCCTCGCGATAGGCGGCGATCCCGCCGTCCACCATGGTGGTTGACGAGAACACCCTGTGGACCCGCGATTTGACCAGTTGCGCTGCGCGGTTGAGTTGTCCCGGGCCGTCGATCGCGGCCCCGATCGCGCCGACCAGCGCGCCGACATCGTCGCGCGCGATGAGATGTTCGGCTTGAGGGCCGAAAATTTCCGGGATGCCGCCGACGCGGGTGGCGATGATCGGCACGCCGGCGGCGGCCGCCTCCAGCACCACATAGGGCAGCGATTCGGCGCGTGACGGCAGGGCCAGCATACGCCCCATGGCGAAGGCCTCGCGCGCCGGCTGATAGCCGACGAAACGGATCTGACCGCCGACCCCGAGACGCTGCGCCTGGGCCACAAGCTCCGGGCCTTGCGGCCCTTCGCCGGCGATGGTCGCGCTCACGCGCCGGCCGGAGCGATTGAGCATCGCCAGCGCTTCGATGAGGACGTCGATGCCCTTGACCGGCCGCAATTCGCCCACGCAAACGATATCCGTCGCATCGCCTCTGACCGCGACCGGCGCGAATTCGCTGTCGCCGACACCGTTGCGCACGATGCGCACCATGGCGCGCGGCCGGCCGATCTCGGCGCGAAACAGGTCGGCCACGTAGGCGCTTTCGAACAGAAAAAGGTCGGTGCGCCACCGCAGCAGCCACTCCAGCTTGCGGTAAAAGGCGCCTCGGAAGCTGCCCGGAGAATAGACCAGTGAGCCGCCATGGGGCGTATAGACGCGGATGGCGTTTGGCGCGCTCGGCGCCAGCCGCGCCAGCGCGGCGCCTTTGGCGCCGTGGCCGTGCAGCACGTCGGGGGCGATGAGCCTGATCCGCTGCGAAATCACACGCAGCGCGCCGATGTCGGACGGGCTGAGCTCGCGGGTGATGGCGACGCGCTGCAGGCCGAGCGCGAGATGCGGAACAAGTTCGGCAAGAGCCGCGTCGGCGCGCGCCCCGCCGGTCGTTGAATCGACGATGAGGCCGACGCGGTGGCCGCGCGCAGATTGGCCGTTGGCGACGTCAAGTACATGGCGAAACAGGCCGCCGAGCGGCGCGCGCAAAATGTGCAAGATCTTGAGGCTTAGGACGGACGCCGTGTGCGGCGTCCCGGCCGCGGCGGCGGAGATCGCGGGAGCAGCCGAAGCGGCCGCAGCTTGCATCGATGCGACGGCCCGCACGTCGCCCATGGAGCGAATCCTTAAAAGTCGCGGCAGAGAGTTAAGTCCGATTGAGCCGTGCCGGGGTTAAGAAAGCCTGACCGGCGACCGGATGCGGCCCGTTTTCCTCGGTCTGCTGTTCGCTCGCGCTTGGATGGAAGGATGGGGAAATGGGCCTTTAACGGGATAGCAACCATAATCGGCTGTTATCGGGATCGCCAATCTAACGGGTCCGCAGGAGCCGCGAAATGAGTGTGGCGGCACAGTCGCATCGGCCTTCGTTGCGAGGGCAATTCATGGACGCGGATTTCGATATCCCGGCGCTCGGCGCGGCGCTCTGGCGCAATAAATGGCAGATCCTGCGCCCGACTATCCTGATCGCGTTGGCCACGCTCGCCGTGGTCATGGTGATCTCGCCCAAATATCTTTCCGAGTCGCGGGTGCTCGTCGTCGGCCGCGACAACATTTACCTTCGCCCGGACGCCGACAAAGACATTATCGACCGCAGCGTGGTCGACCCGGAGGCGGTGACCAGCCAGGTCCAGCTCATCCTGTCGCGCGATCTCGCCAGCGAAGTGATCGCCAAGCTCAAGCTCGGCGAGCACCGCGAGTTCGATCCGGCGCTCGGCGGCGTCTCGCTGGTCAAGGGCATTCTCGGCTTCTTCGGCGTCATCAAGAACCCGATGAGCATGACGCCGGAAGAGCGCGTGCTCGAAGCCTATTACGACCGGCTCAGCGTCTACCCGGTCGACAAATCGCGCGTCATTGTCATCGGCTTTCTGTCCGAGAATCCGGAGCTCGCCGCGCGCGGCGCCAACGCTGTCGCCGACGCCTATCTGCAGCGCCAGCAGGCGGCCAAGCAGGAGCAGGCGCGCAGCGCCGGGCAATGGCTGTTCGGCGAGATCGAATCGATGCGCAAGAAGGTGGCTGACGCCGAAGCCAAGGTCGAGGCGTTCCGCGCCAAATCCAATCTGCTGGTCGGGCCCAACAACACCACGCTGTCGGCTCAGCAACTCGGCGACCTCAACGCCCAGCTTGCCGCCGCGCGCGCCCAAAAGGCCGACGCCGAAGCCAGGGCCACGCTGATTCGCAAAATGCTGCAATCCGGCGAGCCGATCGAATCTTCCGACATTCTCAATTCGGAGCTCATTCGCCGGCTTTCCGAGCAGCGCGTGACGCTGCGCGCGCAGCTTGCCGAGCAGTCGTCGTCGCTGCTCGACAATCATCCGCGCATCAAGGAATTGAAGGCGCAGATCGCCGACCTCGACAAGCAGATCAGGAAAGAAGCCGAGATCATGGCGCGCTCGCTGGAAAACGATTCCAAGCTCGCCGACGCGCGGGTGGAATCGCAGCTGGCGACGTTCGACCAGCTTAAGGGCCAAGCGGCGACCACCAACGAGCAGGATATCCAGTTGCGCGCGCTCGAGCGCGACGCCAAGTCGCAGCGTGATCTGCTCGAATCGTATCTGGCCAAATACCGCGAGGCGAGTGCCCGCGACACCATCAATTCAGCGCCGCCCGATGCCCGGGTGATTTCGCGCGCCACGGTGTCGAACGTGCCGGCTTATCCGAAAAAACTGCCGACGGTGCTGATCGCGGCCTTGGCGACGCTGGTGCTGTGTTCCGGCATGGTTTTGACCCGCGAGCTGTTGGCAAGCCCGCTTGGTCGAGCGACGGGCCGAACGACGGGCAAAACCTTCGGTGAAGGGACGGCGGCATCGGTTCGCACTCCCGCGGCGGCCGGCGCGACCACCGCTGCCGCGCCGCTGGGACGGCGCCCGGTCGGGCGCGGCTCCTTCACCGAGCGGATCGCTTCGGTGATACGGCGGCCGCAACTCCCCGGCATTCCGATCAGCGCCATCGAGGAATTTGCCGATAATCTGCGGCGGGAAAGCGAGGACGGCACGCAGATCGCCGTCCTCGGCGTCGCACCCGGCATGGACACGACGGGCACCGCGATCAAGTTCGCTCGCGCGCTCGCCGACAAGGCCCGCGTGGTGCTGGTCGGGCTCGGTTCGGGGGACGCCGCGCTCAAGGTGAATTCCGGCGATCCGTACGCGGCCGGACTTGCGGAACTGGCGCAGGGCAGGGCCTCGTTCGGCGACATCATCACCAAGGACAGGTCTTCGGGCCTCAACCTCATCGTTTCGGGACACGAGCCGGCGGATCGCGGCGAGCTGTTATTCGCCCCCGGCATGGTCAAAAACTTGGACGCGCTGGCGGCCGCCTATGGCCACGTCGTGATCGATGGCGGCGCGATCGGCGGCCCGGACTTTGGCAGACAAGATATGGCGGTGCTGGCCGAATTGGCCCCGCACGCGCTGCTCTTGGTCGAGACGCTGTCGAGCGCCGCGACGGCGGACGCGCACGACCGCCTGTTGGGGGCCGGCTTCGGCCACGTGACGATCATCGTCGCCGGCCGTGCCAATACGGCGTTCAAATCCGCGGCGGCGGCCTAGCTCGCCAGCGGCGCAGTCCTTTGGCGCTTTCACCTCTCCCCAACCGAAGCCGGATGTTTCCGACTTCGGTTACTCTTAAATTGCTGAACTCGGGAACACCCGAGTTCAGTGGGGAGAGGTCGCGCGCCAACGGGTCCGGCCCGATGACAGGCTCCGCGAGCGGGTGAGGGGGCGGGACGGGAGGATCCGAAACAGTTTTCGCCGGTCCGCGTCATATCCGATAATGCCCCGCCACGATGCAAAAGAGACGGGACACATGAGGAGACCGGACATGACCATTCGCCAAGCGTTGCCGGCCGCGGCGACGGCCGAACATCTCGCGCGTTTGCTACCGCAGCTTGCCGAGCTCGGCGCGACCCGCCGCGGGCTGTTGCTCGCGCCGCTCTTCGCCGCGCTGCCGCTTAGCCTCACCGGCGACCAGGCGGCGGCGATCGACCCCGCGCAAACCCAGGTCACGCTGCGCGACCAGTATCAATGGCGGCCGGCGCTTCCCGGCGGCCGCCGCACGCGGTCGAGACCGTGCCGGTGTTCGGTGCCACCGACAGACCCGGGCAATATGTCGTGCTGATCAAATGGTATCCGGGCTTTATGAGCGCGCCGCACGCTTACGTCACCGACCGGCTGTGCTTTGTCCTCTCCGGCACCTGGTGGGTGAATTCCGGCGAGAACTTCGAGCCGCAGGCGACGGTTCCTGTCCCCGCCGGCGGCTTCGTCCGCCGCGTCGCCCACACCCCGCACTACGACGGCGTCAAGAACGGCGAAAAGGAGCCCGCCGTGATCGGCATTTTCGGGGAGGCGCCGATTCAGCTGAAATGGATCGATCCCAGCAAGCCGGGCGTGCGGGCGGTCTAGGGTCGCAACCCGCGTCCTCGGCTTTGCGTGCTCAGGTGGGTTTGCGACCGCAACAGCCGCCGTACCGGGGGTGCCGGGGGTGCCGGCGCGCCGTGGTATCCGGGTATGAGGCCCTCGGGAAGCTTTACCCTCCGTACCTTTACCGGTTGCGACAATCGCGCATTGTGCTTTTATAGTGCCAATGTAAGGGAAACGAATCGATGCTGACACGCAGCGCCAATGCCGTGGACATTCATGTCGGCCGCCGGGTGCGGACGGCGCGGCTCGCCCAGCGCATCTCGCAGGAAAAACTCGCGGATGCCGTCGGCGTAAGCTTCCAGCAAATTCAGAAATACGAAAAAGGCGTGAACCGCATCGGCACCGGACGGCTGCACGCCATAGCAAAGTTTTTTGACTTGCCGGTGACCTATTTCTTCGACGGCATCGACAAGCATCCGGGCAAGGCGGCCCGCGATAACAGCATGAGCGCCATCACCGAAGCCTTGAGCACCAAGGAAGGCACCCGCATTGCGGTCGCTCTCTCCCGCATTCAGAGCCCGAAAATGCGGCGGCGCATCGCCGATCTTCTGGAAGCGATCATGAAGGAAGAACGCGGCCAGGCGCGCGCCCTGAGCGCCTGAGATTTTTTGGGCCTGCCACATCCGACCCCTCGCCAAACGCGACGCGCTCTTCGGCTCGCTCCAGCATCGCGCGTTTCGCGGCGAGCTGTGAGCTTCTTCGCCACCGCCTCATAGCGACGACATTTGCTCGGCGCATACCAATCGCGTCATGGCCGGACTGGTTCCGGCCATCCACGTCTTTATCTTCGCTCAGTCCGAAGACGTGGATGCCCGCGACATAGGCGAGCGAAGCGACGCCGTTCTTCAAACGGCTATCAGATATTCGAACAGGTAGCCCATTTCCAGATTGGGCACCGCAGCGGGATGCAGATCGACAGTCGAGAATTCCTTGATGATCTCGAACAGCATGTTGTTTTCGTCGAGCTTCTCGATCTCAGCCTCGAACTCGAACCGGTCGAAGATTTCGCGCAAGGCGTTGGGTTACCTGACCAGAGACTATACCCTTTTCCCGCGACCGAAGGTCTGGATTGCTTCGTCGCTTCGCTCCTCGCAATGACGAGGGGCTCGGACCGCGCCGCCCCCGCTACTCCCTCAGCTCACAGTCTTCGAGATTGACGAGCTGGCCGTTTTGATCCTGGTTGATCTTGCCGGTGACTTTAACGGCGTCGCCGACGCGCAGCGTGGCGAGTTTGGCTTTCGCGCTATCGGCAAAGGTACATTGAATGTTGTTGTTGTCCTTTTTCAGCATGACAACGCCGCCGGTGGCGATGCCGAGGACCCGCATGCTGGTTGTCTCGATCCATTTGCCGGTTTCATTTACCATTGGCGCACCGCCCGGCGCAGCGTCGCCGCCGGCATAAAGCTCGCGCAATTCGGCGACCGATCGTTGTGTATAGACTTTCCCGCCGCCGGCGGCGGGCGGGGGCTGCGGCGCCGGCGCGGCGGCAGGCTGCGCCTCAAATTGCTGTGTCCGCCGCTTCAAAGCCGCGGCCTCGGACAGGGCCGCATCGCGTTGCCGCGTGGCTGCATCCAATTGTTTCTGCATCGACGCGGCGGCCTTGGCCTTCTCGCCGGCCGGCGCGGGCGCAGCTTTCTCACGCAAGGCGTCGAGCTGCTGCTTGAGATTGTCGCGATCGCCGGTGATCGCGGCCAGGCGGAGCTTGGCGGCGTCCAATTCCCGTTGCATCGGCTCGATCGCCTTAGCGATGGCTTCGGCTGACGGCGGATCGTGAATGACCGTGGGTGGCGAAGCCGGCGCGAATTTTTGCAGATAAATATCGTATCCAGGCGTGCCCGCCGCCGCCAGCAGCGCCGCGATCATCAGCCATGAGCGAAATGAGCTGCCGGGCATGCGAGCCTTAAGCGAATGATCGGCCGGGATTTAAGATTTAGTCCCGACCCAGCGTGAAGTGTGGCGCTTTCCCGGCGGCCGGGCAAGATTCAACACCCTTCGTGTCTCCGACGCCGTGACGCCATCTTGACATCCGTCCCCGCTTCAGTTACATATAGCGAATCTCGCTCATCGAGGGCGCCTTTCCGGAAGGCATGCCTGAAGGGTGGAGCGGGACGCGGTCCCCGCGCGCGGAATTGCCAATCCGCACCCGGGCGGCTCTGGGGCACCACTCGGCCGGCAATAGGACCGGTCTGCGGGGAGCCCGCTGGACTGGACAAGCGTGAGGTCAGGCAAAACACCTGCCTCTGCCCCGTTCCAGGAAACGTGGTTCTGGAGCTGAGTCAGCCGGCTACGGCCGGATTGGCGAGTGCCGCGGTAGAGCGCCGGAAGGAGAGCGCGCCCCGACTTTTAGCGCGCTTCCGCGCCCGTGCATATTCAAGCGGCGACGTTTGGATATGTGGCGCGGACCGTGGACGGCGTGGCCTTTCGGCGCTCCGCCTCCCTCTTTCTTGCGCATGATCATGCGCGGCGAGGGAAGCGAATCTTGCTTGGTGGTTGGCATAGCTCGGGCGCTGGTGCGTCGCGAGAACGAATTTTTATTTCGTCATTGCGAGGAGCCAACGGGTCCGGCCCGAAGTGGCCGGCCCGATGACAGGCTCCGCAATCCGGGTGAGGGGGCCTATCCGCGAGTCTGGGCCAAGCGGGACCCCCCTCACCCCAACTCTCACCCCCCACGCGACCGCACGCGGGGAGAGGGAGCGCGGATCGCGCCGCGAGAAGGAATGCGCTTATCCTTCCCCGCTTCGCGGGGCAGGATGAAGCCCAGGTTTAACCCTTCCGCGCCTTTGCAAAGGATTATCAACGAAGGGATGGAATAGTGCGGCCGGCAAAGCAGGGTGTCATCCGTGGCCGGGCTCAGACAAACCATCATCCGCGGCGGGCTTGAATCGCTGTATTTTTCCGGCGCGCATGCGGCGCTCAGGCCTCTGTTCGGCGGCGTCGGCGTCATTTTGACCTTGCACCACGTGCGGCCGCCGCGACCCGACCGCTTCCAGCCCAATCGCCTGCTCGAGATCACGCCGCGCTTTTTATCCCGCGTCGTCGCGCTGCTGCGCCGCTCCGGCCTCGACCTCGTCAGCCTCGACGAGATGCACCGCCGCATGACCGAAGGCGATTTCCCCCGACGCTTCGTCTGCCTGACTTTCGACGACGGCTACCGCGACACGATGCATTTCGCCTATCCGATCCTCAAGGCCGCCGGCGTGCCGTTTGCGGTCTACGTCGCCTCGAGCTTCCCCGACCGGCTCGGCGAGCTGTGGTGGCTGGCGCTCGAAGCGGTGATCGCCAACAACAACCATATTGGCGTCGTCATCGACGGCGAGAACCGCACCTTCGCCTGCACCACCCTCGCTGAAAAACGCGCGCTGTACGGCGAGCTTTATTGGTGGCTGCGCCGCCGGCCGACGGAAGCCGAAACGCGCGCCATCGTGTGCAACCTGGCGGCTTGCTATCAGGTGGACGTCGCGGCGTTCTGCAAGGATCTGTGCATGGACTGGCCGGAGATCGTGCAACTCGCCGCCGATCCGCTGGTGACTATCGGTGCGCATACCGTCAATCATCCGGTGCTGGCGCGGCTGCCGGCGGATGCCGCGCGCGGGGAAATGGATTTGAGCCGCTCGGTGATCGAGGCGGCGCTGAGCGTGCGGCCGCAGCATCTGGCCTATCCGTTCGGCGACCCGACCGCGGCCGGCCAGCGCGAATTCGCCGCCGCCGCCGCGCTCGGTTTCAAAACCGCGGTGACGACGCGGCCCGGCGTGCTGCTTGCCGCGCACCGCGAGCGCCTGACCGCGCTGCCGCGCATCTCGCTCAACGGCGAGTACCAGCAGCTGCGCTACGTCCGCGTGCTCATGTCCGGCTCGGCGACCGCGATGTGGAACGGTTTTCGCGGCAAGGCGGCGTAAGTGATTGACCGCCTCAGGGTGACGGAGCGCGCCGGCTCATCCAGGCGACGACCGGCATCGCCGGCACCACCCAGCCGATTCCCGCGACTACATAATAAAGCGTTGAGGCGATCGCATTGTCGCGGATGGCGGGAAACTGCGCCAGCGCCACGGCGACGAGCGCCCAGGCGGTGACCAGGGCGAACAGCGCGATGGCGCCGATGAATTTGCGCAAGCGAAGCGGCATGGAGACGGTGCTAATGACATGTCGCGAGCGACACAAGGTCCATTGCGAGGATGGCGGCCGGCACGATATGGTCCGCGCGCTCCGCAAAAGCGATCGACATGACGGCAACACCCGAATTTCATCACCGCGCCATCCGGCTGTGGCTCTACGCCGTCGCCGCGCTGGTTTTGGCCATGGTCCTGGTCGGCGGCGCCACCCGGCTCACAGAATCCGGCCTCTCGATCACCGAGTGGAAGCCGGTGATGGGCACGTTGCCGCCGCTGGGCGAAAGTGGGTGGCAGGCCGAATTCGAAAAATATCAGGCCATCCCGCAATACCGCGAACTCAACGCCGGCATGAGTCTCGCGGAATTCAAGGCCATCTATTGGTGGGAATGGGCGCATCGCCTGCTCGGCCGGCTGATCGGCGTCGCGTTTCTCCTGCCGTTTCTCTGGTTCTTGTGGCGCGGCTCCATCGAGCCGGCGTTGCGGCCGCCGCTGTGGCTCATTTTCGGGCTCGGCGCGCTGCAAGGCGCCGTCGGCTGGTGGATGGTGGCGTCGGGCCTCGCCGACCGGGTCGAAGTCTCGCAATATCGGCTGGCGACCCATCTCGTGCTGGCCTGCGTGATCTATGTGGCGCTGATCTGGACGGCGCAGCGGCTGGACGAGCGGCGGCCTTTTCCTGCTCGGCTTGCGGCGGAGGGTAGGGCAGGAGCGCGCATTCGCTTCGGCGCCATCGGTCTCCTTGTTCTGGTGTTGGCGGAAATCTATCTCGGCGCGCTGGTCGCCGGATTACGCGCCGGCTACGTCTATAACACCTGGCCGCTGATCGACGGCTCATTCGTGCCGAGCGCGTCGGGGCTGTTCTTCGATACGCCGCTATGGCGGAATTTTTTCGAGAATACGCTCACCGTGCAGTTCGACCACCGCATGACCGCGTATGCGATCTTTATTTGCGCGCTGCTGCACGCGCTTGACGTCGCGCGGACGGTCAAGAGCGGATCGGCGCGCAGCGGCGCCTTCGTGCTCGCCGCGTGCGTGGCTCTTCAGGTGGCGCTGGGTGTGGCGACGCTGGTGTGGCGGGTGCCGCTGGCGGTCGCGCTCGCCCACCAGGCGGCGGCGGTGCTGGTCTTGACCGCGGCGGTCGTGCACGCGGCGAATGTCACCGAACGTCGTATTCGTCATTCCAGGTTCGCGCCTTTGGCGCGCCCCGGAATGACGGGCTAGTCCGCCAACGCCTGTTCGAGATCGGCGATGATGTCTTCCTTGTCCTCGATGCCGATCGAGAGCCGCACCACGTCGGGACCGGCGCCGGCCTGAATCTTCTGTTCGTCGCTGAGCTGCCGATGCGTGGTCGAGGCCGGGTGAATGATCAGCGAGCGCGTGTCGCCGATATTGGCGAGATGTGAAAACAGTTTGACGTTGGAGACAAGCTTGACGCCGGCGTCGTAGCCGCCTCTGAGCCCGAAGGTGAACACCGCGCCGGCGCCATTCGGGCAATATTTCTTGGCGAGGTTGTGATAGCGGTCACCTGGCAATCCCGGATAGCTCACCCAGTCCACCTGCGGATGCGTTGAAATCCAGTCGGCGACGGCGAGCGTATTGTCGCAATGCTTGCGCATGCGCAGCGGCAGCGTCTCGATGCCGATGAGGATGAGGAAAGCGTTGAACGGCGACAGCGCCGGGCCGATGTCGCGCAGCGCCAAAACGCGGCAGGCGATGGCGAAAGCGAAATTGCCGAACGTCTCGTGCAGCACGATGCCGTGATATTCCGGACGCGGCTCGCACAGCATCGGGTAGCGGCGCTCGCGCGACCAGTTGAAGGTGCCGGCGTCGACGATCAGCCCGCCGATCGAATTGCCGTGGCCGCCCAAGAATTTGGTCAGCGAATGCACCACGATATCGGCGCCGTGGTCGATCGGCTTGCACAGATAAGGCGTCGCCAGCGTGTTGTCGACGATGTAGGGCACGCCGGCGCGCTTCGCGATTTGTGAAACCGCCGCCATGTCGGTGACGACGCCGCCGGGGTTGGCGATCGACTCGGTGAAGATCGCCTTGGTTTTCGGCGAGACGGCGCGCTCGAACGAGGAGATGTCGTCGGGGTCGGCCCACACCACGTTCCAGCCGAAATTCTTGAACGCGTGGGTAAACTGATTGATCGAGCCGCCGTAGAGCTTCTTCGAGGCCACGAATTCGTCGCCCGGCTGCAGCAGGCAATGGAACACCAGGACTTGCGCCGCATGGCCGGAGGCCGCCGCCAATCCGGCGGTGCCGCCCTCGAGCGCGGCGACGCGCTCCTCGAGCACCGCGGTGGTCGGGTTGCCGATGCGCGTATAGATGTTGCCGAAGGTCTGCAGGCCAAACAGCGAGGCGGCGTGGTCGACGCTTTCGAAAACGTAGGAAGTGGTCTGGTAGATCGGCGTCGCCCGCGCGCCGGTCGTGGGATCGGGCTGGGCGCCGGCGTGGACGGCGAGCGTGGAGAAGCCCGGAATGCGTTCGGTCATCGGCCGATCCTTGCGATCCTGGTGGCGGGAGGAAGAAACGCTTCCGGTTTATAGCAGCCGTCGGGGCCGTCAAGGCGCGCAAATCCGTTGCGTTAATAGGCAGCCGCCGCGCCGGCGGGCGCGGCGGTTTCTGACTTAGTCTTTTACAGATGCGCTAGAATCAGTTGTGCCAGTGTGCCAGTGCCATGCGGCATGGGACCGAGATGCGTTGGCGGTTGGAGATAAGACAGCGGCGACGCGCTGACGGTCCGGAATGAATTGCGAGCAGACAGTCATGGCGTCGCTCATGCAGGCTTGCTGGCCTTGCTGATCGTCCGCCGTTGCGACGGCGGGTGCGAGTGCGACACAGAACAGTGCGAGTGCAAGTATCGAGCTGATTTTCATAACCCGCTCCTTTCAGGTTACGCTGTCCGATGAGAGCCTGGCGGCTCGTGCGTTCGACGAGAAAACAATAACGACGGACAAAAAAGTTCCAGGGCTCGCCGTTAACGATTTTATTTTTGGCTTGCAAATTCCTATGTGCCGCCCGAAAAACGCGAGCGCGTTCATCATGAATCTTCGGTCGTCACGCGCCGCCGTCTTCGCGCTCGGCGCGTTCGGCGGCGTCGGTCGCCCCGCCGCGCGCAGACGTGCGGTTGAGCGACAGCCGCTGGATACCGCCGCTCGCCATCGCCTTCTTCGAGGAGATGGTGCGGGTGTTGACGCCCATCCAGGCGATCTCGGAGGACAGCCGGCCGTATTCGATCTTCGGGCAGCGGTTCATCACGACTTTGAGACCGTCGGCTTCGGCAAGCGCCGCCGCTTCGTCGTTGCGGACGCCGAGCTGCATCCAGATCACCTGCGGCCGCGGCTGTAGTGCCAGCGTTTCCTCGACGATCGGCAGGGCGTAACGCGAGCCGCGGAAAATATCGACCATGTCGATCGGTTCGGGAACGTCGGCGAGCCGCGCATAGATCTGGCGGCCGAGCAAATTTTCGCCGGCATGACCCGGGTTGACGGGAATCATGTTGTAGCCGCGCTCGAGCAGGTATTTGAAGGCAAAATAGCTCGGGCGGTTCTCTCTCTCCGAGGCGCCGACCATCGCGATCGACTTCACGGTGTTGAGAATACCGCGGATGTAGCTGTCGGGATAGGAATCGTGGTTCATCGGGCGCGCCGAAGGTCAGCGGTCCTTCCATTTCGGCTGGCGTTTCTCGATGAAAGCGCTGATGCCTTCCTCGGCGTCACGCGCCAGCATGTTTTCGACCATGACTTCCGACGTGTATTTGTAGGCCTCGGCGAGCGGCATTTCGAGCTGCCGATAAAATGCTTGCTTGCCGATCTTGACGGTCAACGTCGACCTGGCGGCGATTTTTTTCGCGAGCTTGACGGCTTCTTCGCGCTCGCTGCCGGGGGCGACCACGAAGTTGACGAGACCGATGCGCGCGGCATGCTCCGCAGCGATCATCTCGCCGGTCAGCAACATCTCCATGGCATGCTTGCGCGACACGTTGCGCGCGAGCGCAACCATCGGCGTCGAGCAGAACAGGCCGATATTGACGCCGGGCGTCGCGAACTTGGCGGCCCGTGAGGCGACCGCGAGGTCGCAGCTCGCCACCAACTGACAACCGGCCGCAGTGGCGGTCGCCTGCACCGCCGCGATCACCGGTTGCGGCAAGAGTACGATCTGCTGCATGACGGCGCTGCACGTGGTCATGACATGCTTGAAATAGGCGCGGCCACGGTCGGCATCGGAACGGCGTTGGTTGAGCTCCTTGAGGTCGTGGCCGGCGGAAAAGGCCGGTCCGTTGGCGGCCAGCACGACCGCGCGCACCGAATCATCGTGCGCGATTGCGGTGAGCGCGTCGCCGAGCGCCTCGAGCATCGCTTCGGAGAGGCTGTTGCGGCTCTGCGGCCGATTGAGAGTGAGCACGGCGACGCCCTCGATGTCTTCGCGTAAAAGGATCAGCGAAGAGGCGGCGGCAGCAGCAGCGGGTTGGGCGTGCATCGGTTCGGTCCTCGGTCCGGTCCTGCCGTGCCGATTGGCAAGTCGGCCACCCGCATTGTATCCGATCTGCATGACGGGGAGCAGGGGCATGAAGCACATGGCGGCGCCGAAACTCACGGTCAAGGAGCTTGAGCGGCTGCTCAGCGCCGAATTTCCGCAAATGTTCAACGCGCAAAGCGGCTATGGCATCGAAGAAGTCTGGTCGGGCGGCAGTCGCGTCCGCAAGCATTTCAGTCCGCGATCGCTTCGTCCCGGCGGAACTATCGCGGGCACGACGATGATGAGGCTGGCCGATTTTGCGCCCTATGTCGCGATCCTTGCGACGATCGGCTGGGTGCCGATGGCGGTGACCACCCATATTTCCATCAACTTTCTCAAGAAGCCGCCACCACGCGACCTTCTCGCTGAGGCGCGGTTGGTCAAGCTCGGAAAACGGCTCGCGGTTGCCGAGATTGGGATTCGATCGGAGGGCGAGGACGACCTGGTCGCTCACGCCACGTGCACCTACGCGATCCCTTCGAGGTGAAATAATACCTCCAACTCAAATCATTGAAATATTGACAAAATAGAGCTTAGCGGTGTTGACCTTGCGATCCGCTCCGGATAAACAGCCACCCAAGGTGCCGGGCTTACTCGGCGCGATTCCATATGGATGCGAAGATGAAAACTTATTCGGCCAAGCCCGCCGAGGTAGACAAGAAGTGGGTAATGATCGATGCCGACGGGCTCGTCGTCGGCAGGCTTGCGTCGATGGTGGCAATGCGGTTGCGCGGCAAGCACAAGCCGACTTTCACGCCCCACGTCGACTGCGGCGACAATGTCATCGTCATCAATGCTGCCAAGGTCGTGCTGACCGGGCGCAAGGTCGAACAGAAAGTCTACTACAAGCACACCGGCTATATCGGCGGCATCAAGGAGCGCACCGCCAAGTCGATCCTGACCGGCCGCTTTCCCGAGCGGATCGTGGAGAAGGCCGTAGAGCGCATGCTGCCGCATGGACCGTTGGGCCGGCGCCAGCTCGCCAATCTCAGGGTCTACCCGAATGCCGAGCATCCACACGCGGCACAGCAGCCGGAGCAGCTCGACATTGCCGCCATGAACCGCAAGAACAAGAGGACCGCGTGATGGCCGACACGATACAGGCGCTTGAGGAGCTGTCTACGCTCAAGCCGGCGGCGGCGCCGCAGCCTCTGAAATACGTGCAAAAGCTCGACAAGCAGGGACGTGCCTACGCCACCGGCAAGCGCAAAGATGCGGTGGCGCGGGTGTGGATCAAGATGGGCGGCGGCAAGATCGTGATCAACGACCGGCAGGTGGAGACGTACTTTGCCCGCCCGGTGCTGCGCATGCTGATCCAGCAGCCGCTGGTCGCCGCCAACCGCCAGGGTCAATACGACGTGGTATGCACCGTCTCCGGCGGCGGGCTGTCGGGTCAGGCGGGCGCGGTGCGTCACGGCCTGTCCAAGGCGCTGATGCGGCACGAACCCGATCTGCGCCCGGTGCTCAAGCGCGGCGGTTTTCTCACCCGCGATCCGCGCGTGGTCGAGCGCAAGAAGTACGGCAAGGCCAAGGCGCGCAGGAGCTTCCAGTTCTCGAAGCGATAATCGCTCAACTACAATATATAAACGAAATCAAGGCGTTGTCTGGATCTGGCGACGCCTTTTTGCGTTTACAACACATTTACAACTCGTTGCATAGGAACAAGTTCGTGTTATGGTTTTTTACAAATCGTTTTCATCCGTGCCTAGAAATCGATGAAGTCGCACTATCAGGATCGAGAAGAACTTTTGTCGCCCTCCGACAGAGCGTCGCCACGTCGAAAGACGATGACGCGACGGTCGGGTTTAGAACACTCAGCTTAAAAACGTGAAATCGGGACGATGCGATAGCCAAGGCAAAATCGCTTTACCCGCAACTCTCTGTCAATTGGTCAAAGAATGGCGTGAGTCTAGGAAGCAGAACGTTCGAGAGAGCATGGCGAGACTGTCGCGTCATTCGCCATTGTTTGTGTCGAACACACAGAAACGCCGACAGCTGTTCGGCATTGTTGGAAAAGTCGGATACAAAACCGACGATGTTTAAAATATCAGGTCAAGGGCAATGAGTTGATCGATTTCGAGTTGTGGTTAGACAAACTACCTCCATTTGGCGAACCGAAAACACACGAACTAAAATATAAAATCGTTGAAGATACAGATATTGGGTTGGTTGCAGTACATACTCAAACGTGGGTAGAGGGAAAACAATCAAACGTTTATGCCGAAGTTGTGTTGATTAACAAAGTTTCCAATGACTTTAGGCAGATTGGCTTCACGGAGAAAACGAATGAACGACTAAGAGTTTTTGCGGGCACATGTTCTGTCAGCACTTGAACAAAATGTTTTTAGACGGGAATTGGAAGTGATGCGAGGGGATTGATCAAGATTGATAATGGTTCACATGGAGGGTAACGTGTGGAAAGGAGTAATTGGCATTGTGGTGCTTTTCATATTGAGCTTCACGTCTCAAAGCGTGAATGCACAGTCATATGTTGATGAAGAAATTAAATTGTCAAAATTGACGGTATCGGCGTTTGAGTGTTCGATTGTGGCACCCGATCAGACCGAGAGCTATCGCCGAATCTTGGTGACAGACTGGGTCAGGCGGCAGCGGTTTGAGCTTGCGATCTGACGACCTCGATTCCGTCGTTGAACTTTACACCGATGATGATCTTGGGCAACTGGTTA
>Ga0181532_10001084_pt1 | contig 26896 bp, 40 predicted proteins | sample PEATcosm2014_Bin_33_FD_119768 | JGI IMG/M metagenome (GOLD analysis project Ga0181532, IMG submission 119768) | Peatland microbial communities from MTU Mesocosm Facility, Houghton, MI, USA - PEATcosm2014_Bin11_30_metaG | ecosystem: Environmental > Terrestrial > Soil > Wetlands > Peat | place... | reverse complement strand
GTCAACCAGCAGCTCGCTCAACTTTTCGACCCGGCGCCACCCATCAGCCTCAGTGCTGCTTGCTCTACTCGCTGGTCTCTGCTCTGGGGTTGAGTAGTGGTTTGTCGTTGCTATGCGATGAGGGTTGCATCGCTGCAATGAAGCCGACCGGTGGCTTCTGTCCACCATCGGGCACACCATCTGGCAGATACAAGCCTGTTGATCTACGACGCCAGTTCGGTTGATCGTTGTTCGTCAGATCGTTCTGTTGATCGTCGCTCATTGGTATTCCATGCGATCGTCCTCTGGCCAATCCACTGGATCGCTCATGCGGCCATCCTCGAGATCGGCTTTCCACACTTGCCGCAGCTCATATCGTCTCTGAGTGGGCGATCACAGGAGCAGCGATTGGGTTTGAGGGCGTCAAGGTGCTCTGCCTTGCGTCGAGCTCTGGCTTCGCGCTCGCGGCAGCTTTGGCATTGGCATCCGGTTGAGAAGCCCCTACAGCCCTTGGGTGCATCGATCACGCGCAGACTCCCATTGATCCCGACGATGGCTGAGCCGTGCTTCATCGGCAGAAGAATCTTCAATTTGGACGACCTCGCGTTGGTCGATCAGGGCGCAAGCAGAGTCGCTAGAGCGGACTCGTGCAGCGTAAGAATTCGGTTTACACGATCTTGGTTGTCTTGTCAAGCAAACCATCGCTCACGATTGCTCGTTCAGCGCGCTATGGACGATTGAGCCAATCCCAGTGAGCGACGCGGTACAGGATGGCTACAGAAGCAGCTAGGAGCAACAGCAGGAAGACTTGACCGCCGGTTCGGTAGCCAAGTAGGTCGCCGAGTACGCCCTCAGTCATGCGACCTAGTGGCGATATGGCGAAGACAATGGCCGGAAGACCAAAGTAAGCGCCAATAGCGACTGTCCAGACCAGCAGCTTCTTAGCTGTCGATTGAGTAGTCATGTCATGCAACTAGCTCCGTCGTGTAGAGCACTTTGATCCGGCGGACATACTGGCGCGAGATGCTGTATTTGGCTGCGATCTCTTTGCTCGAGAGCCTTGATTCGCCCACCCAGCGCTTCCATTGAGGATCGGCTAGCGCTGGATCTCGGTCTACTGGCTGTCGCTGCCAAGCCTCAAGCGCAGCTTCTGCATCCTTGAGAATTGCTCTGAGGGCTTGCTCTGAGTGAGCTCGTTGCCAGCGCCGGCGGAAGTGCTCTGCTGATTTCATTCGCCAGTCTCGATCTCGATCTCCCTCATGGTCGATGCCGCCTGGTGGACGATTGCCTCCGATGTCCGTCTCTGAGCTGCGTCCAGATGAGTCAAAGCTGGCTGCTGATACCTCAGAGCAGATTGAGAGCTTGGCGAGTACCTGAGCTATTTCTTGGTCCAATTCGCTCATCGCTCCTCCGTTGGGTTTGCTTGGGCTGCATCGAGAGCGGCTTTGAGGGCTAGGCGGGCCACGATTCGCAGGGTTTCTCCAACCGTCTCGCCGCCTTCTGCTTCTTGGATCGCCTTCGCTGCTGCATGAACCGCTGCATCAGAAGACAAGCGGGCTAGGGCTTGCTCGGCTTTTAGAGCGCGTTCGCGCCAGTCCTTGTATGTTGGTTGCGGGCCAGCCCCGTAAAGGTCTGATTCAGCCATCAGAGTAGAGTCGGAGCGGGCCGGGACATGGGTGTGATCTGGCATCTTCATTTGATCGGGGTGTCGCTCGCGCCAATCGCGTATCTCGTTGTATGCCTTATCAACCTCACCAGCCTGACGAACTAGCCCATGCTCCATGCAGAGATTGCGATACCAGGCGATAGTGCCAAGTGAGAAGTTGTCCTTGGCCTTGATCGTGAAAACCGGCATCGGGTCCATCTCAATTCTCCCCCTCGACTTGCCGCGTCTTCCAAGGACCGACGGGGCGTCCTGGATATTTGTAACCCCCATGGAAGGTAATGAACAGCTTCCATCGTTTCATCGTTCCTCCTCTCGTCGAGTAGAGTCACGTTCGGCTTCAAGTTGCCGGATTGCTCGCACAGCTCGTTCGTCAGGACAGAGAGCTAGGCCAATCTCCCAACCCAAGCGATATTCCTCAGTGGAGCGCACATCTGGCTCTGGGGGTTTACATTTCCAAAGCCTCATCAGTCCTCCCGAGTAGAGTCGGCCCGACCGTGTTTGCCGCAATCGCAGTCAGGCGGATGGGTGGCGAGGGTTGCCTGCACGACCTCTGGCCCTGTTAGATGACCGCGGGCCTTACGGATGGCTTTGAGGATGGGTGCAGGAGCAGGTTCTGGCATCTCCGACGCAGCATCGGGCAATCCACGCCCACAGACGCGGCACCAATCGAAGTCCGCTCCCGCATCAATGCAGAATGTGCATCCACCCCTGCTCATCAGTCCTCCCGGCTCCGCTGATGGCCGCAGCCTTCGGGTTTCAACTCAATACTCCTCAAGGCATCGAGAGCAACGGTCATCGGGTTCCAAGCCGCTGCTGTAGTAGATGTGCCCAGCATGACCTCGCATCCGACAGAACACAACCGTCCAGTAAGATTCAGTCCCAGGTCGTGGCCGTTCCAGCATGAGTTTCCACCACGACGGTCGCGCCCAGCGCGTGAGGCGGTAGTAGCCGTTGAGAACCTTGGCCGAACGGCTCAGTTCGAAGGCGTCGAAGATCATCACTCTCCCCTCTCAGTAGAGTCGGAGCGGGCCGCAGCGACCAAGCCATTTCCGCCCTTCTGCCATAGCTCAGCCTCAGTCGGCACCCAGGTATATGAGGCAATCAGGCCCTCCGGCTCATCCCATTCCTCGATGCGCTTGCGTTTCCAGTCCATCTCGGTTTCGGTGCGAATGGGCAGCGTGCGCGGCGGCGCGAAGAAGAAGACACCGGGCACATCAACCACCTCATAGTCCCGCTCTCCCACGACCTCGCTCGGCCCGTAGCGGATACGATCCGGCGGTCGTAGTGGTCTCTCAGCCATCATCCCTCCCATGAGTGGATACATCTTATAGAACCGCCGCTTGATCTCTGGCGTCGTCAAGATGACGTCACCCATCGTTCTCCTCCCGAGTAGAGTCGGAGCGGAGGGCGGCGAGGAGCGCGTCGATGTCTCGTAGCACCCAAGACGGCTGATGAAGAAGCGCATTGTAGGCATTCTCTCGTAGCCACTCCAACAACTGCTCTACAGGCTGCGAATCAACGACCCGCACTTGCTCATCATCGGCCAGATAAGGGCCATCCCAGATGAAGTCTCCACCCCATGCGCTCTTATGCTCCTCAGCGAATGAGGCTTGGCTTTTCAGCGTCCATATACGCGGTAGGTCAGCCATCGGCTCCGACCGCGCCTCTATCCACTCTCGCACCGAGTGATCGCCGTCGCTGTGCATCTCGCCCGTCGCGGGGTTTAGATGGATCGTGGCGTGCTTCCAACCTGCCGGATATGTCTCCTTCTTATCGTTCATCGCTTTCCCCTCACGCGGTAGCTCTGATGGGTGGGTCATTTGGTTATCAGGCTCCACTCCGTTTCGCGGTTCGAGTGAGGGGCTCATGCCCACTCGCGGCATAGAGCGCTGCGTTAGCATTGCGACGGTCAAGTAGAGTACCAACAACTGCTCTACAGGCTCAGCGAATACGGTCCTGATGGTTTGCCAATCGTGTTCGCAGGATTCATCGATGTAATGGTGCATCTGAGAGCCGCATCGCACACAGACCGTCAGCGTCCATATACGGGGTAGGTCAGGCATCGGGCTTCCATGCTTCGCGGCGGATCTGCAGCGGGTCGTCGGGCCAGTCCTGCGCCAAGGCCCAGTCCACGAGGTCAGACATTGCTTGAGGGTCCACGATGAACCGACCATCGGCAGTCCGCTCTGGCTCACGCGGTAGCTCTGATGGGTGGTCGGTCATCAGTTATCCGCCAGAAAGAACCGCGTCTGCTCTAAGAGCCTTCAGCGCCTTTTCTGCGACCTGTTCGATCGTCTCCCCCATGATGCTTTCGTTGTCGGTCAAGCGACGATGAAACGTCACGGTCCACGGCTCGTAGCGCTGCGGGTCGAACGTGAAGGTCATGTACCCCATGGCCGTATTGGGCCGCTTGTATGCCTCATCTTGTAGCTTCTGAAAAGTGCTGTCATCAGCCATCGTCAGTCTGTCGTGCCGTAGCTCATCCATTTCGATGTTCTGCCGTTTCACAGAAGCCTCAACTGGTTCGGGGGAGCGGAGAACCGCTTTGGGTTATGAAGCTCCGCTAGTCGCTCCGCTCTCGGGTTTGCTCGTGGCATCAGACGGCCTCTGGGTTTCAAGGATTCTCATCGCTGTGCATGGCGGCGGTTTCTAGGGCCCCTAGGTCCATCCGCTAGACCCGATGGAATCCTGTGGCCCAGAGTCGACGCGGAGTAGGTCCCACAATCGTGGCACCCTTCCGGCTTGCCTTTGTCGTCACAATGACCGCAATGGTCTCCCGGCATCTGGGCAGTCTGAAGGCTCTCATCGCCGTAATAGTCCCAGCCGAGCCGTCCGCGACGAGCGAACATCTCCAAGTAGGGGCCGGGGCTGACCTGCTCCACGAGATCGAGGAAGGCGTCGGGCTTACGCGAGTGCTTTGCCTCGGGTTCGCTCTGAGTCCAGCCAACCCGCGGCCATGTAAACCACCGCTGCGGAGCCTGGGACTTGTGGGCCAGCGAGCCACGACGACCAAACTGGACGAACTCAGTGGAACTTCGGAAAGCCCCACCCATGAAGCCCATCGGGGCCTTGCACCATGTCAGGGTGGCACTCACCGAAAAGCCCCAACATTCCATCAGATCGAAACTTGCGCGAAGATACCGTTGCGTGGTCCATAGGTAGAGATGAGCGGACGGTTCGGCCATGGTGTCGATCGGCACGAGCGCGATCTCCTCCACGGTCAGATGCTTGTAGGCTGGTCGCGTGGTCCTCGGCTCGCCGTATCTTCCGGGCTTTGTGCCCTTGGAGCCATAATTGAACCCGGTCCCGTCCGAGTGATCCCACGGAGGATCAGCCACAATCGTCCTGTAGCGGGTGACGCCGATTCCCCAATGCTTGTCAGTCATAGCTCATAACAACCTGAGTTGGTTCGGGGGAGCCTTGGCGCTCACGCCATAGACTTTGTGGGCTCTGTCTAGGACCATCGCTGCTGTGACCTTGCCCGGGCCGTGGACTTCGCGGAGCAGGATTGCGGTCATTGCTCCTACGTCCAAGTGCTCTGAGGGTAGGAACGAGGCGCACCAGGTCCTTGCTGCCTCAATGCGCTGTTTGCGCTGTTGTTCGGCACTGAGGCGAGCCTTCTGGCGTCTGTCGCGCTCGCTGTCCACCGTAAGAGCTTGCTCAGTCAAAACCTAAACCCCCTCCCCCTCTCGGGGGGAACGCTTCGTAGCTTTGATAGGCGTCCCCGGACGCCGTCCCGATCCTTGCCACGAGTTGACGAACTAACCAGCTTAAGAGATGCGAAGCCGCAAATCTTGGCTGGTAGGCATATATCCCGACTAGGCCGATCGCCCACGAGCCCGCCGTCAGTCGGTGCGACGCTACCGTGGATCGACCCCGGCGGGGTTCTCCGCCTAGCCGACGAGAGATGCGAGCGACGTTCCGTCTGGACGCCCGCTAAGATTCTCCTTGGAATACACACCGTGCATAGTGAAGGGGCTCTCGGATGGAACGCGGGGGCCTCTTCGCATATACGGGGAAGATTCGTCACGCCGCCTCCGAATCCTTCCAATGATTCAGCGCCACAGGAGCAGTGAGGAGGGCTAGTTGCTCAGGCTCGGCGCTCGACGAGTCCTCGGCAGGTCCAGGGGTGGGACTCTCCACCGGGGGGGTGGTGGTGCCGGGGACTCGTCCAACGTCGGGGCCCGAGACCCATCGGTAAGTGCGGGTGCCTTTGCGGTCGGGAAGCAGCTCGAAGACGTGGCCCTGGTCCTCGAGGTCCTGAATGCGGGCAGCGAGGCGGGTGATAGCGGGGCCACCATCTGCCTCGTTGTAGAGTCCGAGCAGTTCGCTCTGGCAGATGCCGTTGTAGCGCTTGGCGAGGTTGAGGACTCGGGAGCATTGGGTCATGCTGCGGCCTCCTGAGCGCCGTAAACGCGCTCTAGGTAGTTCTCCATCGCCGGAGTGCTCGCAAGGTGCTCAGCGGGCGCTACGGCGGCTCTGGGGAGGCGTTTGGACGCGTTGGTGTGCCGCTCATGGCAGTCTGAGCAGACAGCGATGAGGTTGTCCGGATGGTCTGCTAGATCCGGAAACTTGCTCTGGCTGAAGATGTGATGCCACTGGGTCGCCAGCTCGCCGCATCCAGCGCCGCATCTCCTTTCGCCGTGAAGCCGCCCGTAGGCCACTTTCGCGCTCTCCTCGCTCAGCTTGCCGAAGACGTAGGTCGCCACTAGCCCATCTCCCTCAATGCGAGAAGCGGAAGCAGCTCCTCAAGCTCCAGAATCGTCAGCCAAGGCGAGCGAGAGCGACGGAAGGCGATGATGGGGATGAGTCCTTGGGCGTCCCGCTCGGCCTGTTCCCACCACTTCCAAGGCTCTGCTCGCTGGGTGAACTTGACCTCGACAGAGGTTCCAGCCGGCCCGTTGATGATGTCGCCGCGTCCAGCCTGCGGCCTGCCGTCATGCGAGCGGCCCGCGTACTCCCACCCATGACGGCGCAGGGCGTGGACCACCTCGCGCTCTCCATTGGCCCCACGTCGTCTTTCAGCGAGTGGGCTCACAACTCCCACCGGCCTGTCTTGCGGTTGGTTTTGCCATAGGTCCAGTGCCCGTCGTCGCACTCCCATCCAGTCCACTTCGGACGCCAGAGATGACGCGCGATCCATGAGAGCCAGCCCCTCACCGAAGCACCGCCCTAGACCCGTCGTGGTATCCGAAGACGCCTATCTCTGAGATGAGCTTTCGGTTGATGAGGGTGTTCAGGAGCTCGCTTGCGCTCGCGTTCGGCTCAGTGGTTGGAGGGTTCATCGCGGCGTGGGCACTTTCAAGGACCGCGCGGGCCACTGGCGTTAGTTCGGCTACCGTTTCAAGGCTCGGGCTTGCGTCGTAGAGCGTCTTGGCAGCCGCTTCGATCACCCACGCTGGAATCTCCAATCCACTGACCCGAGAGCGACCGGAGGGAGCTTCTTCCCCCAAAGCCTTCACCACATCCGCAGCACTCGGATTCTCCGGTGCCCCACCGTTCGGCCAAATCTCATCGACAGTCAGCGTCCGCTCTGGGAAGTGGATGAGGAACTCTGTCTTGCGGGCAACTTTCTGCTTGGTCATGGATTATTAGCTCCGCTCCGCTCCGCTGGTTGCGTGAGCGGTTGTGCCTCAACCGTTCCCGTCCCGAGGCACTTGGCGCACTCCTTCACGTCGCCGTTGCGCGTGATGTGGCCCTTGCCGTTGCAGCGAGCGCAGGGCACCCCTGAGCGCGGCGTCATCGGCATCGCTGTCTCCATCTGCTCCTTGCTCTGCCCTAACGGCTCAGTCGTCGGCCGTTCCTTGACCGCCGTGGCGATCATGCAGAGCGCGTAGGAGGCGATGTAGGGCAGGTATGGCTCGCCCGAGTCCGGAGCCGCTGTGGCCTCGCTCACCTTCGCCAGAACGCCCGTGACCTCCAGGCTTGCGGGCTCCTTGTCGAGCAGGAAGCCGAGCGCCGCGCGGGTCTGCTTGAGTATGTCATCGCCCGTCGCGGGGCCGAAAGGTAACCCTTGCGGTGAGGGTGAGGCTTGCGCTGGCATCTCGTCAGCCGGTGTCGATTCATAGCCCGCGAGCGTCACCACGAAGCCGAGAGGAATGCGGAGGGCCTTGGAGGTCGCGCGGGTCTGTGCCATCGACAGGAGCGCGTAGTCGTCGCGCTGGCTCCACGTCTTCTCCGCGCGGGTGCAGAGCGCGTCGGCTGAGCCCACCACGCGCCCGTCAGGCATCCGCGCCTCGACCGTCGCGCGGAATCCATCGGTGAGCGTCTCGGTCTCTGTGCAGACCGCTGAGACGCCCATCATCGCCGCGAGCGTGGTCCAGCCCTCGACCTTGACGAACTTCCGGCCGCTGATCGAGCTCGTGAGCCCCTGTCGGTCAAGGACGCCCTTGAGCGCATCAGCCGCGGCAGTGGCTCGCGCGAGAACCTCAGCCGGGTCGTCGGTCTTGAACAACGCTGCCGGGGGCGCGACCGGGGCAAGCTCCGTCCCGATCTCCACGGCCTCAGCGTCGATTACAGCCTCCTCGCTCATCGCCTCTCCTTCCTCTGCTGAGCCGTCACGAACTCGGTCAACTCAAGCTGGCGCTCCCACTTCTGGCTCTGAAGGTCACGGGCGTCGAGTGCATCCAGCTCGCGTTCATGTTGTTCGCGCAGGGCGTGCATCCGTTCTACTTCCTCTTGTGGTGAGAGGGTCATCAGTTGCTCCCCTCAAGCGTCGCGTTCATCAGCCGCAGGTGTTCGGGCGGTGTCATGGGCGCTGTCGGCCTCGCCTCATACCCCGCCTCGCTCAGAACCTTCTCGATCGCGCGCATGGCCGACCTTGCCTCTGCCTTGCTCACGTCATCGCCGTAGGAGGCAATTCCAATGAGCGCATCGACGGCCACGTTCATGGCCTCGCTGTAGTCCTTCGCGCACTTGATGATCTGGCGATATTCGTCTCGATCTACAATCCGGAACATCGGAAGGTTCACAGCCTTTCGGTCGCGCCCGAGGCCGTGTGAGAGACGGTGCTCGGGCTTGTTGTCATTGAAAGTCCGTGGTCTCCTGAGGCGTGGACCAGCCCGGAGCGCGGTCGCAGTTCAGAGGCGATCTGGCGATGAGAGATCGAGTCCAGCTCTCGCCATGTCCTGAGCCATGCCCGGATGGAACGCCTCTTGCGCCGGCGATCCGTGCGCGTCATCGCGCACTTCCTCTCAACCGACCCTGCGGAAACCTCGGGACGCGCTCACATTCCCTCCGGTGCTGGCGAGCCTGTTCAGCGGCTATCTCATCACCGAGGGCAGCAGCGCGGCAGAAGGCGATCAGGCAGGCTAGGACGAAGCAGACGAATCCAATCGCTCCGAGGGTGATACAGAAGATGAAGGTCGGGGTACTCACAGCCCGAACTCCCGCTCGCGGGCTTGCTGGCGACGATAGGGGAGGTCGTATCGCGGCTCCCACCAGCTCCAGTCGGGTTCCTCGTGCACGGAGAGCGACACGACATCCTCCGGCCCGTAAGTCTCAAGGAGCCGCGCCAATTGGCAGGGGATTCCGTATTGACCTTGCCATTCGTTGATGACGACGTACTTCGGATCAAGCATGTAGCAGACGATCGCATCGTCCACGCGCTGAGCGGGGGACCTCATGCCGCCTGCCTCAGCTTGTCCAGCGTCTCAACCGAGAAGCGGCGTTGATCTCCCGGCGTGCGCCAGCACTCGAGCTTGCCTTCGTCGGTCCACCGGCGCAGCGACTGAATCGAGACACCCAGGTACTCGGCGGCCTCGGCGATCGTATAGGACTGTTTAGCGGGGCTGGTTGCCATTGGGTAGGTCTGGTTCTAGCAGAGGTCGCGGCGGCAAGTCAACCCCTGTTTCCGCAAACTCGGGGTTCCAGTTCCCGCAGTTCGGCTTCGAGGCGTGCGATCTCCCGCCTGATCCAGCGGCAGCGCACGGCGTTTCCCATCGCAAGAATGGCTGGGGACACTTCTACGGTCTTCATGGTGGCTCCAATCGTTAGATGTGCCGGAGCCGCTCCAGGAGGGACTAAAGACGGCCCCGGCTCAACCACCATCGACCATGGGGGCGCGTATATCAAGTCGAGTGGACGGATGGACGGTGGACAATAGGCCGCCCGTCCAATATACTTAAGTCATGGCTACAGCTGAGGAGCGCTTCTGGCGGAAGGTGGCGAAGGGCGAGCGCTGTTGGGAGTGGACTGCCTATCGCGCCCAGAATGGGTACGGCCAGTTTGGAGCGGTTGCTGGCGAGTCGCCACGATTGGCCCACCGCTTTGCCTACGAACTACTGGTTGGGCCGATCCCATCCGGCCTCGTTATCGATCATCTCTGCCAGAACAAAGGCTGCGTCAATCCGGCACACATGCGCGTCGTAACGCAACGCGAGAACGTGATGCGCTCGGATGCGCTCACTGCAATCAACGCCCGCAAGAGTCATTGCATACGCGGCCATCCCTTCGATGAAGTCAATACCTACTGGAAACGCGATGGTCGCCGGGAATGTATTGCTTGTCGCAAATAGTTTCTACAGGACCGGCGAGAGTTCTTTCAGGACCTAGACGCCCAAAAAAAGCGCCCCCACCGGAGGAGACCGAGTGGAGGCGCGCTGATACGAGGGGAAGCTGAAATCTAGCCGATGGCTGCGAGTGCTGTCAAGCCTTTCCTTCGACTTCCCCAAGGGTCACGCCGGGTGGCGGGGTGCCCGTAATCTGAAATCCCTTCTCATGGAGCCAAGCCCACTTCACGTCGGTCTGGAACTGGGCTATCACGGCATCCCGGATCGGTGCTGAGGCTCCCTGAATGGCGTGATTGACCTGCCTGGAAGCCGACTCAGAGAAGTTCCAGCTTCCCATCCAGTAGCGGCCGTCAGAGCCGACGGTCGTCTTGGAGTGGGCGATGTAGTCCGTGCCTTCGGTGCTGGTCAGGATCGTCACGTCGATGAAGGGGTGTTCGGCGCACTCCTTCAGCAGCGTCAGCTGCTCCTTATTCTCGACGGTCTGGGAGCGGTCCGCGGCGATGTGCTGCGGGGTCTTTTCTGAGGCGGCTTGCAGGAGGGCGTTGGCAAGCTCTCGCTGCGTGAAGGCGTAGGCTCTGATCCAGGACTCCACCGGGTCCTTCCATTGGCCTAGAAACGCTTCCTTGCCCGCTACCTGATCTTCGGGAAAGGCCCACCACGTCGTGCTTGGGAGGTTGGTGACGAGCATCTAGACCTTCCGGAGATCAGCTTCGAGCGTTTTGAGGTCTATTCCGAGGGAGTCCTTCTTGGCCTCGACGAGCTGGTGGGATAGGACCACGTACGCCTCGTCGAGGTAGTGGGCGAGGAACGACGCCTCCAGAACTGCGATCCCCCCCCAAGTAGCGCAATGTAGGCCGCCGTTGGGACCATAACCGAGTGCCACGACGCAGTGTCCTCCCTCGATTTCTGATCCCTCGTAGGTCCACGGTTCTCCGGCTGCGAACTGTTCTTGGGCACTGGCAGGACATTCTATACCCAGGTAGCATCCCCCGTAGAAGGCCACGGCTTGGTGGAGTTCCAGCAGGTGCTTCGGGTTGACCGGAGCGTAGGCCGCGATCTTCTCGCCGAACAGGCCATGCGTCATCCAGGTCTTCAGGACTTCAGCCTCGTTCAGGCCCGTGTCTTCGCCGCCTGTCAGGTCGAAGTACTCCGTGATGACTGCTTCTTCTGAGGGGATCGGATCGTTCTCGTGGAGCTCCGCGTCCCATCCCGAGATCAGGTGTGCCACGCCGGCCATCGTGCAGTCACCATACTGGTCGTTCCCGTCGATCGGGTAGGCCGCCTTGGGGACTTCCACCGTCCTCGGAGGAGTCGGCAACTTCCCGCTCGCGTAGGTTGAGAGATCCGACAGCGCTCCGGGCCGTGTTGCCGGGAGTCTGCCGAGCTTGTAGGCACCCATCTACTTGACGTCCTTCACGCGCCCGGCGTCCACGAGGGTTTTGCCTTTGATCTCGTTGAGCACCGAGAACAGCGCACCGACGACAACGCCTGCAACGGAGATCACGACCTGCTCGGTCGTTTCCCCGAAGAACCCGAAGCCGACGGCTATCGCGGCAGCGGCCGTGATGAGGCTGATGATGTTGGCTTGCAGCGTTGACACCATGAGCGTCAACTCCTTTCGTTGAGGATCTTGTGGTCTGCGTTGCCCTCTGCGATCCAGTGTTTGCAGAGGGCGTGGTAACGACCTCGCCCGTAATAGGGCTTCGTGGTGCAGGCGTGCTTGCGGATGTCCACTCGCAGCTCGTTGATCTGGTGCTCGATGGCTTTGCGTTGAGCGGGGGTGAGCGGTTTGGGTGGCGAAGGGTCTGGCGTTCTGAGGAGCCTGACCTCGATGCGCCGGCGTTCTGCGAGTCCCGGAAGCACCTGTCCGCCCGCGCGGTCGTACTGAAGCATGATCTGGCCTGCTGCGAAGTAGGCATGGCGGGCGAGGTCTGCTCTCAGGGTGCCGTAGAAGATCCCCGCGCCGAGGTTGTAGGCGAAGCTATCCAGGGCATCGACGGCGTGCTGTCCGAAGGTTCTGCTAACGGCGTGCACGGCCCACTCGTAGTTCCGCACGACCTGGTAGCGCAGCTTCGCCTCGGCGGTGGCGCGGCTCTCGCAGGGCGTTCCGGCGCTCACGTAGGCTTCTCCGTAGCCGATCGTCCAGACCCCGGTCACATCCTGATAGGGGCAGCTCGAGAAGCCCTCGAAGCCCTCGATGAGATGCAGCCCTTGGGTGTCGATGGTCTTCTCGCCGGGGACGAGGGTCACGAGCTTTGGGGGTGCCTGAGGCCTGGCCCCTTCCGGCGTGTAGCTCGACTGAGGCTCAACGAACCGAGGGATCGGCGGTATCGGCACGGTTTTCGGCGCAGGTTTTCCGCCGCAGCCCATGAACGCCAAGCAGATCAGTGCCGGAAGTAGTCGCATGGATCTCCTATTCCCCGCGCCTGACAATCTCTATCGCCAGATCCCAGGCTCGTTCTTCGGCAGCGTGATAGTGGACGGAGCGGGGAGACTCGAAGATGATCTGGACCAGCCCTCGGAGGGCGTCGAAGCAGCGGTCGCGTTCGGCTCTTGCCTCGTCGCGCTGCTGGATTGCCTTCTCGTAAGGGATCGCAGAGCGGCGCTCGCGGTCCTTGCCAGAGCCATCGGCCACATCACTCCGATCCCTCAGCCGTGGTTGGCTTCGGTTTGCCCTCGATCACATCCAGAACAGCCTTGATGCCTCCCGGCGTCTCCTCATTGACCTTGTCGGCGATCAGATCGAGTGTGGATTCCGAGTCGGCTTCTGGGTCGAGGGCTTTGAGGATCAGTTTCAGGTGGGCGTCGTGGGTCTCGTGTAGGGCTTTGGTCTCGGCTCGATGCCAGAAGAACGCCACTGCGCCGAGGATGGCGAGCGGGATCACGGCTACCACGTTGCCCCAGACTGCTCCGCGATACCAGACTTCGTGAACCGGGAAGAAGAAGAACTGCGAGAAGTGGTCCGTGAAGAAGGCGATCATGGGTGCGCCTGCACGAGATAGACGATCAGGACTCCGAGGCCGGCGAGCGCTCCGATCCACGCCACGGTCGATGCCTTCAGTTCGGTCTGCCCCCTGCGCTCGCCCAGGTTGCCCGAGCCTTCGCGCTCAACGGCTTGCAGCCGCTGATCGAGGCCATCGATGCGGTTTCCCATCAGGCCCTCTCGTTTCTCGGCTTGCACCGCCGTGTTCTCAAAGCGCCGGTCGGTGACCTGCTCCACCTTCGTGACAGCTTCTTTGGAGGCTGCGATGGCCGCCTGATGCTCTGCTCTGAGTCCGTGAAGCTTCTCGTCCTGGAGAGTCTCGGTGGATATGATGCGCCGGTCCAACTGATGCTGGAGTTCCTCCTCCAGCGATCTGTAGGCCTCCACAGCCGCCTCGATGCGGGCGATCCGTTCGCCGAGCTTGGGGTGGTCATCGGCCATGAGAACTCCTTACACCGATTCTAAGGCCAGTAGCTGCGTGATCAAGGTGGACGAATAGACGATTGCATGGACGCCTCGGATGGCCGATGCTCCCCTCCATGACCAACCGACCCGTAGCCCGAGAAGCCAATCAGCCTCCCCTGACGCCCTTACAGCGAGCGAAGCAGGCCGTTGACGAAGCCGAAGCCGAGCGTGTACGCTGTGAGGAAGAAGAAAGGGCCGGCGACGCCATCCAACGCCCCGGCCCAGACCGAGACCCAACCTAGGAGGTCCCGATGAGCCGCAAGACTACCAACCTGATTCTCGTCTCTCTGAACGTCGCCCTGGCTGGCCTGCTCATTGCCGCGTTTCTCTCATGGCCCGTCGTGCGCTATGCGGAAGAAGAGCTGGGTGCTCGCCCGGTCGCGGTCCACTACATCTACGTGAGCTAGCTTCCGAGACGGACGATCTGGAGGTCGGCACGGACTGACTGGCCGCTGCCGCTTGACTGCTGGACCTCCACGCCGATTTCGTTGCCCGCTGTGGCGATGGCGATGTTCGTTGCGACGACAGCCTGCATTTCTGTGCCGGACGCTGAGACCATGCTAGGCAAGGTGAGCGTACCGCCGACCGTGGTCCCGCACACCAGTCCTTTGAGGGCTCCGCTGGCCTCCGCTCCCGTCGTAACGCTGTAGACGCCCGGCTGAGGAACCACGAAGCCGTTGGTCCCGGCCGTCCAGCTGCCATGCTTGACAACCGAGCCACCTTCCATTTCTGCCCCGGTCGGCTTGTAGGCAACCCCGGTCGTTGTTGAGACCGTGACGGCTGCGGTGAGGCACACGGCGACGGCTGGCAATGAGACCACCAGCCAGTTCGTGCCATTGGACTGGAGGATCACTGACTCGTACGTGCTCAGGATGATCGTGGTTTCCCCGATCCAACCGCCGCCATAGATTTTGGCCCCGCCTGCTGTTGTGATTTTGGTTTCGGCTACGTTTGAGAAGACGCCGATGATCTGGTTAGCCGTGGCGGCCGAGGGGAGCGTGACCGTTTTGCCGTTGGATTCCTGGAAGCCCAGTTCCCCGGATTCCGCGTTGTAGCTCGCCGCCCGGGCTTTATAGATCAGCGTGTGTTCTTTGAGGAACGTGTTGGCCTTTTCCGCCAGTTCTTTGAAGTCCGTGGCACCCAGTTTGACTTCCCCCGTGCTAGAGGGATACGGGAGTTTGGCTGGTGCAGCGGTTTCGTTTTCTGGCATCAGTATTCACCTTCTTTGATGGTGGACCATTTTTTGCCTGCTGCCACTTCGCCCCACTGTTTGGTTCCCTCGATCCATGCGTTGGCCACTTCGATGAGGGAGAACTGGAGCCCACCGGGCTTGACCCGTTCGATGGCTTCTTTCAGTTCGGTTGAGGCTTTGCCCGGTTTGACGATCACGTTGAAGTGATAGGCCGCTTCGGAGCCGTTGAGGGCGGTGCGTTCTTGGATCGTGAAAGGTTCGGTGTTACCGATGACTTTGCGGATCGCGCCTTCAAGGGCTTTGAGGGTGCCGCGTTCCAGCCCCGGCTCTTCTTTGAGGAGCGTCCGGGCTTCGGCTTCGGTGGCCATTTTGGGCACTTCTACGCCCACGAACTGGCCGAGGAACGGCAGCCACTTGGCGGGGCAGGTGGTGGGGTTGAAGATCACCCCGTACCCCGGCACATAGCCCGCGTGTCCCGGTTCCCCGGTTTCTTCTGCCACTTCCCTGACCGCTTCCATCGGCTTCGCCGCGGCTTCGAGGTAGCGTTCGAGGTCCGTCTTTCCTCCGACCTTTTCCCCGGTGTTCCAGGTGCCCATCCGTTTGATGAGCCGTTCGGCGATGGTGCTCATTCGGTCGTCACCGAGATCACAGCGACTTCGGGAAGCGGTGCGGGTCCGACGAGCTGGAGGTCTGCCGTTCCTTTGGTGCCGCCTTCGAGGCCGATTTCAAGGCCCGCTGCTTCTGCAAAGACATAGGCCACTCCGGGCACCGCCTCGATCGCCCCGAGGACGACGTTATAGCGGAGCACTCCGTAGAGTTTGACGCCGTTGACGTAGTTCAGCCACTGGTTCGATCCCGAGGTCGAGGCGGTGGGATTGCCCCAGGTTTCCGGGTTGATGAGCTTTTTGACCGCCGTTTCAACGTTGGCTTTGACGGTGGCCGCCGTGTATTCGGGAAGGACATGGACCTTGGCTTTGACTTCCATTTTGTTCTGGGAGGCGTTTTCCACCGGGCTTTTGAAGTTGAGCTCGCGGTGTTCTTTGATCCAGTTTTCGAGGTCCGTCAGGGCTTCCGAGGTCAGTTTGTATGCGGCGTATGTTTCCCCGCCCTTGGTCACGAAGGTCGTGGTGTAGCGTTCGTTCGAGTAGGTGCCGACGAATTTGACGGCTTTTTTCCCCGGGGTACTGGTGCCTTTGGCCGACATTTTCCATTCTTCGGATTTGGTTTTCGACACCAGATAGGTCCCTAGGGGGATGCCCGTGCCGATGACTTCCGTGCCCACGGTCAATCCGGTTTCCGAGACGATTTCTTTGAGTTCCGTTGAGCCAGAGGTCACGGTGGCTTCATGTTCCACCGTCCCCGTGGCGTAGCCGTCTATCGAGGTGGCCCGTTTGACCTTGACGCCTGCGGGCATCACGGAGCTGGGCACCTGCAAAGCAAATGCGCCGTAGTTTTCGGCGGTGATGGGCCGCGGGGCCTGGAGCTGGATGGCCGCGACCAGACGGGTGCGGTATTCTTCCGCCGATTCTTCTTCCGCGCCTTGGGAGGTTTCCCCGACGAACTGGACTTCGGAGACGTAGGTCAGTGGATTGATCTGCTGGGCCACGCCAGAGACTTTGTTGTATTCGCTCCCGCGTTCGACAGCGACCACTTGCAGGCTGACTTCGGTCGCGTTTTCCGGGACTTCGGTTTCCGTTTCGACCGTGAAGGCGAAGCCTCCCGCTTCGATGGCCGTGCCGGCGGGGATGTGCCTGACGCTTGCCGCCGGGATGATCGTCCATTTGGTCGTGCCGGTGGCTGCGACGCCTTCGTTGAATTCCAGTTTGAGGAACTGCAGGCCGAACTGCTCGAAGACCGCCGTGAGGACCGTCGATGCCACCACTGCGGCATTGACGCCGAAGGTGGCGAGGACTTCGATCAGGATGACCTCGAGGTCTGCCGGGTTGGGTTCGTAGCCAACGACGCCCTTGGCTTCGAGGACTTCTTTGAGCTTGGCTAGGGCTTGTTCGACCAGTTCCGCTTCGCTGGTGGTGATCGGGACTTCTACGAATCCGGCCATGTCACCCCACTTCGACGTTGATCGTTCGTGCGCCCTGGTTGGCGGCTTCGAGGGCCAGTTCGGTGAGTTCCGGCTCGGCGCGCGGTTCCCAGAAGCTGATCGCTTCTTCCACTTCCTTGAGGTCTATCGGGACCGTCTGGAAGATCGTCTGGGGGATTCCGAATTCCGGGAGTTCCTCGCGGGTGCCTTCTTCGCAGAGGCAGAGCCTGTAGGTGCAGGCCAGAATGTCATTGGGGCTTCCCTGTTCCACGGTCTTGGCGACTCCGTGGGTGTTGAATTCGAAGATCGGGGGAAAATGCTCGGCGGTGGCTTCCATTTAGCGTCTCCGGTGCTAGGTGAGTTCCGGCGGCGTGATCGTCGTTTCGCGGCGCTGTTCTTCAACAACCCAGCGCTGAACAATGGTGATGAGCGCGGCCTTTGCCGTCGGGGAACTCGGCGATCGTGCTTTGACCGCTTTGGTGACGGCGGCTACATCGGCTTCGGGAATGGTGATTGTGACGGTTGCCATGACTGTCCTAACCCACGATCGTGACGAAGATTTCTTTACCGGCTGCCAGCGTGGTCGTGATTTTGATTTCGGAGGCGCTTGTCGCTTCCCAAGCCGTGACAACGAAGCCAGCACCTACGGCCGTGTAGACCCCTGGTTTTTTGCTGGTCGCTTCTTGGACCGACACCTGCACCGCTTGGGTTTCGAGCGAGTGTTTGATTTTGTAGCTGGTCACGCCCGTTTTGCCCGTGATCGCTGCGGTGATCTTGCGAGCCACGCCTGCGGTACCGGGGACGACTTTTTCTTCGACCCCCGGAGTGGGGGTTGTGGCTATCAGAGCCTTGGGAGCCGAGACCGCTTCTTTTTTGATCGCCGCTTCCGTCAGGGATTCCGAGGGCAGCGTCAGGGTGCCCACCACGGTCAAGCCTTTTTTGGCCGTAAGCAGTTCTTCGACCGTCAGTTCCTTGTCGATGAGGACCGGCGCGTTTTTGAAGTGGAAGTTTTCGGCGGTGTTTTCGAGGATCGGTTCGGCGGCACCAGTCCCTTTGAGGCGAAGAAAGGCTATTACCATTTCGCCTTCCACCTGAAGGCTGACGAGCGCCTGGATGATTTCGACTTCGAGCGTCAGCCCGGGCGTTACGACGAGCTTTCCTTCTACGCCGTTGAGGGTAAGATAAACCGCTTCCGGATTGGGACCCAGCATGAGGCTTTCCCCGGGTGCCGTGCCTCCGTAGAGCGTCTGTCCACCTGCACGACCGCCAAGGATCGCGTAGGTTTCTTTGAGCATGGCGTCCGTGACGCCTTTGGCTTTGATGAGGAGTTTCCCTGCGGCCAGTTCCAAGCCCGCGCCTACGGCCACTTGGATTTTGCCGGTGAGGAATTCAAGCCCTTCGCCCAGCTTGGCTTTGAAGGTGACGGGTTTGGAGCCGGATTCTTCAAGCCCTTCGCCCGCTTTGTATTCTTCCCCGCCGCCCCCGCTCGATTCTTTCTGTTCGCCTTCCCACCAGATGATCGTGGGGATGCCTTCGCTATCCATCGAGACAACGCATTTGGCGAACTGTTTGGGAAGCCGTGAGCCGTGTTCGGCCGTCCACTGGCAGGGACCGAGCGGTCGGACCGTGGAGTATTCGGGCGTCACGACCCATGCTAGGTTGTGTTCCTGTCCCGGGATCGGGAACGCGCTGGGGGCCGTGATCTGTTTGCCCGGGGAGGTTCCCACGAACGCCGAGATGTAGCCGCGGAGCAGCGGACGCTGTTCTACGACTTCGCCTCGGCCCCGGATGAGTTCGGTGACGTAGTTGCCGCTCATGGTTCGTAGTACCCGAGGAAGGTGGCAGGGCCGGCGTTGGCGGTGACCGCTTCCGGTCCCTTGCCGGGGACACCCTCCGAGATCGCTTTGCCGCCGCCTATGTATATCTGGACGTGAACCGTTGAGGTTTCGCTCGAGCCGAACAGGCAGGCATCGCCGGGTTTGGGTGTTGAGGTCTTTTTCATGTGCCGGATCAGGGTTTCGGTGGTGCCGATCGGGTTGTAGTTCAGGCCGTTGGGATCTGGGAGGTTCGCGGCCTTGTAGCAGAGCGTGAAGAAGGACGAGCAGTCCATCGTCCGCGGTTCCGGTCCGAACAGCGTCCCGTTGTTGCTCCGGTTTGATTCCTCCGAGTAGCGGTACTTGCTCGTTTCGCTGAGAGCCCTTTCAGCCTGGAGCGCTGCGCCTTCGCCTTTGCCCGACTGGCCCGTGAGTTCCGCGCCTTTTTCTGTCGCCAGCGGCTCGGGCAGCGGTTCGATGGGAGGCTCGAGGATGAATTTCGTGAACGTGTCTTTGAGGCAGTTCCTGGTGGCGTCCGAGACGATCCATCTGCCGTTGAAGGGTCCGAAGCCCCGGATCACGAACACATCCCCTGCTCGGTAGTCCGCTATCCCGCAGACGAGCTCCAGGCGTATCTCCGAGGGGGTGGAGGGCTTGGCGGCTTTGGATCTCCGCTGAACCCTCGTTTTGACCTTGTGGGTTTTGCGGTATTCGAAGGTCGTGTTGTCGATCGTCCCGGTGGTGGGGCTGAGGACCACGCCTTCCTGCTTGACGCCCGTTTCCCGGTTGATGCAGTAGTTTTCCTGGATGTCAACGTAGGCCGCCGGGTGCTGTTTGGCCAGCTGGGGACCCGTGATGTAGTAGACGATCTCGGGTTTCCCGAAGGTCGCCGATGTGAAGGCGAACCAGTTGACCTGCTGCGCGAGGCGGGTGATGCATTCGAAGGTGTCTTCGTCCGGGTTGGATGCGGTGCCTCGGGTCAGCTGCGCCACATCGGATTCAGCCGCCCCGGTTTCTGTTGCCGCTGTCCCGCCTCCGGCTTGGATGATTGCCTTGGCTTCTGAGCGGTAGGCTTCGTAGAAGGACGCGGGTTCCCCCGATGCCTCAACGAGAGTGGCGATCTCCCCCGGCGCCTTTCCTTCGTTCGCCAGCTTGATCGCTCCGCCGGCCTGGAAGGATTCCCCGCCCTTCAGGAAGTAGGTGGCCTGGAGTTCGACCTCTGAGCCCGGAATGGTGGAGGATTGCCAGATCCCGTTGTGGCCCGAGGCGTTCGAGGATTCGCGTTTGAAGTCCGACTCCCCGATCCCGGCACAGAACAGGGCTTCGACCGCCAGCGGTGGGGCTTTGAGTTTGTGGGCCACCCCGAGGGCCGTGTTGATGTCGGCCTGCTGCTGCTTGGTCGGAGCTATGCCCTTGATCTTGATGTTTGTGCCCGAGCTGACCCCGGGCGTCTTTTCGGTGGCCTGTTCAGCTCGCTGCTCTTCCAAGGCCGCTTTGACCTGAGTGGCTCCCGATTCGCCCTTTTCTTCTTCTGCGAGCGGCTGGACGACCTTCAGTTCCCCGATCTTGTAGTGCACCTTGGCTTCGATGAGGAGGTCGCGGACAAACTCCGCTCGGGTCTGGGTGCCCGGTGGGGCCTGCTTCGGAGGGGTCCAGAATTCCCGCATCGTGGAGACGACCTTGGACTCGAAGGTCAGTTCGAGGTTGGCGCTCGTCACGTCGGTCGAGGGTTCGATCGCGCACAAGATCCAGAGCCACTTCGACTTTTCGGGGAATTCGACTTCGATCGGTTCGAGCAGCCCTTCCTTCATTTGGAGCCAGCCCTGATTCAGGAAGATCAGTTCGGGGTCGATCACATGGACCTTGATGAAGGATGCCCCGAGGATCTGGGTCTCCAGTTCGATCTCCCCGATGGCTTCCGCCATCTGGACCTGCTGGACTTCTTCCTTCTTGGCCGCGGTGCCTGCGATCTTCTTGGCGAGGAAGGCTGTGATCGGCCCTGCTTCGGGAACCTGTCCCTTGGGTTCTTCGCTCACCTAGGCACCTGCCTGAACACGGTGAGGGGGACTTTGATCTTGGTCCCGGGTTTCAGCACTCGTTCCGCGGGGATCTTGTTCGCAGCTCTGATCGCCTGCCACGCCGCCGGCACTCCGAGTTCCTTGGCGATGATTTTGATCGTGTTCGCCGTCGAGGTCGAGGTCACGATGTCGTATTTGCCCTTGACTTCTTCGCGCAGTTTCCGGTTGCGCTGAAGGGCCGTGGGGGTCGAGAAGATTTCCAGAAGGGTGATCGTCGCCTTCTGGCGCAGCCGCGCCCCTCCGGCGTCCCTGATGGCTTCTCCGAAGGCGATGCCGGTCATGTACCACTGTTGCGATTTGCCTGCGACCGTCTGGTACTGGCGCGGAATCAGGGGGATCGGGCTTCCCGTGGCGTTGACCGTGAAGGCTTCCACGAACGGGGGTTCGCCCTTGACTTCCCCTCCGGTGGGGTTCGGAGTCCTTCCCGCCAGCCATTCGAGGTTGAGGATGTCCTCCTCGAGGTCTTTGCGTTCTTTGGTCCTGACCATCGCATCGAACAGGACGGGGACGGTCATGGTGATGGGTTCCCAACCTTCCGGCACCGTGTAGGCCACCCGCTGGAACCTCGGGACCTTGGCGACCTTGACCCAGCCGTCGGTGACGGTGGGAGCGCCCTCGCCTGCGAGGACCGTGACGAGCCTGCCCTCCCCGGTCGCCTGGACGTGGCCGAAGAACCCGACTTCCTGTTCGGATTTGGTCTGCTTGGCCGGCCATGAGGCTTGGGCTTTGGTGACCGCTGCCTTTTTGGCCTGCGCCGCCGAAAGTGGTGCTTTCTTCGTGACCGGGCCAGCGCCCCAGGATTTGGTTCCGGGGATGGTCATTAGCTCAGGGCCTGCCGTCCGAGACTGTGCTTTGTGACCGATTCCGCGAGTAGACGCCGTGAGTTGTAGTTGTGGAGCATTGCCTCCGCGACCTTCTTCGAATCAACGTGTAGCTCGATTTTGGTCGTGCCAGCCCCAGTGCCACCCGTCACGCCCGCGAGAGCCGAGTTGATCCCACCGGGCACAGGCGTGGGCAGTTTGATGTGGTGGACGATGTCGTAGGCGTCCACTTCCTGTTCGGCTTTGGCTTTCCTCGCTGGAAGTGAGCCGGGTTTGACGTACTTGGTTCCTCCGAGGCCGAAGAATTCGCGGATTTCCTTGGCGTGCTTGACACCCTCGTAGACCAGCGCGACCGCTGCGCCCACGGCCAGAAGCTCCGGGGCGAACGCTGCCATCGCCGGCGTAAGGCCCTGCACGAGACTCACGAGCTTCAGATCCTTCAGGGCAGTTCCGAATTTGACCACCTTCTCAGTGCCCCAAGCCGTGGCAAGGACTCCCAAGAGCCCCTCAAAGCCCTGGAGCGCCAGCTTGTTTTTTTCAAGGTAGGTCCAGACCCCCTTGAGGGCTTCATAGAAGGTCTTCGCCACGGTGCCCACCGTTTTCCAGACGCCTTCGCCTTTCATCATTTCCCGCACAACTTCCGAGAACCCCACGGCTACTTCTTTGATGGTCGGAGCCAGCTTTTCGCCCAGCTCCTCCTCGGCTTCTTTGACCGTGTTCTTGGTGTTCGTCAACGCTCCTTGAGTCGAGCTGTTGTAGGCCACCACTGCGGTTCCGTAGCGTTCCTGGATCTTCTGGTTGAGCTGAGTGGCTGTTGCTTCCTTGTCTTTGAGTTCGGCTTCCTTGACCATGGCAGGGAAGCGCTTCTTCTGGGAGGCTGTGAGCTGGTCGACGTAGTACTTCACGGCCACGTAGGGGCCGATGAGCTTGGTCAGTCTCCCGGGGGTTCCGGTCTCGAGCCTCTGGACCTGCGTGAGAGTCTGCGCGTAGCCCTGGTGCAGGCCCCGGGAGAGGGTTACGACGGCCTGGTTCTCTTTCAGGGCCACCGTGTAGCTCTTGGTCTCCCGCGTGAGCTGTGCGACGCCTTCGGTCTCTTCAACTTTGGAGAAGCCGCCATGGGTGGAGCTCTGCTGGATGGCTTTGTTGATCCGTCCGTAAGCGCCGGCGCCCGCCTGTCCGGTGGCCGTGAGGGCGTTTGCCAGTAGCTTGTGCTGTTCTTCTGCCTCCAGGCCTCCCTGCACAACCCCTTTAGCGCCCTCGGCGAGCCCGTAGAGACCCACGAAGCCCCCGGCGTACTTCAGAGTTGTCCCGAGGCTTCCGAGGGCCCCCGACAGGACATGGTGGCCTTTCGCGGCCTTCTCGGACTCTTTGCCCGCCTTGGTGGTTGCTCCGGTGGTGCCTTCAAGCTCTTTGCGGACTCCCCGCAGTTCTGTCTCGGCTTTCTTCGCATCGATCAGCTTGACGCGGAGCTCCTCGGTGGTGACGCTCATTGTGCTCCCTTCGCTTCTCGCGCCATGACAGCCAGCACCGAGGACACGTAGACCTTCGTGGCCGGATCGGGGTCCTCATACAGCCTCCAGGCGAGGTCTCCGAGGCCCATGGAACAGCAAAAAGCGGCCAGCCTGACCGTTCCCGGGTCTAGCTGACCGCCTTGGATTCCCCCGCTAGTGTGTCGTCCACCTCTGCGCTTCCGTTGTTCTGCGCGTTGAGGACCGCTCCCATGTGCTCGATCAGTTCATCGCCCTCGGGCATGATGAGGTTGAGCGCAGCCTTGTCGGTGTCGACGTGTTCCATGTCGCCACCGAGCCATGCCGCCAGTCCGATCCCGAGGGGGAGCTCGAGATCAGCCTTCTCATCGCCGTCCACCGCTTCGGTGCTCTTGGAGGACGAGAGCAGATACTCAGCCGCAGAGTCCCACAGGCGCTCCACACGTCCCTCATCGCCGGGGTGGTTCTGTTCTGCGATCTCAGCCTGCTTGAGCTTCAGCTCTGCGCGGGTGCGCCAGTCCCTGAGGGTGTAGACCCCGATCAGTTTGTCCTGGTAGCCGGGGATGGGAACCCGAACGATCTGACCAGCTTCTTTGTGGGATTTCGCTGCCTGAACCCTGCTTTGGAGACTGGGGGACGACACGGACTGCCCTGCCTTTCGGTTGTGCTTCGGTTAGCCGATTTCGCCGCTCGGTAGAACCTCGAGCTGGAGCCATGCCTTCTCGGGGGTTTCTGAGGAGTAGTTCGGCCTTGTGACGGTTCCGAGGATGCCGGTGTAGGAGAACACTTCAGCGCCCGGGACAGCTTCGCGTTTGGTGTTCAGGGTCGTGACCGTGATCTTCATTTCGAGCTGGCCAGCGTAGGCGTCCAGGGCCTTGTAAAGCGCTATGAGGGTGTCCGACCAGATTCGTTTGACGGTCATGTTCGAGCGCTTGGGGATGCCTCCGAGCTGGAGCATCGGCTTCATGCCCCCGGGGAGGTACTGCACTCCCTCGACGGTGTTGTCGCCGCCCTCCAAGGCATCCCAGGCCACGTTGTCCGTCTGGAGGCCGCCGGGTAGACCGAGGACCGTGACGCCGATTGAGAACTGGTCACTCCTATAGTTCGCCACTTCGTCAGCTCCTTAGGCTTTCATGCAGTTTCGGTGATTGGTGTAGCCACGATCAAGATTTTGACCGCGTATGCGACGGGCGAGATGCGGACGATCATTTCGGCGTTGAGTTCGCCGGCCTGTTCGGTCGTCGGGGTGTTGACGGGTTCGGCCACGATGACCTTGCCTGCTTCCGTTGCCGTTTCGCCGTAAAGGGCGTCCACTTCCCAATGAGCTTTGATGAGGGCCTGGAGTTCGCCTTGGAACTTGGCCCGTTTCTGGTGGCGTCCGTCGAGGGTTGCGAACAGGAAGCGTTCCGCGATTTCTTCGGCTTCTGCCACGAGCCTCATGCGCTCGCGGCTGGAGCTGTACTGGTAGAAGATCAGGTCTTTGGTCTGCGGGGTCGCCGTCACGTCTCCGAACAGGCACAGGATGCCGTGGCGTTCTGAAATGTTGTTGATGCCCGCCGTGTTGAGTTCGTTCTGCTGTTCTTCGGTGTACGTGTTGACCAGACTAATGACGAACGGGGAGATTGGCCAGCGCGGGCCTGCGGGCGCGCGGTTGTCGTTTCCACCCGAGGCGACTTTGGCCATGAGCCCCGCCGCCACTCCACTCGCTGCGATCGTGCGTTCGGTCCCAAGAGTTAGGCCCGTGGCTTTGACCGCTGTGGAGAAGAACGCGATGTACTGACCCAGCAGCGTTGAGAAGGTGGCCGTTTCTTTTTCGGTCTTGAGTTCGGCCACCGTCTTGGAGGCTTCTTCGGACTTTTTCATGTCCGCGAGGGCGAAGCGATTGGTTTTCAGCGCCTGTTCTGCCATCGCCGTCCACACGCCGGATTCAAACTGGGTTGTGGGGACCGTGCAGAGCATCTGTCCCGGGCCGAGAGCCTTGGCCGGGAGTTCGATCGCTTTGACCGTTTCGGCTTTGTTCGTCGTCGGGTTGACCCCACCGGAGAGCGTCGTCTGCGTGACTTTTTTGACCAGTTCGGCTTTGCCCGATGAGTAGCCTGAGCCTTCGGTGATGAGAACGTAGACTTCGTTCGCCGCTTCTTTGCCCCATTCGAGCAGTTCCGAGGCTTTGGAGAACAGCGGCGATTTGGTCAGGATTTCGCCTTCGGGGTTGTAGATGACCAGCTGCGTTTTGGATTCCGCTTCGATCACCGCGTATTTGATTTTGTTGCCGTAGGCGCCCTTGTACTTCGCGGTAAGGACGAGCGTTTTGGCGGTGCTCGTGGTTTCCAGTTCGACTTTGGCCGCCGCGATTGAGGCGCCGAGGCAGCGGGAGACATAGCAGCGCTGGCCACCGAGAGCAAAGAAGGCGTTCACCGCGTCGTAGCCTTTGAGCGTCGTGGCTTCCCTCGGGCCGTAGAGCTGCACGAATTCGTTGAGAGAGCGAACGAGAGTCGTGGTTTCCGGGCCATACTCTGCCGCCACCGTGGCGAACAGCTGGCCCGTGAACTGAGAGGTGCCCGCAGACTGCGGGGTCTCCGATGTCAATACTTCAACTCCGAGTTTGGTCATCGCTGACCTCCTAAACTAGGTGTAGAATGTAGCAATGCCGATACGTCCCTGCGCTAATCCGAAATGCACCAACGTCGCCGTGGTGGCCGACAGTTCCTACGGCCAGACCAAGCTCTACTGCTCCAAGCGCTGTAGCAACCGCGCTCGGGGAAACCGCTACTACCATCGCCTCACGCCAGCCCGTAAAAAGGCTCGTGAAGCCAAACAGGACCGGAGTCGAATGAGTCGCTACTACGCCAACCACCCTGAGCGCACAGCAGAAACAAGCTGGAAGTCCAAAGGGATCAACCTGACCGTCGAGCAATACATGGCGCTCTATGCCTCTCAGGAGGGTCGCTGTGCCATCTGCGCTCTTGTGCGTCCGACCTTTGGCAACGGTCGCAAAGGGTTGGCCCCGGACCACTGCCACGAGACTGGCGTTATCCGTGGTCTACTCTGCTTTCGGTGCAACACTGCCCTCGGGGTCTTTGGCGACTCTGCGAAGGGATTGGAGCGTGCCATGCACTACCTCACGCGGGAGCCTCCGCCTCTACTTTGAGTCGCTTCCTCAGCGCCAGCCATTTCTCCCGATAGTCCAACGGATCGGCACCCCACAGGGACTTGTGAAGGGCCTTTCGGTCTCGTTGAAGTAGAGCGTCACGCAGTCCCAGCTATGCCGATAACCTCGCCCATCACTTCCGCACGGGCGTCTGCCGCTCGGTCCAAGTCTTGTAGAGCACGTTGCCGTCATCGTCGGTGACCGTCACGAGCATCTTTGGCACAGCCGCCACTTCAGCGCTCGTCATCGCGGGCCTCCTTTAGGTCGGTTCACTGATCTTCACGGCTTTGATGGTCTCGGTCGTCTTGCTGACGGTCGGTTCTGGTTTCCATTCGGCTTCTGGTTCGCCGCCGTACTGGGGCGATTCCTTTGGTTCGTCTTGGACCGGCCCTTCATTGGCGTTCACGATCTCGGCCCATGCGTGGAAGATGGTTGTGGCCTGTATGACCTGCCGCAGGCTCGGATCGGGGAAGGTCAGCCCCGGTGACTGCATCATCACCAGGGAGTCCTCTTGCGTCGGGATTCCTTTGAGTTCCCCGTTCTGGGTCAGGACACCCATCACGGCGGCGCCGTAGTAGCTCGCCACCGCTCTAGCTTCATCCTCGGGCTTTTCCGCCAGTTCTGAGCCCTGTCCCACGACGTTGGCGACCACCCGGACTTCGTAGGGCTGGATCATGCCGACGCTTGCCTCGCGCTCGGGCTCTCCAAAGGGGTC
>Ga0181532_10001082_pt1 | contig 26953 bp, 20 predicted proteins | sample PEATcosm2014_Bin_33_FD_119768 | JGI IMG/M metagenome (GOLD analysis project Ga0181532, IMG submission 119768) | Peatland microbial communities from MTU Mesocosm Facility, Houghton, MI, USA - PEATcosm2014_Bin11_30_metaG | ecosystem: Environmental > Terrestrial > Soil > Wetlands > Peat | place... | reverse complement strand
GCACTTGCGACCCCGTTCGTCGCTTTCGACGCTCTCAACCCCGCGACGCTCTTATTGAGGATTGCATAGCATCAGTGGCTCGGAATCTCACCTGAGACTATAAGACCACCTGAACTGTTACAAAAACTCTTGTGACGACCATCCGCTCTGTCTCGTTCACCGTGCTTTTTGTCATCTCTGACCTCCTCTTTCTTCATTTGATTTACAACTACATCCAGTTTGTCGAAACTCTCTTCCCAGAATCGGCGATAGCTAATCGCCCAATCGCTGACTGTCTTAATCGCCTCTGGCCTAAGCGTGCATACACTCTCTCGTCCACGCTTCGTCTTGATCACCATCCGCGCCCTCACCAGGTAGGCAATATGTTTTGAAATCATCTGCTGTGAGAGTGCAAACGGTTCCGTCAATCCGTGCACAGAGGCAGGCCCATGGGAGAGTCGTTCGATCATTGCCCGCCGGGTTGGATCAGATAAAGCCGCAAACGTTGTACCTAATTTATCCACAACCATATGGTAGTGGATTATCTATCAATGTCAAGTGTGAATTTTGCGATCCCTGATTTCTGTTCACTGATCCCCAACGCGCCAGCGTTGGCCGGCAAGTTTCTGGCCGGGCTACACTGGAAGAGGCAGCGTGCCGCGAGTTGCTCCTTCAAAATGATCTCCTTCTCCAACATCAATAAGCAGTATGGCAAGCAGTTGCTCTTCGTGGATGCTTCGTTCCAGTTGAATCCCGGCGAAAAAGTTGGGCTGGTCGGTCCCAATGGGGCGGGCAAGACAACGCTCTTCCGTATGGTGGTCGGGGAGGAGACTCCCGACGAGGGCGCCGTCTCTGTCCCCAAGAAGTTGACAATCGGCTACTTTCGCCAGGACGTCGAGGAAATGTAGGGCCGTTCCGTCCTGGATGAAGCGATCGCAGGCAGCGGACGCGTCGGCGATCTGCACCACGAGCTCGAAGCCTTGCAGCGGGAAATGTCCGACCCGGACAAGGCGGATGACATGGACCGCATTCTTGATCGCTTCGGTCACGTTCAGGAGGAGTACGAGCATTTAGGCGGTTACGCGCTCGAATCGCAAGCCCGTGAAGTGCTCCACGGCCTAGGATTCAAAGACGATCAGATTGACGGCGACGTGGGCGCTCTCTCCGGCGGATGGAAAATGCGGGTTGCGCTGGCGCGCGTCCTGCTCGGAATGCCGGATGTGTTGCTGATGGACGAACCGACGAACCATCTCGACATCGAATCCATCATCTGGCTGGAGCAGTTTCTCAAGTCATTTCCCGGCGCGTTGCTGATGACCTCGCACGACCGCGAGTTCATGAATCGTCTGGTCTCAAAGATTGCAGAGATTGATGGCGGCGAAATCGTCACCTACTCGGGTGACTACGACTTCTACGAGCGCGAGCGGGCGGTGCGAGAGAGCAATCAGCAGGCAGCATTTGCCCGGCAGCAGTCCATGCTTGCCAAAGAACAGCGTTTCATTGATCGTTTCAGGACGCACGCCGCCAAAGCGGCCCAGGTACAGAGCCGAATCAAGGCCTTGGACAAGATCGAGAAGATCGAACTACCGAAGAAACGCCAGGTGGTGAAGTTTGACCTTCGTGTCCCTCCACGATCCGGCGAACAGGTGGCCGTCCTTGAGAATCTGCACAAGAGTTACGGCCCGCGTGTGATTTACGAAGGATGCAATCTCACCATCCGCCGCGGAGAACGCTGGGCCGTCATGGGGAGAAACGGCGCGGGCAAGACCACGCTGCTCAAGATGATTGCCGGGGCCAGTGCTCCAGATGCCGGAAGCGTGCGGCTCGGAGCCAGCCTATATATGGGCTACTTCGCGCAACAATCCCTGGACGTGCTCAGTTCCGATCTCACCGTCATCGAACAGTTGCAACAGGATTTTCCCCAGGACGGTCTCGGGGCACTGCGGAACCTAGCGGGAGCATTCCAGTTCTCCGGCGAAGACGTGGATAAGAAGATCCGCGCGCTCTCCGGCGGAGAAAAGTCGCGGCTGGCAATAGCACGCATGCTCTACAACCCGCCGAACTTCCTGGTGCTCGACGAACCGACCAATCACCTGGATCTTGCGACCAAGGAAATGCTGGTGGACGCCCTGAAGGATTTTGAAGGCACCATGATCTTCGTATCGCATGACCGCATGTTCCTCCGCGGTCTCGGCTCACGTGTGCTGGAACTGGGGGGCGAGAGCGGCACGGACCGCCATCCCACCGTTTATCCTGGGTCATACGTTGGGTACGTTCAGAAGCTTGGACATGAGGCGCCGGGGATCTATTCATAGGCCTTGCAGGGCTTTTGTGCAACGACTCGCCGGGTGGATATCGAAGCTTTCGTCGCACCTAGAAACCACGTGGCAGAGAAGATGAACCACAAACCCAACATGTATGGAGCTGACGGAGATACTCGCAAAGGAGCCGCCGTCTATACGCCGTTGGCTTTGGCGTTATATGACTTGGCTGTCTTGGGGCTTTCCAATTCTTTTGTCTGGCAATGTCCCTCGCATGTGCTCTTGGATTTCTACAACCAGCATATCTCTGATAAGCATCTGGATATCGGTGTCGGAACTGGTTACTTTCTCGATAGATGCCGGTTCCCGTCGACCGCCCCGAAGATTGCACTGTTCGATTTAAACCCTCACAGCCTCGCAAAATCAGCAAAGCGCCTGCGTCGCTACAATCCGTCCTGCTATATGGGCAACGTTCTTCAGCGCATCGATATCAGCATGTCTGGATTTGATTCCATCGCGCTCAACTATCTCTTGCACTGCCTCCCTGGTAATTTGGCGAGCAAGAGCATCGTATTTGAGAACGTGAAGCCTTTGTTAAGAGATGGCGGGGTAATATTCGGCTCTACGATCCTGGGCGAAGGTGTGCGACACAACCCACTGGCCAAACAACTGATGAAGATTTACAACGCGAAAGGAATTTTCAGCAATTTGTTAGACCGGCAGTCTGATCTTGAGGCAGGGCTCAAGGCACATTTCGATGAACACACAATACACATTGCGGGGTGTGTAGCCCTGTTCAGCGCCAGAAAACGAATGGGCGGACGGTTACCGGGGCTTGCCGTATCCGCTGAAGTTCCGCGACGGATCCACGACAGCCTTGCTTATGTTAGCGCTCATGAGGGCTCCCCGTTGGACTAGGCTAGTGTTTTGGTTCGGTTTTTTGCATTTCTTTCCACCGGTAAAATAATGCGAGCCCGAACAGCGAACTCGTTTGTTCCTTTTGGGGACACCCAGAAAGCACAGGGGCAGAAAGGGACTTGGTGAGAGTCGCCACCTTCAACATTAACAACATCAATAAGCGGCTCGACAACCTCTTGGCTTGGTTAGCGAAAGCTGAACCGGACGTCGTGAGTCTCCAAGAGCTCAAGGCAGAGCAGGAAGCCTTTCCCGTAAATGCCCTTCGAACTCTCGGGTACGAAGCAGTCTGGCAAGGGGAGCGCTCCTGGAACGGTGTGGCCATTCTCGCGCGAAACCACCCTCCCGTGCTGACCTGTACAAGCTTGCCGGGAAATCCTGAAGATCATCAAGCTCGCTACATTGAAGCGGCGGTTCAGGGAGTCCTGATTACTTCCATCTACCTCCCCAATGGGAATCCGCAGCCTGGACCGAAATTCAATTACAAGTTGGCCTGGTTTGAGCGCCTCATCGCCCACGCCGCCGAACTCATGGCGAGCGGCGCACCTGTGGTGCTGGCCGGTGACTATAATGTCGTGCCGACACTGCAGGACATCTATCCGACTCGATCGTTGGATAACAACGCGTTAATCCAACCCGAGAGCCGACAGGCCTTTGCGCGTTTGCTGGCTCAAGGCTGGACTGACGCTATGCGGAAGCTACATCCGAACGGGCCGCTCTGGACATTCTGGGATTACAAATTTGAACGGTGGCAGAAGGACAAAGGCATGCGACTCGATCACTTTCTGCTCTCGCCGAATTTGTCGGTCCGGCTCGTGGACGGCGGTGTTGATCGATGGGTGCGTGGACAGGAAAACGCGAGCGACCATGCGCCAACATGGATCATGCTCGATCTTTAGACGGCTCTCAAGCTTCGCCGTCCGCTGTGTCAGCCACTCCGCCTTGCCGGCCCCTTTCGTCTCCTAGACTTACAAGAGAAAAAAGCCGTAGTAATCCCCTGCGTCTGTCATCGCATCTGGATGTGATTTATTTACTTAGACTTACGAGATAGCTGGCGTCCGCTGCGTCTGCCAGTTCCGCCACCCCGGCGCCTCTCTATTGTACGGCAGCAGTTGCGAATTTCGAATACGGTCACGCCGGTTGCGGATTCTGCACGGGGGCCGGAGTCATGGATAATTCCACGCGGAACGTGGCACCTTGGCCGGGACGGCTTTCGACTGCGATCGAGCCGCGGTGCTGCGTGACGATCCACTGCGCGATAGCCAAACCGAGTCCCGCCCCACCCTGCGCCCGGCTTCGGGCTTTGTCAACGCGGTAGAAGCGTTCGAAAATCTTGCTCTGATCTTCCTGGGCGATTCCTGCTCCTGAGTCCTGCACCGTGATCACCGCGCTCTCGCCTTTGGGTTCGAGCGACAGGTGGACCGAGCCGGGCGAGGGTGTGTACTTGAACGCGTTGTCGAGCAGGATGTCGGCCAGTCTGCGCAGCAGAGTCTCGTCGCCCATGACGAAAAGCTCTGGCGCGTCAATGCTCGCTGAAAATTGCAGGTTGCGAATAGTCGCCACTTGCTGCCAGCCGTCGACGACGCGGCGCAGCGTCTGGCGCAAATCCACGGGCTGCAGGTGAAGCGTCTCGCGGCCCGAGTCGGCGCGGGCCATCGACAAAAGTTGTTCAATCAAGACAGTGGTGCGTTCGGCCTCCAGCAGAATGTGGCGCAGTGACTCCTTGTATTCGGCCTCTCCCCGGGAGCGCCGCAACGCCAGTTCGGCTTCGGTGCGGATGAGGGAGACCGGAGTCCTCAGTTCGTGCGACGCATCAGCGGTAAATTGCGTGATCCGCAGAAACGCGGATTCGATCCGGTCGAGCATTCCGTTCAGCGTGTCCGACAGGCGCTGCAGTTCGTCGCCAGTCTGCAATTTCTGAAGGCGGCTGTTGAGATTCGTGCCGCTGACCGCGCGCGCGGTTCGCACCAGCGCATCCACCGGGGACAATGCTCTCCGGCTGAGCCAGTATCCACCGCCCGCCGCGACGATCAGCAGCAGCGGAGCGAACATGAGCAGGTACGAGCGGAACTGAGAAAGCGTTTCGACGACATCATCGGCCGGAGCGCCCATCGCCACGGTGTAGACGTGACCGTTGACCTCGTTCAGCTTCTGAAAAACAAAGCGAAAAGGCCGGCCATCGATCTTGCGGATTTTCATCGTGGGCCGTTTGACTTGATCCGGTGGCAGGAGCGCCGACGGGTGCGCTTGCAAGAACGCGGAACGATAAATCAGCTGGTTATTGTCCGCGTAGATCTCAAGATAATCACCGGGATGTTCGATGGTGTAGGTTTCATTGACTTCTTCCTGAAGCTTGGGAATCGAGGCGTTTTTCTTTTGTGTCGCCAGAAAGCTCTTCAAGTCGTCGACCTGCGCTTCGAGTCCGTCATCGACTAGGTCATACAGATTGTGCCGCAGGATGAACCACATGCCCGCGCCAAAGACGATTTGGGCGAGCGCAAAAATCGCCAGATACCAGAGCGTGAGACGCACGCCGATGGAGAGTCTTCTCATGCCAGTCTTCTCATGCCTGCTTCTCAGCCCTGCCCATCCGTACGAATCATGTACCCGACTCCACGCACCGTTTGAATTAACTTGGGGCGGCCGGGTGGATCGATTTTGTTGCGCAGCAGGTGCATGAAAGCGTCCAGTGTATTCTCTTCGACTTCGCGGTCAAATCCCCAGACCGCTTCAATGAGAGAGCGCCGCGACACCACCTTGCCGGCGCGGTACATGAGGCGTTCCAGCAGGTTGTATTCCGTGCGGGTCAGTGAGACCCGCTCGTTGCCGCGCAAAACCTCGCGGCTGGCGGGATCGAGAACCAGGTCGGCAACCCGTAAATGGTTGTCCTGTGCGACCAGGGCGCGCCTCTGCACAGCACGCAGACGGGCCACCAGTTCGTCGAACGAAAACGGCTTGGTCATGTAATCGTCGGCCCCCAGGTCGAGGCCACGCACGATATCAGGCACAGAGTCGCGGGCCGTCAGCATCAGGATAGGCGTCCGGATTTTTTCCGCCCGCAGACGCTTGGCCAGTTCATATCCACTGAGCTTGGGCATCATCACGTCGAGAATAATGACGTCAAACTCGTAGGACTTCGCCAGCGCCCAGCCCTCCGCTCCATCGGACGCGCAAGTCGCCATATGGCCCTCCTCGGTCAGTCCCTTGCAGAGAAGGTCCGCCATGCGCGCTTCATCTTCGACGATCAGCAGCTTCATCGGATTCGTCGCCGAGCCCCCCAGCGCTTCCACAGTTTAGAGCCGAAGGCGGACCGGCGCTCACCAACCTGAAGAAAAATTAACGTGGTGTTCATTCCTGCGTCACACCCCAATTCTAGGATTTCAGGTGATCAAGTTCACATCATTCCAACGGTGCTGGAGAGAAATTCTCCATGTCGCAGCGGTCGTGCCGCCGCGGCAAGCCTTACCCGATCCAGCATTTTCTTGAGCGCAAGGAGCTGACGCAATGAACCCCGACCACCGCCGTTCCTCCCTATCCGTCTCCTTCAGTGTGATCGCTGTTCTGGCCTTCTTCATCCTGTGTCTGGTGGCTGGCGTGCCAGCAGCGTACGCCCAGGTAGATCGCGCCGAGCTCGAGGGTACGATCAGCGATCCCTCCGCACGCGTTATTGTTGGCGCTAGTGTGAAGGTCGTCGCGGTCGACACAGGCCTGAGCGAGGAGCAACCGACAAGTTCCCAAGGATATTACCGGTTCCCTGGCCTGGCGGTGGGCGGATACACGGTGACGGTCATTAAGGATGGGTTCAAGACTAAGGTGATCCAAGATGTAATCCTCCGTGTCGGGCAAACACGCACTTTGGACGTACAGCTTGCTGTGGGAGGAATTGACGAGAAAATCGAGGTCAAGGCGACCAACGCGCCATCGGACCGCACCACCGCCGAAGCTTCTACTGTAATCGACACGAATCAGATCTCCGAGTTGCCCAACAACGGACGGGACTGGGCCAGTTTCACGCTACTCGCCCCGTTCGCTCAGGACGACGGCGGCGGCGACCAGCGCACCATCCGCTTCGCAGGGCGCGCCCGCGACGACAACAACTTTTCGATTGATGGCGTGGACGCCGGCGGCATCCAGGAGCAGGCCCAGAAATCGCAGACTCGGCTGCAGATCTCGCAGGACGCGATCGAGGAATATCGCGTCAACAGCGCGGTCTATGACGTGGAGTACGGCACGCAAGCCGGAGGCCAGATTGACGTCGAAACCAAGCACGGGACCAACGACTACCACGGCACGGCCTTCGGGTATCTCAGAAACTCGGTGTTTGACGCCCGCAACTTCAACGATTACAACCTCGCGGGCAATCCTCAGATTCCGCCCTTTCGACTCGGACAGTACGGATTGGCCGTCGGTGGCCCGATCAAAAAGAACAAGATGTTTTTCTTCCTCAACTACGAGGGACTGCGCCAACTGCAGTCGACGACCGAGCAAACCTTCGTACCGGCAGGAGCCTGCTGCGCTTACTTCCCGGCTCCCGAACCCGGCGCAGTTACATCTTCGTACCAGCAGTACGTTTTAAGTCAGGCTACGGGCCTGGGCTACGGGGCACAGCTGTGCCAGATCATGCAGGCGTTTCCATGGCGTGCGTCAGTAGGGTCGATCAATGACTGCACGCCGCGATTTGTTTTTCCCGACAGCGCATTTCAGTGGCAGGGCGACAACGGCAACCCAACTACGTCAAACAATCAAGACCTGATTACGTACCCAGCCCCCACGACGGTACATGAAGACACCTGGTTAGTACGGATTGACTACCAGGTCAACTCGAATACCCTGATTTACGGTCGGGCGGGGCGCGACATCAGCTTGGTCGACGCTCCGAACGGCAGCGGCAGTCTTGAGTCGGACAAACTCCAGACTATCAATCATCCGGCGAACTATACCGTGGCGCTGGAGCACACCTTTACTCCGACTCTCTTTAACGAAGTCAAGGGTTACATCAATCGCGCGCCCTTCCATAATCCGCAATCCAGCGCACTGCCTTACGCAGTGGCCACCAACGATTTCGTGGGCTTGAATAACAACAGCGCCGACATCGAGGTCGGAACCACCTTTGGCGGGATCGACAACCTGATCTGGTCGCGCGGTCGCCACACGTTCAAAGCAGGGATGGAGTACCGGCGTGTACGGTTGAATCAGGGGCAAACCTCCAACAACAACTTGACGTTCAGTGACGACTACTCGTTGTCGCAAGCTTCGCTTTCCAACATCAACTACATTGCCCCCTGGTGCTGCCATGGGCTACGCCGCAACTTCTTCATGCCCTACTTCCAGGACGAATGGAAGGCAACTCCTACATTGACCCTGACGGGGGGCCTGCGCTGGGATTACTACGGAGTGGCTCACGAAGCGACCAATCGCACGACCGTATTCGATTTGTATCAGTTTCACGGCGTATGTCTGGGAACAGGTTCGTTCAACGTAGCGCCGAGCCCCGGTCCCATCAACACCCCGCCTTGTCCCGCGAACCCGGCCTTGTACAACCCCAGTTACGTGAACTTTGATCCGCGATTGGCTGTAGCCTGGGCGCCCAGCGCGCTGCATGGCAAGACTGTCATCCGCTCCGGCTTCGGCATTTATCATGGCGCCGCGCAGAATGATGACTTGAACGCTGGACTGGAGAGCGACACCTTCCGCGTTCTGGTCAATAACTTCGGAACCTGCAACGCACCAATTTATTGCCCGAATTTGGAAACCGAATTTCAGCAACAGGATCCCACTTTTTCGGGGCTCAGCAGCCTCAGCAAGCAGGCCAGCCATCCCCGGGCGCTGCAGCGGGAAGGCCGGCGCGATCTGTATGTGGAGACGTGGACGTTGAGCGTCGAACATCAACTACCCGCCAATTTTCTGGCTTCGGCTCAGTATCTCGGCAGCCGGGGCGTGCGATTGTTCTCGCGGGGCGGCGTAAACCTGTGCACGGAGCCGGTTACGTATAACCCGGTCGACGGCGATTGCGTGCGCACGCTCGACCAGTACTATCCTGGCGGGAACCCGTTCGGTTCCGTCGACATCAAGAGGGATATCGGTTCCAGTACCTACAACGGCCTCGGGTTGTCGCTGGAACGCCGGTTCAGCGAGGGACTGGAATTACAAGCGCGTTATACCTGGTCTCACTCGATTAATGACGGTTCTGTGGGCGGTGGCGAATCTTCGGGCCCGGAAAATGTGAACTGCCTGGAGTGCGACAAGGGGCCGAGCATTTTTGACGTTCGCAACAACGTCACCTTCGACGCCGTGTACGATCTCCCGTTTGGACCCGGAAAACCGTTCATGAACGCTCCCGGAGTCCTCGGCAAAGTGTTCGGAGGCTGGCAGCTGAGTAGTGTTGGCCTTTGGCACACGGGTCATCCGCTGACGGTATCCATGGACCTCAGTAACAGCATCAGCAATCCGAGTTCTCCGTTCAATGGACTTCCCTACACGTACCTTCTTCCGGATGGTAACGACCAGACGAATCAACGTCCCGACGTCATTCCGGGAGTGCCGTTGATATTGCCTCACCAGCATCCCGCCACACCGAATAATCCGGGCGCCCCGTACATTAACGCCGCGGCCTTCCAGGCTCCGCCGGTTGACGCGAACGGAAACTTCACCCGGTTTGGCGATGCGCCAAACGGACTCATTCGCGCCCTGAACTACTGGCAAATCGATCTCGCCCTTACCAAGGAAACGAAACTGACAGAGCGGGTTGCGATGTTGTTTACCGTGCAGGCGTTTAATATCTTCAACCATGTGCAATTCGGCGATCCGGGCGCGCTGAATCTTGTCTACGACCCCACGGCCGCGGGCACAGGCTACCTGACACCTCAGGGAGGCTTCGGGGTCATCAGCACCACCGTCAACTTCAACAACAACAACGACAATGCCGCGTCTCCCAATACCGGGACAGGGCTACCAAGGCAGCTGCAATTCATGCTGCGCTTCAGGTTCTGAATTGCGGTTGAGCCTTCAGGCAAATTTCAGGCACGTCGTCTAAGGTTGCAGTCGAGGATAAATCAATGCTAAAGCGTGCCTTCTGTCTGATAGCAATACTGACTGTAAGTTGGTCGTTGTTTGCTGCACCCGCCTCGTCCGGCGGATATTCTGTCATCCAGAAAATTCCCATCACCGGCACGGGTAGCTTCGACTACCTCACCGTGGACGAAGGCGCCCGCCGCTTATATGTTTCGCATGGCACGCAGGTGGAGGTGCTCGACATCGATTCCCTCACGGTGGTGGGCAATGTTCCGAAAACGCCCGGCGTGCATGGGATCGCCATCGCTCCCGAACTCGGCCGCGGATTCGTTAGTAACGGGCAGGCCTCGACCGTTACGATCTTCGATTTGAAGACGCTGAAGCCGATCGCGGACGTGCCGACCGGGCAAAAGCCCGATGCGATCATCTACGATCCAGCGACGTCGCGCGTTTTCGCCTTCAACGGTGGCAGCAACAGCGCCACGGCGATCGATGCGGCTACTGGAAAAGTCGCCGGCACGGTCAATCTGGGTGGCGGATCGGAATTTGCCGCGGCCGATGGAAACGGTTTTGTTTACAATAACCTGGAAGACGAAAGCCTGGTCCTCAAGATCAACGCCCGTGAACTCAAAGTGGAGCAGCGCTGGCCCACCGCGCCCTGTTCTTCCCCCAGCAGCATGGCCATGGACCGTGCCAACCGCCGTCTTTTCCTCGGCTGCCGCAGCAAGGTCATGGCTGTGGTCGATGCCGACTCCGGAAAAGTCATCGCTACGCTGCCGATTGGAGATCACGTTGACGCGACCGCCTTCGATGCGGAGACGAAGCTCATTTTCAACTCCAACGGCGAAGGCACCATCACCGTCATCCACCAGGATAGCCCTGACAAATACTCGGTCGTCGAAACGGTGAAGACCGCGCCCCGGGCCAAGACCATGGCCCTGGATCCGAAAACTCATCGCCTTTTCCTCTCCACCGCGGAGAATGGCCAATTCGAAATCCTGGTCGTGGGACAATAAGACTCTGATTCCGAAGCGGAGCCTTTCCCTTATGAGTTCGAGTGTGAGTTCGAGACGTACGCCTATCCCGCAGATCGCACTGGCGCTATTCCAGTCAGGGATGCTGCTGGCGCTCGCTTGCTGCACGCTGCTCGGCTGCACCAGCAAGTCGCACGCACAGACGTCCAGCGTGGATTTGCGGCTCGACGTCAAGACTCCATTTCGCTTCGTGGCTTACGGGGACACGCGCTTCCACGATCCCAAAGACACAGAAGCGGCCAATCCTCCGGTGCGCGTCGCGCTGGTGCAGGCCATCGCCGACGTCAACCCGGCATTTATCTGCTTCACCGGCGACATTGTCTACAACGGATTCGACGTCAACGACTGGAAGGTCTGGGACAGCGAAACCAGCATCTGGCGAGACAAGAAAATCCCGGTGTATCCCGCACTGGGCAACCACGATCTGCACGGGAAAGACGAAGTCGCGCTGGGAAACTACTTTCAGCGCTTCCCCGATCTGAAAAACAGCCGGTATTACTCGGTGCGCGTGGCCAACGCGCTGGTCCTGGTGCTCGACAGCTCTTTAGAGGAATCCGTCGGCCCGCAGGGTCAATGGCTGGCCGACAAACTCGATCACGTGCCCGCTGACGTGGACTTCGTGTTTCTGATGTTCCACCATCCGCCCTACACCAGTTCCTCCGACGCTAAGCTGTTTGGCGGCGGGCACTCGGCTCGCGCCTCCGAACAGGCGTTGGCGAAGACATTAGAGGCCCGTCAGGCCCATGCTCGTTTCCGCATGGTGGTCTTCTCCGGGCACGTGCACAATTACGAGCGCCACGAGCACGGCGGCGTGACTTATTTTGTTTCAGGCGGAGGAGCGGCCCACGCGTATCCCATTGAGCGCGCTGCGGACGATCCGTTTCAGAGCAAGGAAGTGAATTATCACTACCTGCTGGTCGAGGTGGACCAGAAGCAGCTGAAAGTCACGATGAACCGTCTGGACCTGACCACCGGCAAAGCCGTCTGGACGCAGCCCGACGCGGTGAAGATTACCGTGCCCGCGGCAGCCGCTGCGCAGGCGGCCGGGCGCTAGAGCCTAGTCTTGCAAGTCCCCTGGCACTGATTCGCCGCCCACGCTACTCCCAGCGCGTGCAGGATCAACCGGTCGCGAAGCGTCAGCTTCTCGGCATCCAGCACAACTCCATAGGCGTACTGAACCAGAGGATCGCAGGTAATGCACCAGCGCTCGTGGCGAACCACTCGCCCACAATGTTCACACGCGGATTGTGCGTTGTACTGGTTGCTGTGGTGCCAGCTGGCTGGGGGATTGGCGAACATTTGGGACCTCCAGTTCTGATCTCAACAAATTCCCCGAAGCCAGCCGTACAGCCCGGGGGAACTGCGATGACGGGAGCTTATTTCGAACCGGAGGGAGCCTTCTATTTGGCGCGTCACGTTTAAGTGTGACTAGAATCACATACAGTGCGGAAGGGCCCACTGGACGGCCCCGTTCACTCGGCTTTGCATCCCCGTCATCCATGTACTTAATGCTGATCTTTCGTCGTAAAACAATCCGCTATTTGACGGCGGGGGGCGCTTGGGCAATTCCCACGCGATCGTTTATCCTCAAAGGTTGTCTGACGCTGGCTGAAAGCTTCGCCAAACCTGTCCTTAATTCAATATCACCAGCTAAGCGCTAATAGCTAAGAGCCCTTTATGAAAACCGGCATTATTGGCCTGCCCCAGGTAGGCAAGACATCGCTGTTCCGCATCCTGACCAAGGCGCATCTTTCCGCGCAAGCCAGCAACCCGCGCGAGGCGCACATCGGCGTGGCCAAGGTTCCCGACGACCGCCTCGACCGACTAGCTGCGCTCTATAACCCGAAGAAGCTGACGCACACCTCGGTCGAATACGTCGACGTCGGCGCCATTGGCCAGGACGCGCTGAAGGAGACGGCCTACATCGGCCATCTGCGTCAGGTGGACGCGCTCGCCCACGTGGTGCGCGTGTTCGAGGACCCCGCGGTTCCGCTGGTGGCGGAGATCGACCCGCTGCGCGACATTAAGAATGTTGAGTTCGACCTCATGGTCAGCGATCTCGGCCAGATCGAAAAACGGCTCGAGCGCCTGGAAAAAGATCTCAAGAAGATGAAGACTCCGGAGCTGGAGAAAGAATTCGAGCTGCTGAAGCGCGCCAACGCGCATCTGGGAGCGGAGAAGCCGCTGCGCGAAATGGAGATGACGCCCGAGGACAAGAAACGCCTTCGCGGCTTCATGTTCCTCAGCGAGAAGCCGATTTTCTATGTGCTCAACATCGGCGAGTCGACCGAACTGGGCAAGGAACTCGACGAAGCCGTGAGCAAGTACAAGGTCACGGAGATTGCTGCGCGCCCCAACGCAGCCGCCACGGCGATTTGCGGGAAGGTGGAAGCCGAACTCGCCGAGATGAGCGACGCCGATGCCGCGGAATTTCTCTCCAGCTATGGACTGAAAGAAAGCGGCCTGGTCCGCCTCATCCGCACGACCTACAAGTTGCTGGGCCTGATCTCCTTCTTCACCGCCGGCGAAGACGAATGCCGCGCCTGGCAGGTTCCCGCCCGCAGCCGGGCCCAAGAGGCTGCCGGCGCCATTCACTCCGATCTTGAGAAGCACTTCATCCGCGCCGAAACCATCCGCTGGGACCAGCTGCTCGAAGCTGGATCGGAAGCCAACGCCCGCGCCAAGGGCACGCTGCGGCTGGAGAGCAAAGACTACATCGTGCAGGATGGCGACGTCATGCACATTCGGCATAGCGGATAGCTGCAAGCGCAACAGGTCTCCAGTTCCTACACTGTAGCCCCGGGTCGGAGAAGACAAGCGCAGGCACCGCCGTATACTCTTCCACATATGCTCGCTCGCCTGATCTTGTTTGGTTCGGCCCTGGCGCTCGCCGGTGGTCTGTTCGCGCAGACGAACCCTGTATCAGCGAAGGGCGCGGCCGGCAACATCACCCAAGCGAATGCCGTGGGCCCGAGTTCCGCAGACTGGAGTGAACCCTTCTCTCCGCATCGCATGATCGGCAACATCTACTACGTGGGCAGCCGCGGGCTGGCCTCGTACCTGATTACGACGCCCGTCGGGCACATTCTAATCAACAGCAATCTGAAGTCTTCCGTCCCGCTGATTCGGGAGAGCGTTGAAAAGTTGGGGTTTCGTTTCGATGACATCAAAATCCTGCTGATCAGCCACGCTCACTTCGACCACGATGCCGGCAGCGCCGAGATAAAGAAGCTGACCGGTGGCAAATACATGGTCATGGATGGGGATGTAGACGTTGTCGAATCTGGCGGCAAAAGCGACTTCCAGTACGGTGATGATGCGACACTTCGATATCCGGCGACCAAGGTAGAACGGGTGCTGCATGATGGCGACCAGGTGACGCTCGGCGATAGCACGCTGACTGCTCACAAGACTGCCGGGCATACCCGGGGCTGCACCACGTGGAGTTTGAAAGTCAGCGAGGCGGGCAAGTCTTACGATGTTGTGATCGTGGGAAGCCCGAACGTCAATCCGGGATACAAACTGGTAAACAATGTGCGCTATCCCGAGATCGCCGATGATTACGCACGCGGCTTTCGCGTACTCAAGTCGCTACCCTGCGATGTTTTCCTGGGCGCTCACGGCAGTTACTACGAAATGGAAGCGAAGCACGCAAGATTGAACGGCGGAGGGGCGAACCCATACCTTGATCCCGCAGGCTATAAGAACTACGTTGCGGACCGGGAACAGGCATTCCTTTCCGAACTGCAGAAACAAACAGCGGCAGCGAAAAAGCAGTAGTCCGTACCGCGAACGATCACAATATGGGTGCCATTGCCACCAGCGTGCTTCTCGGATTAACCGCTGCCCTCGCTAACGTCTTCGGCGGCGCAATCATTGTGCAGCGGCACTGGGAGCGGCGCTATCTCCGCTACTTTGTCGCGCTGGGCGCGGGATTCATGCTGGCTACTGCTCTGGTAGAGATGGTTCCCGAGAGCATCGAACTGCGCGGACGGTCGGCGGCATTTCTGGTTCTGCTCGGCTATCTCATCATCCACTTTTTCGAGCACACGGTCACGCCGCACTTCCACTTTGGCGAAGAGACCCATCGCGACGAATTCATTCATTCGCACAAGGGATATTCCGTGCTGCTCGGGCTCATCATCCATACGTTCTTCGACGGCATCGCCATCGCGTCTGGATTTCTGGTTTCGAACTGGCTGGGCTGGCTGATCTTTCTCGCGATTTTTCTGCACAAAATCCCCGAAGGCTTCACCGTGAGTTCCGTCATGCTGGCCAGCGGACGCAGCCGGGGCACAGCCTGGGGCGCATCGGTGGTGCTGGGCGGATCGACTCTGGCGGGCGTGCTGACGATGGCGCTGTTCCGCCATCATGTAGGTGCGGGCCTGCCGCTGGCGGCCGGAGTCACCATTTACGTCGCCGCTTCGGACTTGATTCCCGAGGTGAACAAAGAGCCCGCGATGAAAATGGCTCTACTCGTCTTTGTCGGAGCTGGAGTCTTCTTCCTGCTCGATCACTTATTCCACGTGCAATGACTGCACCAAGAGAAGCCCCCGAATCTCGAGGGCTTATAATAAGTTCCGCAGGACCGCGAGGTCTAGTTCTCCGTGAGGCTCACCGGAGCGGACGGAATTCCGTTCGCCACGACTTCGAGCGAACTGTCGCCCGTCTCCCTGGTTGCAGGAACGTCGAAATACGTCGAAACGGTAGCGGCTGCCGGGGCCACCGCCAGGGGTGCGGTGGTTGTGGGTTTTGGCGCAAAAGACGTAGCCGGTACGGCTATTCGTGATCCGCACCCGGGGATAATTGGTCGTCGGGAGTAAGTTTGTACCGGTCGGACCGACTCACCGCTACAGACGACTTACTCATCCATCACTAGCCCGCCACTAGCCCGCCACTAGCCCGCCACTAGTCCACCGTGTGTTTCGCCGTGTATCCATCGCGCGCGACGACATCGATTTTCACGTCCTTGCCCTTCTGGTCTTTCACCTTCAACGGACCCCCATCCGACCCCACGACCAGAACTTTCAACTTGCGGTACGTTCCATCGAGCTTCGAGTTGGTGGGGGCATAGGACAGCGTGTACTGCCGGCGAATGTCCTCTCCAATCTGCTGGAAGTCCTCGCCAAACTCCGCCTGGAAGCGGGGGAAGTAGGCTCGACCTCCGGTCATCGCCGCGAAGGTCTTCATCTCGTTGTCGGCCTGCAGATAGTCGATGGTCTGGATGTGCGGGCTGGCAATACCGTGGGACGTGCCGGTGCAGTGGTGCACCTCACAATATTCGCGCAGGTACCACCCAATGCTGACGGGAAAAATGGTTACATCTTTGGTGTCTTTGATCTTTTTCGTGATCTTGTCCAGCGTCAGCTTGCTGAAGGTGTCGATCCCGGTTGAGATCAAGATGACATATTTCTTGCCTTCGACGCGATCCAGCCGGTCCAGCGTGTCGTACAGCGCGTCGAATTCGTTGGTTTCGGCAAAGCCCGGAATGCGCAACTGGTTCAATGCTCCAAAAACGGCGCGCTTGTCCTGCGTGAAGTCCACGAGGATGTGCGGCTGCATGTCGTAATAGGCGACCGCAACCCAGTCATCCTTCTTCAGGGTGCTTGCGAAAGCGTAGGACGCATTGAGACTGTCGACCAAGAGTGGCCAGGTCGTCGACGCAAACTCCACCAGCAGCACGGCCGTAATCGGAGCTTGCGACACAGCGAAGTGCGACACTTGCTGCGGAACGCCATCTTCGAGAATGCGGAAATTCCCCTCCTTCAGCCCGGGGATGAACTGACCATCTTTGGTGGTGACCAGCACGTCCACATTGACGAGCGGCACGTTCACCTTCAGCGAATAGTCGGGCAAATCCTCGACCTTCTTCGGCGCGACCGGCGGCGGTGGCGGCGGAGCATCTTCGGCCTTTTTCTTGGGGATGGCGTACGGACCGATGTTGTCCGTCGGACCACCCGCTTCATCGGGTACGTCCTGCTTGGGCTTCCCGTTGTCCGGTGTTTGAGGTGATGTTTGAGACGGTGTCTGCGACGCCGGCGCCTGACCCTGCTGGTCCTGGGCCGAAACCGGCAGCGAACCGCAGAGCAGTGCCAGCAAAAGTACCCAGGGGAGGCTCGGTCGATCCCCGGTTCTGGGCTGTAAAACCTTATCTTTGTAACGATTAAACATGGTGAACCCCGAAAACTCTCTGTGCTAGTATAGACGCAAGGATTCGCAATTGGGATGTTTTGCCCGGTCCCAGATCTTTTCCCCCTTCCGTGCAACGAGTCGCAGTTGGTCTGAGTCTAAGTCTGTAGTGGGATCTGTTGGCGGATCCCTTGTCGGGGCATACATGAGAAAAGTGGTTCTCGCGCTACTCGTCCTGGGACTATCCCTATCCGCAATTACCCTGTCCGCCCAAACCTCGCAACCCACCATTCCGGTGGACCAGATTCATCCCGGCATGCGCGGCTATGCCCTCACGGTATTCGAGGGCGTAAAACCGGAATCCATGGACGTGGAAGTCTTGGGCGTTCTGCACAATGTGAACGGACCCAAGGGCGACATTATCCTGATCCGGTTGCATGGGACGAAGGTGGAATACACCGGAGTCGTCGCGGGCATGAGCGGCAGCCCCGTGTATATCAATGGCAAGCTCGCGGGCGCGCTCGCGTTCCGCATCGGCGAGTTCTCGAAGGAACCGATTGCCGGCGTTACTCCGATCGCCGACATGCTCGAGATCAATGCACTCGACAAATCGCCCACCGAAGAGGCCGCGGCGACCAAGCCCGCAATATCCAGCGCCGCGGGAAAGACTGCGGCTCCCGGTGACGCTAACTCGCTCCCGACTTCCACACAGGATTACGCCGGTTACCTGAAGCCCATCGACACTCCCCTGGTCTTCAACGGATTCTCCGAAGACACGGTGCGACGCTTTGCCGGACAGTTCGCCTCGGCAGGGGTCGTCCCGGTAATGGGCGCTGGCTCCGTCAGCGAAGACAAGCAACCGGAACCGCTCGAAGCCGGTTCGGCCGTGAGTGCGATTCTGGTCCGCGGCGATATGGACATCGCCGCCACCTGCACCGTGACCTACATTGATCCCCAGCGCTTGCTGGCCTGCGGACATCCGCTGCTGCAGTTCGGCTCCGTCGATCTGCCCATGAATAAGGCCAACGTGCTGGCCACGCTGCCGTCACCGCTGAATGCCTTCAAGATCGTCAACACGACCGAGCAGGCCGGAGTCTTCGTGCAGGATCGCCACACTGGCATCCTGGGCGTATTCAACAAACAGCCCGACATGATTCCGGTCACGCTGACCATCCATGGCGGAGCCGGCACGCCACAAAAAGAGTTCCACTACGAAGTGCTCAACAACCCGCGACTGAGTCCCGTCGCGATCATGGCCACGGTCTTCAACGCGCTGCATGGCGTGAATGAATACGGCGAAGAAATCACCTACCGGCTCAATGGCAGCATCAACGTGAAAGGTTTCCCCGAGGTTGGGCTCAAGAACATGTTCGTGCCCACGGAGAACGGTCAGCCTGCCGCCATGTCCGCCGCGCTTTCTTTGGGCGAGCGCTTCGGACGCATCTACGACAATCCTTATAACGCGCCGGCCGTAAAGAGCGTGAAGCTCGATTTCGACCTCGTCCGTGAGCGCCGCTGGGCGCGCCTGGAGAGCGCTCGTACCGACGTGACCGAAGCCCGTCCGGGGGATGAGATCATCGTCGAAACCGTGCTCGCTCCCTACCGCGGCGAGCGCGTCGTGCGCCAGATTCCGGTGAAGATTCCGACTTCCGCCAGCAAAGGAACACTGCGTATTCTGGTCAGCGACGGCGAGACCCTCGATCGTGTGGGCCGCACGAACCCGGCCTTCGGCCGCAAACTCGACCTGGCTTCTACGATTGCGTTGCTCAACAAAGAGCACGCCAACAATCGCCTGTACGTTTCCCTGCTGGAAGCTGATCCGGAAGCCCGGGTCGCTGACAAAGTCATGCCCACGTTGCCCATCTCGGTGATGAACATCATGGACGGCATGCGCGGCAACCAGGAAATGATCGTCAGCGGAGAATCCAGCGTCGACGAAACCGCTACACCTCCGCTGGACTATGTGGTGAGCGGCGCGCAGTTGCTGACAGTCACGGTGAAGTAGTCCCGGTCTAATGAAGGCAGGAAACTGGCGGGTGCCCCATTTCTCGCGTTCTTTGCGAGAAGTGGGGCTTTTGCATTGCAGCGCTACTCTTCCTCGTCCGCGCCCATCTGCTGCGTCAAATACCGCTCGTAGCCGAGTTCCTTGATCAGGTGTACCTGGGCTTCGAGAAAGTCGACGTGACCTTCTTCGTCCTTGAGCAGGGTCACGAACAGATCACGCGATCCGTTGTCGCCTTCTTTGGTGGCGATCGCGACGGCATCGTTGTACTGTTTCACCGCCCCGATTTCCAGCGCCAGATCGCTCTCGATCATCGCCTTGACCGTGCCGCCGACCGTCAGCTCCAGCGGTTGCATCGACGGGCTGCCATCCAGAAACAGAATCCTCTCGATCAGCACTTCGGCATGCTTCATTTCGCCGATAGATTGTTTCTTGATGAAGTCGGAGAGCTTGTGATATCCCCAGTTCTCGCACATTTCCGCATGCAGAAAATACTGGTTGATCGCGGTCAGCTCTTCCCGCAGTGCCTTGTTCAGCTCAGCAATAACTTTGGGATTGCCTTTCATAGCGTCCCGAGTATCGCAGAAGGCGGTGGCAAGAGCAACGCGATCGGGAGGATTGGGCGGTCCGCCAAGTGTGGCGCGCGCACTCCTGCCCGCGAACTCTAACCACAAGCAATCTGAAAGCCCCACGGAACGCTTCCCCACGAAAAACAAAACGCAGCGCACCACAAGCCCGGCGTTTCATGCGCCGCCGGCCGTCGCGGGCCAGAGTGCCCGCGCCACACTCCCTACCCCAGCGCGGCGTCGATCGTCTTTAGCAAATCGGCCCGCGTGAACGGCTTTTCCAGGAGCCGGATTCCGCTATCCCCTCCCTGGTGCGGGACAAGTTCTCCGGTATAGCCCGACATATACACAACCTTCATCCCCGGGCGGGAATCAATGAGCCGCAGCACGAGTTCTGGCCCGTTCATTCCCTTCATCACGACATCGGTGAGGATCAGATCGATTGAGGCGTGGTCGGACCCAATCATTTCCAGCGCGGCCTTGCCGTCTTCCGCCTCAAGGACCTTATAGCCGTGTTCTTCCAGCATCTTCCGCGTAAGCCGGCGCATGATGACGTCGTCTTCCGCCAGCAGGATGGTCAAGCCCTCCCGCCTCGGAGGCAGCGCCTCCGCCTGCGCCACGGTCGCCGTCCCCAGCTTGTGCTCCGCGCTGAGAAGGTAAACCTTGAACGTGGTTCCGTGTCCCGGCTCGCTGTAGACCCAGACATGCCCTCCGCTCTGTTTGACGATGCCGTAGACCGTCGCCAGACCAAGCCCGCTTCCCTTGCCCATTTCTTTCGTCGTAAAGAAAGGCTCGAAAATGCGGGAGCGCGTGGCCTCGTCCATGCCAGTTCCGTTGTCGCTGACGGCCAGCATCACGTAACGTCCCGCGACCATCGCGGGATGCTCCCGGGCAAATGATTCATCGAAATCGAGTACCGAGGTCTCGAGAATCAGCTTTCCGCCGTGCGGCATGGCGTCCCGCGCGTTCACCGCAAGATTGATGACAATCTGATCCAGTTGCCCGGGATCCGCTTCGATAATGGCGGTTGCCGATCGCGGCAAAAGCACGATTTCAACATCATCCCCCATAAGCGGATGCAACAGCTTGTTCACTTCCTTGAGCCGCTCGTTCAGATCCAGGAGTTGGGTCTGCACTGGTTGCCTGCGACTGAACGAGAGCAATTGCCGCGTTAAGGACGAACCGCGCTTCGCCGCCTCGCGAATGTTGTCGATATACTCCGCGCTCTCCTGGTCGACACGGCTTCGTAACAATTCCGAACAGGCGGTGACAATTCCCAGCAGGTTATTGAAGTCGTGCGCGACTCCACCGGCGAGCCGCCCCACGGCTTCCATCTTTTGCGACTGCCGCAGTTGATCTTCAATCTTTTTCTGTGCGGTAATATTGCGGGCGATGGTCGACGCCCCGACCACGTTGCCCTCGGCGTCATGGATGGGAGAAACAGAAATCGAGACGTTCAGGTTTCGCTTGTCTTTGGTCACGCGAACCGATTCAAAATACTCGACCCGCTGCCCGCTGCGGATCTTCTCCAAAATGGCGGGAATCTCATCCTCCCGCTCCTTGGGAGCCAACACCGAGATCGGCCTGCCGATCATCTCCTGCGCGGTGTAGCCGTAGATGTGCTCCGCGCCCTTATTCCAGTGCGTGACAATGCCATCGAGGTTCTTGCCGATGATCGCATCCTGCGAGGAATCGACAATCAGCGCCAGCCGGTTTTGAGAATCGCGCAGCTCGCGGCTTTTCCTTCGTTCGAGTTCCTCGTTGGCGCGGCGCAGTTCTTCCTCAATGCGCTTACGATCGCTGATGTCGCGGATGACGCTCAGCACCATCGTCCCGTCCCCGGTTGCGACGGGACTAAGGCTGATCTCTACCGGAAATTCCGATCCGTCGCGGCGTCTTCCATACAGGTCGAGGCCTGTTCCCATGCGACGAATCTTGGGTTTTTGATGGAAGTGCTCGCGATGCAGATGATGCTGCGGCCGCTGCCGGTCGGGCACCAGCATCTCGACCTTCTGCCCGATCAACTCGTCGCGGGTGTAACCGAACAGGGCTTCCGTCTGCGAATTGACCTGAATAACGACGCCCTGCTGGTTCACCGCCGCTACGGCGTCGGGAATCGCTTCCAGAATGCTCGGCGATAGAAGCGTCTCAGCCACAGTCTTTGGCCCAGATTCTCGGCTCTGGTTGGGCACGGCGGGCTCAATCATATTTCATCCCATTAGGGGACGGTCTGGATAATATACGTCAAAATTTGCTAGGAGTCCGCTGTTGGGTGGGATTCCCGAATTGGGGAACTTCCGCGAGGCGGGCGCGTGTCAACCTTTCGCGCCTCGTGCGATAGAACAGGGACTTCACCACCAGAAAAAAATCCCCTTCTCCATGTGCCGGAACCCGTGCGTGTAAACCAGAGCGATGATCATCTGGGTCCCGTTGTATCCCACATGCACGAGAAAACTGGCGCCTACCGAACGAGTGGCCGCCCGCACAATGCCGCACACTACCCCAACGACCACAATGACCAGTGCCGCTCCCCAGGCCCAGCCATATTGCGGCAAATGAATCAACCCGAACGGTAACGCGGTGAGCACGATCCCCCAGGCCGCGCCCATGCGCCGCGCCAGCACCGGATACATGAACCCGCGAAAAAACAGCTCCTCCAGCAGCGGCCCAATGCTCACAGCGATAATCGCCAGCAGGTAGGCGTCGCGCGGCCGGTCGAAAAGATGCTCAAACGGTGTGTCCTTCGGCAGGGGCAACAAACTTTGCAGCATGCCGAGCGCGAACAGCATCACTGCCCCCAACGCGAGCAGTCTCCATTCCGAGCGTGGCCAGTTCCACCGGATTGCCGACCAGAATGCTACGTGGTACTTGCCCTCGACGAGCATGACCATGCACGCCGCCACCACGGCGTAGATCAGAAACTGCGACACCAGCAACAGGATGGGTTTCTGCGCCACCACCGCCAGGTTCGAGTGCGGATAGACAAACCAGAGCGCACCAAAAATCACCAGTAATTGCAGCACCAGCATGGCGACAAACGTCAGCCCGGCAATCAGCAGCACGTCCCACCCACTCCATATGGGATTCTCGACTGGCGGTGGTCCTGTCGAAAGCGGAGCGACGCTCAGTGCACCGTCGGGACCAAGCACGAAGGGATCCGGCGCACTCGGCACCGGCGTCTGCGGCTCGACGCCCGCCAGCGGCTGTGGCTCAAATTGCGGATTGTCGGAAGAAGACAAAAGCGAATCCTTCTATTCAGTGAGTGAGACCCTACGCCTTGGACCGTTGTGTAAACTTCTGCAGTTCCTTCTGTGCGTCCATATTTGACTCGGGTGGTAGGTGAATGAACAGAACGCCGCCGTGGGCGCGCTCGCAAACGCCGTCCAACGTCAAAATTCGACTGAGGAAACTCTCCACCTCCCGAGACGCCAAGATTTCTTCCGCAAGAACGAAGACGTCAACCTTTAATCCGGAGGGGGAAACGACCCTCACGAACCGATTCTTGCCGTTCTCGTCTCGTAAAACTTCAACCACGTCTCCGTAGTACCCCTCTCCAAAAACTGAGCTATTCTGGAGGCGGTACTTGCTTGAAGCAATCTGCGTAACCTTGAGTGTTTCGGTTACAGCGATGGTCCCGGGAAAAGTGATTTGCGACGCTTCGGTACTCGACACCGGCTGCGGATCAAACTGCGGATTGTCGGAAGATGACAAAGAAAATTCCTTCAACTGAGAACTGACCACCGAGAACTGAGAACTGGCTTCTCCGCCTTCCCAAAGTACCCCGCCAAGGCCTGGCCGGTGTACGACTTCTTCACCCGCGCCACCGTTTCCGGCGTGCCCTGCGCCACGATGCGTCCGCCTTCTTCCCCACCCTCAGGCCCGAGATCGATGATCCAGTCAGCATTCCGAATCACGTCCAGATTGTGTTCGATGATGATGATCGAGTTCCCCAGATCGGTCAACCGGTGGAGCACGTCGAGCAGCTTCTTGACGTCGTCGAAGTGCAGCCCGGTCGTCGGCTCATCGAGCAGGTACAGAGTCTTGCCCGTTTGCCGCTTGCTCAGTTCGCGCGCCAGCTTGATACGCTGCGCCTCGCCGCCAGAGAGCGTCACCGCCGACTGCCCCAGATGAATGTATCCCAGCCCCACATCGACCAGCGTCTGCAGTTTCTGTTTCACCTGTGGGATGTTCTCGAGAATCGGCAGCGCGTCGGAGACCGGCATCTCTAACAAGTCGGCAATCGAATTTCCGTTGTACTTTACCGCCAGTGTCTCGTGGTTATAGCGCCGCCCGCCGCAGACTTCGCACTGCACATACACATCGGGCAGAAAATTCATCTCGATGCGCCGCTGTCCCTCACCCTGACAGGCTTCGCAGCGCCCGCCGGAAACGTTGAAGGAAAAACGTCCCGCCTTGTAGCCGCGCTCGCGAGACTCCGGCAGCATCGCATAGAAGTCGCGGATCTGCGTGAACACTCCGGTATACGTCGCTGGATTCGACCGCGGTGTTCGCCCAATCGGCGACTGGTCGATGCGGATGACCTTATCAATATGTTCCGCGCCCGAAATCGCTTTGTGCTCGCCTGCCTTCTCGCGTGACCGGTAAAGCTGCCGCGCCAGCGCCCGATAGAGAATGTCATTCACCAGCGTAGACTTGCCCGACCCGGAGACGCCCGTCACCACGATCATGACGCCCAGCGGAAACACCACATCCAGATTCTTGAGATTGTTTTCCTTCGCGCCCAGAATCGTCAGCGCCGCCCCATTCGCATGCCGCCGCTCCGGCCGCATCGCAATCGACGTCCGACCCGAGATGTACGCCCCGGTCAGCGAGTTGGGATCCTCCATGATCTGCGCAGGCGTTCCGTGCGCCACCAGGCTTCCGCCATGCCGTCCCGCACCGGGCCCGAGATCCACCACATAATCCGCCCGCCGGATCGTCTCTTCATCGTGCTCCACTACGAGCACGGTGTTGCCCAGGTCGCGCAGATTTTCGAGCGCAGTCAACAGCCGCCCGTTGTCGCGGTGATGCAAGCCAATCGACGGCTCATCCAGCACATACAGCACACCGCGCAGCTTCAATCCGATCTGCGTCGCCAGCCGAATGCGCTGGCCTTCGCCGCCCGACAACGTCGCCGCCGAGCGATTGAGCGAGATGTATCCCAACCCCACCGCATCCAGAAACTGCAACCGCTCCACGACTTCGTGCATGACGCGCCCAGCAATCGCCGCTTCTCGTCCGGCGAGTTTGATACCCTGCGCCACCGCCAGCGAACGTGCCACCGGCATCGCGGTGAAGTCAGCGATCGACATGCCATTCACTTTGACTGCCAGACTCTCGGGTCGCAGCCGCTTCCCGCGGCACGCTGGACACTCGGTCGCCGACATGTGATCCATCAGCCAGTCGCGATAGCCTTCCGAAGTCGACTCCTCGAGATTCTGCTTCAAATATCCGAAGATGCCGTGAAACCCTGTCTTGCCTCCGCGCCCCGGCTCGCCATTCAGCAGAAAATCCTGCGTCTTCTCCGGAAACTTCTCGAACGGAGTGTTCAAGTCGATGCCATACGTCGCCGCCGAAATCTGCATCATGTGAATCAGATTCTGCGACGCCGATCCCGGCCCGAGCCCGCCATCGAGCAGCGGCTTCGACCAGTCACTGATCACCTTCGCCGGATCGAAATCGTACTTGCTGCCCAGCCCGTGGCACTCCGGACACGCTCCGTACATGCTGTTAAAGGAAAACGACCGCGGCTCCAGTTGCGGCACATTGATGCCACAATCCGGACACGCCAGCTTCTCCGAATAGAGCTGTTCCTCGCCGCCCACCACGGCGACCTGCACCAGTCCGCCCGCCAGTTTCATCGCCAGCCCCACCGACATTTCCAGACGATGCTCAATCCCAGGCTTCACCAGCAGGCGATCGATCACAACTTCGATGGTGTGATTCTTCCGCTTGTCGAGGTTGATTAAAGCCTCGTCGTCAAGGCTGACCAGTTCCCCGTCGATGCGCGCCCGGGTGTAGCCATGCTTGACGAGCGTCTCCATCTCTTTCTTGAATTCGCCCTTGCGCCCGCGGACGATCGGCGCCATCACCATCACTCGATCTTCCGGACTGAGCGCCATGACCCGCTGCACAATCTGGTCGGCCGACTGCCGGCTGATCGCGCGCCCGCACTTGGGACAATGCGGCACGCCAATCGAAGCGAACAACAGGCGAAGATAATCGTAAATCTCGGTAATGGTGCCCACGGTCGAGCGCGGGCTTCGGCTGGTGGTCTTCTGCTCGATGGAAATGGACGGGCTAAGTCCATCGATTGCATCCACATCCGGGCGTTCCATCTGGTCCAGAAACTGCCGCGCGTAGGCCGACAGGGTCTCCACGTAACGGCGCTGTCCCTCGGCATAAATCGTGTCGAAGGCCAGCGACGACTTCCCCGACCCGCTCAGCCCGGTAACCACCGTCAGTGTGTTACGCGGAATCTCAACGTCAATGTTCTTGAGATTGTGCTGGCGGGCGCCGCGCACGGAAATCTTGGTAATCGCCATCATTCGCCGGGGTTCATACCCCTTCCGTAACGTCGACAGGTACCCAGAATTGTTGGAAAGTGGAATTGCACAGCTCTACTCCGTATCTTAGTCGTCAACAGCGCGGAGCGTCAACGCAGGTTAAATTGGGGATTCGCGCCCAGGCAATAAGTAAGGATGGGAGAGGCGATGCAACAGACTCTGGGATTTTAAGGTTGGTCGAACGTGATCTCGATTATTATGCCCGTCCTCCTCTTCGTCACAGTCATCGCGTCCGTTAGCTTGGGCGTAGTGGCAGCCTATGTCGCCGTCATTTGCATCCTGAACGCGTTCGGCCGCACGTCCCAGCAGCCGCCCCAACCCGCTCGAACTCGCCTGGTCCTGGTCCCCACGCAAAACCACGCCAGCGGCGACTAGTATATCGTTTCAATAATATATATACACATAGAAATGTTTAATGCTACACTGATCGTGTGGCGGGCATCTCAAAACGGCCGCGCTTGAAACTCAGCGCGGAGGAGGTCGAGCACCT
>Ga0181532_10001081_pt1 | contig 26975 bp, 20 predicted proteins | sample PEATcosm2014_Bin_33_FD_119768 | JGI IMG/M metagenome (GOLD analysis project Ga0181532, IMG submission 119768) | Peatland microbial communities from MTU Mesocosm Facility, Houghton, MI, USA - PEATcosm2014_Bin11_30_metaG | ecosystem: Environmental > Terrestrial > Soil > Wetlands > Peat | place... | reverse complement strand
CTAGCGCACCTGTTTCGCCGGAAGCGTCATGCAGCCGTCGACTACCTCAACATCCTTCAACCGTGCGTAACTATGGGTCCCAATGATGTTCTTGGCACCTCGCGAGTCGATCACGGCACCGGGGCGCTCGGCGTAGTCGCGTTCATTCAAGACCAGGATCTCGTTCAGCACGGTGAGCCGGCCGTAATTGCCACTGCAATCCTGAGAGGGCCGGATCAGCTTGCCACCTTCGCGGTAAATGGCACCAGCACCGCGGCTGGAGCGGATGTCTGTCGAGATTGGATTCCGCGGATGGCGGATCCATTCGCCCGTCAGGCTGCGGGAATAGAAGAGCCAAAGCTGCAGCCCGCCGCCGCGCGGCTCCTGTAAAGTCGCGAAGAACCAATACATGCCATCTTCGATCCACACCGTCGTGTCCACCGCCGGGGCTTTCTGCAAGACAGCTATAGGGTTCCAAACATCCGGGAAACAGTCGCACCGGTACAACTGCACGGTTCCATCGGCCACACTCTCCGGAACCATGTACAGCTGTCCCGCGTCGTGAAAGATACACGGGTAGGAGAGATGGTAAGGCTTCTCCAGGGCAGGGACCGTTCTTGACAAGGCGCCGTCTTCGGTTACTTCGGCGCAGGCGATGATGCCCTTCTGCGTGCTGTAATCGAGGTCTTCGAAGAAGACCCACGGCTTCCCTTCGTGGTCGATGACAAACGGATCGGCAAAGAAGTGGCCGCGCGGGGATTGAATCCAGCGAAATCGGCTCAAATCGGAATGGCCTGGGTTGCTGGATGCATTCTTTTCAATCTTCACTCCCAGCATCCAATGCGGAAGCTGTTCGCCATGCCCCAGTCGCTGCACTCGCCGAAAACAGTTTCGCACCAGGACTTTGCTTAGCCAGCTCAACATCTGGAAATTGGTTGGAACCGAATAGATCTTTCTGCGGCCGGGACAGGGAGCCGGGGGTGGAATTTCAGCCTCCAGGCTGTCCCACCCTGATTCATGGAGTTGATGCAGCTTTTGGATGAGGAACGTTGTCGAGCCCCAATACGGCTGCACTCGATTGCGGGCCCAGGAGCTGCCCAGGCAGGTCGCAAAGGTACTCTTATAAAGTATCCTGCCCGCGTCGGGCTCGTCCGTCAGGCGCTGTAGCGCAGCGCAGGAGAGAAGATTGTCCTCATAGATCTCCCAAAAATATGGCGGGCCGCCGCGATAGTGACCGGGATCTCCGTGGTGATACGACCACACGCCATAACGGGCGGCATTGAGAATCTCTCCACCAGGAAGTTGCGAGCCGACGCTGACCAGCACATCCAGATTGTTCTCGCGGATGCGGGCGACAGCATCTTCAGGAAAGTGATGGAAGCCGTTATCCGCGATGGGCGTCACGGAGAAGGACTCGACGTCTTTGAAATAGCCCGCGCAATCGACCTCGCTCAGCGGATCGGGAGCTTCGGAAACCCGTTTAGCATCCCAACGCTTGTATAAGGAGAAAAGCAGCGACTCCTTGCGTGCTTCGTCCCGAAGTTGCGGCGCATCGGCATTGAAAACCACCAATTCCAGCTGGGCAAAATTGCAGCTCGCAATGTGTTCGAGAGCCTCTGCCAGGTAAGCCGGAAGCATGGGGCCATCGAGCAAAACACCGATCCGCAGGTGAGGGGCTCGGGAAGCGGAGTTCAAAAACCAGGGAGCGTGCATCGATGAGGAGTTGTGGTGTCGTGATTATCGTAACAGCTTCAACTCGCACCTTTCTCGATAGTTTGAGCGACGATGCTCTCTATTCCTGCAGGGCCGGCGCAGCGGCTGTCTGCCTGATGTTCTTCACGACCACACGCGCAGGGTTCCCCATGGCGACGCAGTAGGGCGGGATGTCATTGACCACCACGCTATTGACGCCGATGATGGCGCCCTCCCCGACGGTCACGCCTTTCATGATGTGTGCGTTGTGGCCAATCCAGGCGTAGCGCCCAATGCGCACCGGCTTCACTTCATCCGGGGTCGGCGGCAGGTCGGCAATGCGCGCCAGGGCATCGCGGGGATGCGCATCGGTATCCATGAAGCACACACCCGAAGCCACATTGATATCGTCCTCCAGAACAATTTCCTTGTTCACGACGAAGACCACATTGTGGCCGATGTCAACGCGGTTGCCGAAGACCAGTTTGGGTTCATCGAACAACCGGCCGCTGAAGATGTCCACTTTGCCGAAGAAGTTCACATCATCGCCAACGTGGATTCTGGCATGGCCGAAGATGAACGGCAGGCGCCACACGCGGAATCGTTTGCCGACGGCAGAGCAGCGGCCGCGGAAGAGTGGCTCGACGATCAAATAGCTGAACAGCCAGTGCAGCCCGACCGAGTTTGACTGCCATGCGTTATACAAGAATCGCAGCCCGGGATTGAAAAAACGGGGCAGAGGAAGGCGGCTCGACTCGACCCGTCGCGCCAAATTGCGAAGGCTACGAAAAAACGGCGTCTCTGCGCGACGTATCTTCAGCAGGAATGAGGCCATGAATATACCGATAGCAGCTTAGCGGATTTTCCCAGTCGGCATCTCTCGCGACTCTCCAAACTGCTCACTAATACTCTGGACTAGCGGCACTACGCTCCAGCGGACTACTTTTATTGTCCCTTTGAACGCTGGGGGGAATAAGCCGCGCCGGATTCCCTGCCACCAGGGCTCCCGAAGGCACATCACGGAAAACAACCGACCCGAGTGCGACGGTAACCATATCTCCCAGATTAGCCATAACGATGGCGCCAGCTCCGATCCAGCATTCTTTGCCAATCGTGGTGCGATCGAAGCGCCGTCCGACATCTGTAAGGTGTCCATTTTCGTCCCTCAAATGCTGGCGCGACCCACTAACCACTTGAACGCCGGTAGCCAGGATTGTGCCCTCGCCTAAGGACACTTGGCCCAGTACACAATAGGCGCCTATGCCCACACGGTCACCCATGGAGGATTGGGGGTTGGCGAAGAATGAACCCAGCGCTATATGGCAGTCATGGCCGACTTTCTGAAGCGTGAGTTGGTAATAGGCGACGCGAAGGTAGCTACCCAACATGCCAGAGTATCCGGCAAAATGCTGTGCAAAAAAGGTGTAGGGCTCCCGCCAACGTCCGAAGCCCGTTAACAGAGCAGCCGGGAAGACCAATAGCTGAAACATGGCAGAAGCCAGCGATTTTATCGCTTTCCGCAAAAGCCGCTCCTAGGCAAAGGATTCTAGACGACCTTGCAACATTTGTCGCTCACTTCTTGCGGAAGAGGCGGCCTTCAGGGACTATGCCGCCGCTCTGCGGCTCCGGTTAACATCCCATTTTACCGGGCTTATGACCTCGTCTAACTTCATGCCGCCTTGTCGCGGCTTGCTTGAGCGCGGCGCTGAAAGCCTCCGAGCGCAGCCGAAGGGCACCGGGCCAGTGCAACTGTTCGAGCTCAAATTGCTTTCCGGGCGAAGCTGAGCTTGCCTTTCGTGACCACGATATCGTCTACCGTAACGATTCCCTCGACCAGGGCCATTTCCGGCATCATCTTCAAGATAGAAGTTTCCAGGATCATGGTCTGGCCGGGAAAGACGGGAGCCAGGAATCTCATCTCGTTGACGGCGGCGAGAACCAGGAAGTCCCCCTCGTCAAGACCGGTTTGCGTAGTGAGGCTGAAGAGAATTGAAGCGCTTTGTCCGATGGCTTCAATGATGAGCGTTCCCGGCATCACCGCACGGCTGGGAAAATGGCCCAGGAATTGAATCTCATTCCCCGTGACATTCTTCAGCGCTTTGATTCTCTTGCCGAGTTCCACTTCCAGCACTCTATCCACCATCAGCATGGGGAATCTTTGCTTCAGGCAGGCTTTAACTTCGTCAAACGTCAGGCTTGTCATAAGGTCAGTTTCTCAGTTTCCGAGCGGGCCGGTCTTTCGAGGTCGCTAGGTTCTGCGCATCGTGCGAACTGTGCCGCCCCCGAAGGGGCTCATACTCCAAAACGCAGCCTACCCCGAAGCGCTGGCCTATCTTGTTCCCGTCCCGCAAGCGGGACTCGATTGCTGGTTCTCCACACTTAAGATCACGGAACTCGTCAAGTCAGTTCTCACGCAAACTCTAAGAACCAGTTCTACCGTCGCCGGCGCAAGATCATCGCAGTTGCCCGGGGAAGGAAACGAGCGCCCACCGGGGGAGCGCTGGCGTCGCTCACCAGCCGGGTAACGCGAAGACCTGCCTCCTCCGCCATTTTCAAGGGCTCGCTTTCCTGGTTGAATTCATAAACATGATCTCGCTGCGCCGACTCAATTGCGGTGCTGAAGAAGACGATTCCATCTTCAGCGAGAAGATGAGAAATAGCCCGGAAAAGCGGCCGTGGATCCTCCAGGTGCTCTGCGAGCATGGCAGCAATAATTCCCTGGTACTGTCCCCGGGAGCCCTCCTGATCGATATCAAGCGCGTTCTTGACCTTGAAGGTGACGCGATCGCCATGTCCTGAAGCCTTGAGAATGCGATTCGCAACCGCAACTGCGGGCGGGCTTATATCGATCCCTGCGACGCTGATATCCGGCCGCTCCTCTGCAGCCATCAATCCCATAACGCCGTGGCCCGCGGCAATCTCCACGACTTTAGCGTTTGGCGCCAGCGCTTTCACAAAGCCATCCCGGTACAAGGCAAGATGATGGATCATCGAAGGCCAGAAAGGATAAATGAGTATGGCCGCCCACATGTAGGGCACCATGTACCCTTCATCTTCGTAGACCTCCGAAGTGATCTCGGGCAAGGCCTCTGGAGTATATTTGCCGGCCTGCTCGTAGACTTGTTGCGCCTTGGCCACACCCATGCAGTACTTGGCGTATCCGCGAGCGGCGTCTTCGAAGACTTCTTCTCCGTAGGCGGCAAATGCCCAACGGGCAAGAGGGTCCAGCAGCCAAGAGCTTAACTCCTGGTTCGACGCAACGGTTGCCCGCGCGGCTGGGGCAAGCAGCCTCGCCCTCTTATCCATCGCGCTCAAGAACTTAATGCCATCCACCATCGTCTGTCCCTCCATTGCGCTCACTGGACCGAGCGCACGTGTCGAACCATACGGACCATAATTCGGATCAGGTCAACCCCGTCCCAAGGCGGGGTGAAGACGTGCATACGCCCCAGTTGAACGATTCGGTCCACACCTCGGCTGGCCGCTACGGAAGCCAGCGCCGATTCTCTCTCGGGATCGGCCAGGACGAGCCCCAAGGTTTGCACATTGCCGTCCAGCTTCGCAGCCGTCTCCAGTAGATCATTCACTTCCAGGATGGTCAGGGTCTTGCCCTCGGTCGGCTGGGGAATCTCCGATCCTTGTCCCAGGAGAATCGTCCATTCCGGACCTGCGGGAAATATTGCGCTGTTCGCGACGTCTTCCAGCAACCAGGAGGCGCGAGCCTGACATATTGCGGATGTCAAAGCAGCCGGGATCGTCTCCCGGGGATGAATTCGGTTCTCCGTTTCGAATGCCGCCCGGAGCGCTTGCACGAAATCGCCGGCAGAGTGGCCTTCCTTCTTTTCGAGAAAGAGAACTTGAGGAGAGGAGCACGCCTGCTGATCGAACTGCCAAACGTCGCGCGCGATGCGACGGCACAACGCCTCGCGTACTGCAAGATCGCTCCAGGAAGCAGCGTCCATTGCCGCTACGGAAATTCTAGGCCCAAAAACAGCGAGCCGCGCCCAGTGCGGAAATGGCAGCGAGCGAATCTCCGTTACGGCTTCCTCGCCACCCCATATCATTGCTCCATCCACCGACTGTGCCATGGCTCGATGAAGGTCCAGACGCTCGTGATCGAAGACGAGCAGGCGAACCTGCCTGGTCAAAACACGATTGGTATCGCTCTGAACCAGCTTTTCGATTAGTTGCCGGGTTTGGTCACGGAGTCCTCTGGGAATGCGCACCAGACACGCGTTTCCCCCCAGGAGGGCACAAGTCATCGAGAGAAGTGGTTGAATCTCGATGTTCCCGGCAGGCCAGTGGCCAACCACGCCAACTGGGTAGGCCTTGAGCTGCGCCCGACCATCCTCCATCCACTTGCCGTCCAGCGCCCCCGGTCCCAGCTCTCTGGCGATGATGGGCTCCAGCGTATTGCGTCGCAACCACAGCCGCAGGAAAGCAATGCCGGGGATGGCAGCCATCTCGGGTGTGCCCAAGGCAGCCGCCCAAACCTCGAACACGTCCAGAGTCGCGTTGGGACTGATCTCATTCGCACCGGCGCCCTGACGAAGTTCCGCGGCGGCGGCGGTGATTTCTTCGGGAGTGTCGACATTGCGGATGAGGTCGTTCATCGAGGATATGCCGGCTCCCGCCTCCGGCCGATGTTGCCGCAGCCTCGCAGCTCGGACTTGGGCACCCGACCGACAAAACGGAAACAAGTGCCGCGTCTTCCACAGCGGCATCCGTCATGGCTGACGATCTCAGCCAGGTCCTCGGTGAGAAGCAGATGGCCGGGGAAGCTGGTCGGCAACACGCTGCACACCTGAATCATCCCCTGCTGCCCTTCTCCCACCGGTTCCAGGGTCAAGGGGTCACGCACGATCACATCCCCGAATGCGGGAACATGCTTGTTGCCTTCCGCACAATCGGGATAAATCACTCCGACGTTTTCCACCATGCCGTAAAAGTCGATGACCCGATCCGCGGAACAACCGAACACTTGCGCCAATCCGCGGTTGAACGACTTCTTGTCCACGGCCTCATCCTGCAACCGCTTCCAGCCTCCGCTATGCAAGATGTGAACGTTGGGAATGTCGAGGCTGACCGGGTTCGATAGCAGCGGCTTAACCAGATACTCCCACAGAATGTAAGTAAAACCGTATACCAGAACCGGAGAGTCGCCGTGAGCTTCGGCAAATTCCAACAGCTTGTCGAGCTCCAGCACCAGGTCTCCAGTGCTGTCCGCTCTCAGGCAGTAGGTCACCTCCGACGCAAACGGCATCAGGCCTTGAATGGCAGCGCCTCTGGCGCCCATTTTCGGGCCTTGTGCAACCGAGCCGGGGACATCGACGACTAAATAAGACCTTCGTTGCGCACCCAGAAAGTCCTGCGCGATGGCTGCCACAGCCTTGCCCATGCGCCTGGCTGTCGCCGAATCCAGGGCAATTCTGCTCGGCATCTGCCCGGTCGTGAAACTCGACGTCAGCGTCTTCTTGATTTCGCGCGCTTCAACCAAGGCGAAAGCAGGATCGGCTTTCAACAGTGCAACGGGCAAATACGGGAGGTCGGCAAGTTTCTGCGCAGCGCACGGGTCGATTGGCCAATGCTGAACATAATTCTGGTATCCAGGGTTCCGGCTGCAGGCGTAGTCCAACTCGTCCTTTAATAAGGCAAGAAATGCGGGTTCTCTGTCCTGCGGCGCAAGGCCATAAGGCGGGACTGCCAGCAGCTCGTCTATCCTCGCTTCCAGTGTACTCACGATGCCTGGCTATCCTTCCGCGCGAGGGCCTCGCGAGATACCTTGCCGCTCGAGGTTTTCGGAAGTTCGGAAACGATCCTGATCGAGTCGCAAGTCCAGTGAACCGGCAGGATGCGGCGGACGCGATCGGCGACACGGTCGGCTGTCTTATCGGGCACTATATACAAAACCAAGGCCTCGCCCGCTTCCGGGTGCGCAACCGCGGAGGCCGCGCATTCGTAGACGCCGGGCACGGCCGCTACCCGGGCTTCGACCTCAGCAAAGTTTACCCTCACTCCCCTGACTTTGAGAAAAGCGCTCTTGCGCCCTTCGATCCAAATATATCCGTCCTCGTCCAGACGGCCCAGGTCGCCCGTATGCAGCCAGCCGTCCTTGAAGACGCGACGGCTGGCTTCCAGCTCATCGAGGTAGCCCAAGGTGACCGATGGACCCCGGACGACGATCTCACCACTCTGCCCTGGTGGGACATTCTCTCCCTCTGCGTCCAGAATTTGGACAGCGAGATTGTCCAACTTCTGGCCAACGCTGCCCAGTTTCTGGTCAAGGCTCTCGGGGTCAAGGCAGGAAATTCGGCTGGTCGCTTCCGTCTGACCGTACATCACATAAAACTTCGCGGTGGGAACGATGGCACGCATCTCTTGCACATGTTGAGGAGCCAGTGGCCCTCCGGCCTGTAAGAATCGCCGCAGGCCGGGCAGTGCTATGGACCGTAGATTCGATCGCCGCAGGAGAATGTTATAGACCGTGGGCACACCGGCGAAGGTTGTGCATTCGTAGCGGTTGACGGCGTGAAGCACCTTGTTGGGAAACATGAAGCGGCGGTCGAACACCACTCCGCCACCGCGATAGAGATGCGTTTGCAGGACGCTGGCCCCGAAGCAGTAGCTCACGGGCAGGATAAGCATTGCCCTTTCGTCGTTTTCCAGGTGTTGGCTACGGATGATCGCTTCTGTATTGGCGATAAGGTTTCCATGGCTCACCATAACAAAACGAGGTACGTCGGACGAACCGGAGGTAGCCACCAACGCCACCAGATCGTTTTCCTCTCGGGGAACGGGCGGGATTGGATCCGCCTTCGTCTCCGATGGGTGCCCGTCGATGAACTTGAATCCCTCTGGGCATTTCCAATCAAAGGTGGAACGTTTCTCCGTCCACAGAGCTTTTGCCCTGGTTTGATTCAGCAGAACGTTTCCCGACGATGGCAGCTTGCTCTCTTCCACGGGGACAGGCACCAAACCTGCGTACATTGCGCCCAGGTAGGCGATGCTGCTGGCGGGAGACGAAACGCAGCCAATGACGATGGGATCACCGGGCTTCAATCCGGCAGAGAGGAGGCTGGCGCCGAAGCTGCTGATGAAGCGAGGAAGGTCGGAGGGAGCCACAGTTTCGCCGGTCGCCGCGTCGATCAGATACGAGAGCTTACCCAGGCGGCTTACTAATTGACCGGCAAAGTTGGTTGCCATTCATGCCGCCAGCTTTGCTTGTATGACCCTCACAATATCGCGGACGGTCTCCATCTCCATAACGTCATCGACATCGAGATTGACACCCAGAGACTGTTCCAGATTGCTGACCAGGAAAAGATGCCCAGCCGAATCCCAGCCGGGTATGTCGTCAGGACCGGTCTCAAAGGAGACCGACCTCGGATCGACACCAAAAGCCTCGTGGAAAGCGGTTTGCACTTTGGCCAGAATATCCTGCACTCTTTGTCCTCGAATTGCGATTCTACGCGAGACTACCCTTGGCGTAACAGCCTGTGACAGCAGTGTGTCTCACGCCACACGAGCGGCTGTGAAATCAACAACTTAGGGAGGCTAAGTAGCACCACTTCGACGGCTGCTTTTTGAAATTACCCGTTAGTATAGTAGTAACCTGTTCGGTCTGCAATGCAAACTTCCGGGTCCCGGTTGCGCCCTAAGCCATTAAGGCTGAGCCCCCGTCCACGATGAGAGTCTGCCCCACGATTCCGGCCGCCGCTTCCGAACAGAGAAACTGGGCTGCCGACGCCACCTCGTCCGCTGTCACTAGCCGGCCGATTGGAGTTCGGCGAATTGCCGCCGCAAGTCGCTCGTCACGATGCGGGATCGACTCCCAGGCATCGGTCTCCACGCTGCCGGGCACCAGAATATTCACGCGAATGCCCCGCGGCGCCAACTCGACCGCCAGATGCCGTGCCAGCGCTTCGAGTGCACCTTTCGATGCGCCCACCATGGTGTACTCGGGCAATGCCCGCGTCGCGCCAATCGAGCTCACCGCAACAATGCTGGCGCGATCTGAAAACTGATCGCTCAAGGTTTGTACCAACTCAAAGAACGCGCGCACGTTGAGCGCAAACGTCCAGTCAAAGTGCCTGGTCGTGAGCTCGGCAAGAGGACGATGCACACCAGTCGCTGCGCAATGAACCAATCCGGAAAGCGGTTCTCCGGTATCGCCAATGAACCTTCGGATCTCTGCCAAGCCTTGGGCGGAGGTGAGATCGGCGCGGCACAATTCGATCGGCAGTCCTTCCTGTTCAGCCGCCGCCTTTAGTGCATCAGCCGCCTTTTGGTTGCGGATATAGTTGGCGATCACCGACGCGCCTGCCCGGGCAAAGCGCAGGGAAATGGCGCGACCAATACCTCGTGTGCCACCAGTGACCAGCACCCTTCCCGAGAGAGTATTTCCGCGGTCGTCCATAGTGCGAAGCGGTGTGCGTCCAGGACCATCTCGATATGAGCCGCAAGCCTCAAGGATTACGGTGCGAAGTAGCCGGAGATGTCCAGGATCAACTGCGTCAAAGCATAGGCGAAGGCGTCGATGGAACCGTTGTTCGTGGGCACAATCGCCATGTTGGAGGTAATGAAGCCATCGTAAGCATTTAGCGTCGAGACTACCGGCTGCTTCTCGCCATCAGGCCACAAGGTGAGGTAGGGCATGGAACCTGGCGGCACCACCGTCGCGTTGAAGATGTATCCGCTTGCGTCACTGGCTGGCGCGCAGGCGCTGCCCTCTACATTCACAACTATCTGATCAATGAAGCCATTCCCGCTCTTGCGTGTGTCCAGTACGCGACAAGGCGCAACCGGATACATTGACAAGCCACCAGTTCCCGGCGCGGCGAAGTAGCCGTCGACGTCAACCAACAGATTGGTGCTGTTGTTATGAGCGTAGAACGCGGTTGCATTCTGGCCGCCCGCAGGCACGATGGCAGCATTGGCTACAACCGTCCCAGTATTGTCGTTAAGGGTAGACACGGTGGGTTGCGGCTCACCCTTGGGCCATACCGTCAGATAGTCAAGCCCCCCAGCCGACGGGAGGACTGTGACATTGAAAGAATAGGCCGTTGCATTGCTCGGAACTGCACAGTTTCCCGGAATCGAATAATCACGTTCCACTCCGGCCTTTAGCATTCCTTGATCCTGGCCATTACGGGTATCGACTATGCGGCAGGGCGTCAGAGGATAGAACTGATACGTATTGCTGGCAGCCGGCGCGAAATAGGCATCGATGTCGATGATGACGTTCGTGGTGTCGGTGACGTACACGCTGACGGCGCCGCTGACGCCTGCCGGCACGATCGCCGCGTTGGCCTTGATACGGCCATCCGGTGAGTTCAGCGTGGAAACTACGGGCTGTATCTCTGGCGTCGGCCAGATGGTCAAGTAGCCCAAGGTAGTGATTGGCACTACCGTGACATTCAAAGAATACGCCGCGGCGCTGGAAGGAATATTGCAGTTGGTGTTTTGCGGGATGGGGAAGCTGCGGGACGTTCCCCCTTGAATCGCTGGGCCGCCAAACTCACCGGTTGCCTGGCGCGTGTCCACCAGGCGACAAGGAGTAACGTCCACCAGTTGCAGTTTAATGTTCCCGCCAATAACGGACACCGTGCCGTCGGTGTAGTTGGAAACATAGATAGTGTTGGTGGTGGAGTTGACTGCCACTCCGCTGGGGCCGTCTCCAACCGCGATCGGCAAGGCGGAATTGGTAGTGCCGTCGATCGCGCTGATGGTTCCGGCGCTCGCGCAGTTGACATCGTTGCCGCAGAAATTAGCTACGTAAATCTGGTTGGTCACCGCGTTGACGCTTACCGACAGCGGCGTGATCCCCACCCCGACGGTGCTGGTGTTATTGGTGGCGCCGTTGATCACCGTCACCGTCCCGGGGCTGAGGCAGGTGGGATCGCTGCCGCACTCATTGGCAACGTAAATCTGGTTGGTCACCGAGTTAACCGCAACTCCCTCAGCAGAAATTCCCACGGCAACGCTTGCGGTATTGTTGGTCGTGCCATTGATCACCGTCACCGTACCAGGGCTCATGCAAGTCACATCGTTGCCGCAGTTATTCGAGACATAGATTGTATTAGTGACCGAGTCGAGATCAAGGTAAATGGGCTGAAAACCAACAACCACCGACACCGTGTTATTGCTGACGCCGTTAATCACCGTCGTCGTTCCAGCGCTTTGGCAGGTTATATCGTTGCCGCACTGGTTGGTGACGTAGATCCTGTTGGTCACGGAGTTCACCGCAACGTCTTCGGGAAAATATCCCACGTTGACTGTCGTGGTGTTATTGTTCGCTCCGTTGATCACCGTAACGGTCCCAGCGCTTTGGCAGGTAGGATCATTCCCACAGTTATTGACCACATAAATCATGTTGGTCACGGAGTCCACCGCTATCGCAGTAGGCGAATACCCCACCGTGACGCTCGTGGTGTTATTGTTCGCTCCGTTGATCGCCGTAACCGTCCCGGCGCTTTGGCAGGTAAGATCATTGCCACAGGTGTTCGCTACATAGATCGTGTTGGTGGCCGAGTTGACCGCCACGGCATCGGGGGCCACCCCGACGTTAACCGTGGTGGTATTGTTGTTCGCTCCGTTGATAACGGTGACTGTCCCCGGGCTTGAGCATGGGAGGCTATCAAGATCGCAGGCGACATTTGCGACATAGACGTTGTTGGTGGCTGCATTCGCCGCGACACCGCCCGGTTGCGTCCCGGCGGGTAACGTTGCGGTCACCACTTGCGCGACCACGGGCAGCGATCCCGCTAACAGGCTCACGGCAAGAACCAAGAACAGAGTGCTGCGCGATGTTGGCACGACTTTTCTCCCGGCGGATGCTCTTAATCTTTCACCGCTATGTTATGTCCACTGCGGTATAAATTTGTGGCCCTGCCACGAACAATTCTGCATAGGCCAGTCTGCGGCGATTCACAAAACGCTAAGGTCGTGCGCAGTGTACTGTCAACGACGAAAGTATCTCTGATGGCATCTGCGAGATGAGCCTCGAATCGATGACGGGCTCCTCGGGGTTGAACTCGGAAGGATCCACACATGGCTTATCCGCGGCTGGTCTGGTGAAGACTTGGTTCCTGGCTGGCCTGGCTGAGGCTGCACCCGCGGCTGCCGGAGGGACTAAGACTTCATCCTGAGGTGACGTGTTGAATTCTTGATCGTAGTACGCTGCCATGTTTCCCAGGGAATCCGTTGTCAGGTAGCGCGCGTGATACGTGGTATTCGGCGTTAGCCCGGTAATGGTTACCGTAGCGTCATAAATATTGGGTATCCCTTGGTCCAGAGCCACCTTGTCCGGAAAGTCTGTAGTTGTCTCAGACTGGTTGGCGTAATTGGCATTCAGCATCTGCAGGAAGCCAAAGTTAGGATAAGGCTGCATGCAGTTCGGCGGCTGCGGATCGTTGATATCGCAAGTGCCGGGAGCCGCGGTCCCATAGTAAACCGTCAGGGTAGTATTTGGCTTAAAAACGTTCAGCCAGACCGTAGCTGTTGTTGCGCTGACGACGGGAGCCGTCAGTACGGGATTAATGCTGGGCTGGTTGCCATTGTCCCCTGCCACCCACTCAAATTGAACTGGGGTCGAGTAGTCAGTCCAGGCTCCGCCGTAAGGGTTCGCAGCCGCCAATACGGTTTCCACTGGCGGCGTGCTGCCATCGGCGTTCTCCCCTGATCTCCATCGTACATAATCGAAACTCCCCTTATAGACTTGGTTGTACTCCTTAACAGAGTAAGTCCAGCCGCTATCACCTCCGATAGTCTGACCGTTCGCGCTATTCCATACATTGAAGAAAAGATCGTCGCCTTCGTTCAGGTAAGTGGTGTTATTGGTCTTGTACCAATACCATGCGAACGCAGGAGATACCAGATCATTCAGCTCGGTGGCATTATAGAGAGTGCCAGCTACAAGCGCCGGGTTTTGGGGCACGTCATAAGCGCCGTACGCCAAGGTATGGGTGGACGGAATATATTGAGTAGCCTCCCACCAGTCCAGAGTCTTCTTGATTTCCAGCGGTATTCTGGCGTCCGGCGTGTTCCCCTCCGCCAGGTCGAGCTCGTAATAGGTGATCAGGGCCTCCATCGCAAGTCCGACCATGAAGGGGTGAACGTCATATTCCTGCTGGTTAGGATTACTAAGGTTAAGGTTGTAGCTTTGATCCAGATAACCTAGCATTACATCGACCGCGCGCAGCATAAACGCATTGTTTCTTTTCGCGCCAATGATTTCGTTGGCCAGCCGGTCATCCATCATGTAGGCGCTCACCCGAACGCTATCAGCGTAAGCGCTCCCGCTGTAGTCAAGATCGTAGGCTTCGTTATTAGCCAGGAGGTTGACCGCCGTTTGATAGGTGGCGTCCCCAGTACGCATATAGTGCATGGCTAAGCCGTACGGGAACTGATTAGGCTCAACGACAAAGCCACCAGCGGTCCCGATGGTCATGTCCTTGTATGGCTCCATCGCCAACTCGGCACAGCGCTGCCATTCGTTAGGGTCGGCCTGCTTGTACCCCTTCTGATGGTGCGCGTCATAGTCCAATATCTGCTGATACACTCGGCCGCCGTCATAGTTCCACGCTTCAAAATAGACACTGGATGGGATGTCGAACTCCCCGGCGAAGTTACCGTTGTCAAGGCTCCACCACGGGTTTCCATCGGTGTTGTTAGTGCACCAGAAATCTGCGTTGGCAGTCCCTGTCGGAGCGCTGAAGTTGACCATGTTGTTCTCCCACGTACTTAGTCCGGGAATGGCTGGAAAAGTAGTAGGGATGGTCGCCGTAAAGGACGCGGTCGGAAGCACCGTGAAATTGTAGGTCGCGGGCGTTGGATTGCCGGAATTTTGCCCATTCAGTTGTCCCTGAAAGCTTCCGGTAAACTGGTAGTGTCCCGGGATAGCATGAGAATTCGCCCTTAGCCGCAATGTAGTGTTGGTGCTGTAGATCGCCCCATTGGAGCACGCTTCTGTAGTCGGGTCATAGTCCCCGTCCCAACCTTGTGGTGGAGGATTGGAAGGAGCGTCAAGACCACATAGAAACTGGGCCGTAATGCTATTGTCCTTGACAACCTTGCCTGTATCCAAATTTGTGATGACAGCATTTTCCATGAGCACGATCGCGTCAGGCGAGCCGCTCAGCAGATTAGGCTGCATGGCAACATATAGATCGTTGCACTCGCGCGAACTCTTCGAGGTGGGAGTACAGGAGGGCGACTGGGAGGGGTCTCCTTGATAGACGTTCTCGCCGCCGACTGGCCACAGACTGAAAACAAGTGGTCCATTCGGATACTTGGGCTTAGTTCCCAGGCTGAAACTGAAGTACTTACCGCCGCAACCAGGAAGAGGCGGCACACTGCAGGAGGCCGTCGCCGGACCAGGATACGTAGCCCAACGACGTCCAGTTCCTACAACACTGGCCACATAGTAACCCCAATACTCATATTTACCGTATACGGGGAAATGATCGACCACGACGACGTGGTTCGTTACGTAGTCGTTCACAACGACTTGACGGTAGGAAGAGTTATCACCGCCCTCGTAATTGAGGTCGTTTTCGAGAATTACGATCGAGTTACCTGGACTGACCGTGGTCCATCGGAAGGTTACTGAGACACCCTTCACCGGATCGTAGGTCGAAGAGACGGTGGCCGAAACGCTGCCCGGAATAATCTCGCCATTATTAACTGTGGCCGACAATGGCATCGCGACCAGGACACCAAACATCAGGCAGAGCACTGGGAGGGTTAGATTACGCCGAGGCGACACTGCGGCACATAGCCGGGGAAAGATGGCGGCTGTCATCTTATGAAGTCTCCTTCTCCTGCACCGGGATTGCATCTTGTCCCAGCATCTTGGTAGCTCAGTACGCCCTAATTCCGGGCGCTACCGTCACACATAGTTCCGCAACACGAGCACGAACCACATCTCGTTCCTGGTGATTGGGAACTACATCAGTCTTGTCAGCCAGTTGCACATCCCTGGTACATGGGATCGCACGCTGGCGTTGATATAAGCTTATGGGTTAACCGGGATCTCCCTCGGTCATTGCTGGCTCCAACCACTATACATCCAATCCCCCGGCGCTCCATCCTTTTTTTTTAATACTTTACCGGGGATTTCCCTTATGTCCGGCGAGGCACGACAAGCCCCTGCTATCGACAAGAGATGCGTGCGCGCTCGACGTGAGCCTTGACTAGACCGCGCGAGGCTCTCCACGCGAAATTGCAACCGGCGTCGCTACAATGATCTCAGACGCCTGTGCCTGAACTGCCCGACATCACCGTCTACATCGAGGCGCTGGAGAAACGGATCCTCGGCCAAACCCTCACACGCGTGCAGATCGCCGGGCTCTCGCTTTTGCGGACAGCGCAGCCGCCCATCAGCAGCGTGGAAGGCAAGCAGGTGCTTCAACTGCGCCGCATCGGCAAGCGCATCGCTATTGGGTTCGAAGACGATCTCTGGCTTGTCCTCCACCTGATGGTCAGCGGCCGGCTTCATTGGCACCAGAGCGGCTCGAAAGCTTCGAAATCGCGCACCCTGGCCAGCTTCGTCTTCAGCAATGGAATGCTTTCTTTGACGGAAGCTGGCACAAGAAAACGAGCGTCGCTGTACCTGGTGCAAGGCGAAGCAGCGCTTCGCGGCCTCGATCCAGGCGGCATCGAGGTTTTGCAAGCGAACCTGGAATCCTTTACCGTCGCTCTCCAGTCGGAAAACCACACCCTGAAGCGCGCGCTCACCGACCCACAATTATTCAGCGGCATCGGGAATGCTTATTCCGACGAAATACTGTTCGCGGCCCAGTTGTCTCCAACGGCGCTGACGCAAAAGTTGACCGCGAGCGAGATCGAACGGTTATTCAACGCAGTCCGTGAGCAGATGGTTCAATGGACCGAACGGCTGCGGATCGATGCGGGCGAGAAGTTTCCCGAGAAAGTAACCGCGTTCCGCCCCGAGATGGCGGTCCATGGCCGCTACAAGCAGCCGTGTCCCCGATGCGGCGGGAAGATACAGCGCATTCGTTACGCAGCGAACGAAACCAACTACTGTCCTCACTGCCAGACCGGCGGAAAGCTGCTTGCCGATCGCAGCCTCTCGCGACTCTTGCGGCAGGACTGGCCGAAAAGCGCCGAAGACCTCGAAAGCCTCACCGCGACTCACCTCAAGAAGAGCACTTGAGTTTGCCGCCTGGGCGCGGAACCGGATGGAGATGGTGACTCGCCGGTGATCCGGAAGATCACACCGTAGCTGAAATTCTGCGGGCAATAGGGCCCAATATCTCGTTTAGTGTAGCGAGAATCCACCTATCGTCGTCCACTGCCCGCTTGTCCGCTACTGGATTCTGATCAGCTCGATGTCGAAGACGAGCATACCGAAAGGCGGCTGTTTGCCCTGGTATGCGAGCCTTTCGGGAATCCAGAAACGCGTTTTCTCGCCCTCGACCATCAACTGCAGGCCTTCGGTCCACCCGGGAATAACCCGGTCGAGTTTGAAGCTGGCCGGTTGACCGCGCATGACCGAGCTGTCGAACATCTTGCCATCGGTCCCCCAGCCGGTGTAATGCACGGTGACCTCGTCAATGCTCTTGGGATGACGCGTGCCCGTGCCTGGGGTCAACACCTGGTAGACAAGACCGCTCTTGGTCCGTTGGGCATCGGCGGGAGGCGCTTTCACATCCGCGGGCGCGCGGGTTGGCAGGTCGACAAGCGTGACCTCGAAGACCAGCATGCCTTTCGGCTTCCCTTTCTGGCCTTTGTAGGCGAGCGACTCGGGAATCCACAGCATGCGGGTTTCGCCCGGCACCATCAGCTGAACCCCCTCGGCCAGACCGGGAAGCATGCGTTTCACTTGCAAGGTCACAGGCTTGCCGCGCGCAGCTGAGCTGTCCAACACTTTGCCGTCGGGCGTCCAGGCAGTGTAATCGACGGTGGCGACATCATCTTTGGCAGGATGGTTGGTGCCGGTGCCAGGCTTCAGAACTTTCGTTGAGAGGCCAGAGGCGGTTTTCGTGGCGTCAGCCGGCGGCGCGGCGAGATCGGACGGAGCGGAAACCGGCGACGGCGATGTCTGCGCCGAAGCCGCGGCCACGGCAAGTATGAATAAGGCAATAGAAGGAAGAATACGCATTCGATAATTGTACCGGTAGCGTCTGTCGCAGGCGGATTCGGTTGCGTCCCGATCCTGCGCCGCGACATTGGGACTGCCCGCAGACAACTGCCTTCAAACTCCCATGATGTTGTAGCCGCCGTCCACGTAGAGGGTTTCGCCGGTGATGCCGCTGCCGGCGTCGCTGGCGAGGAAGACCGCGGTGGTTGCGACTTCGTTCACGTCGACGTTGCGCTTCAGCGGCGCCCGTTCCGCCTGCTCCTTCAGCATGTCACCGAATCCCGAAATTCCGCGTGACGCCAGCGTCTTGATGGGCCCGGCCGAGATCGCATTGACGCGAATATTGCGCTTGCCCAGGTCGTAGGCCAAATAGCGAACGCTGGCTTCCAGCGCAGCTTTGGCAACTCCCATGATGTTATAGCGCGGGATGACTCTCAGCGAGCCGTAGTAGGTCATCGTCATGATGCTTCCGCCCTCGGTCATCAGCGGACGGGCAGCGCGGGCGAGCGCCACCAGCGAGTAAGCGCTGGTATCGAGCGCGATGCGAAAACCGTCGCGACTGGTGTCGGTGAAGTCGCCTTTCAGGTCCTCGGCGGGAGCGTAGGCGATGCTGTGGACCAGCACGTCCAGCCGGCCATAGCGCTCTTTCAACTGCTCGAAGAGCTGCGCGATCTCTTCGTCGCGCGAGACGTCGCACTGGAAAGCTTGCGCGTTGGGCAGTTCCGCGATCAGGTCGGCGGCCTCCTGCTTCAGGCGCTCGTTCTGATAGGTGATGGCGAGTTGCGCTCCGGCCTGCTGCATCTGCTGCGCAATGGCCCACGCAATGCTGCGCTTGTTGGCCACGCCAAACACCACCGCCGTTCGTCCCTGCAAACTATTCGACACAGTTGTTCCTCGCAGCTTTCAGCGTCAAACGAATGAGAATAACAGCCGGAATCAAGATTGTGCACCACGGTCTCTTGCAATTGAAGCGTGAAGAAGGGACTGCTTCCCAATGCAAGATAACTAAGACAGCCTGCCTATGGGGTAATCAATGCGAGCTGCTACTTTTTGTCCACCGCGACCGCTTTGCCCGGCTGAGTCGTGGCTTCGGGTCGCCCGGGCTCGTATCCCGGGTATTCGTACACGCCTCGTCCGGACTTGCGCCCGATGCGGCCGGCCTTCACGTACTGCACCAGCAGCGGCGCGGGACGAAACTTCTCGCCCAGCGTCTTATGCAGATATTCGAGAATGTGCAGGCGAGTGTCGAGTCCCACGAGGTCGATCATCTCGAACGGCCCCATGGGATGATTCAATCCCAGCTTCAAAGCTTTGTCGATGTCCTGCGCAGAAGCGACTCCTTCCTGCAGCATGTAGAACGCTTCATTGCCGATCATGGCGTTGATGCGGCTGGTGATGAATCCCGGCGACTCCTTGATGACCACAACCTCTTTGCCCATGCGCTTGCCAATATCCACCGCTGCACTTAGGGTTTCGTCATCCGTCTCCAACGCGCGCACAACTTCCAGCAACTTCATCTTGTGCACGGGGTTGAAGAAGTGCATGCCGACACATTTCGGCGCGCGGTAGGTCACCGACGCGATTTCCGTCACGCTGAGCGAGGAAGTATTGGAAGCCAGAATCGTTGTTGGCCGGCAAACTTTGTCGAGCAGCGTGAAGATCTCGATCTTCGACTCCATCTCCTCGGGAACGGCCTCGATCACTACGTCAGCTTCACGCGCCGCCTGCTCTACCGAAGAGGCGTATTCCAGACGGCCGAAAGCCTGGTCGGCATCGGTCCTGGTGACCTTCCCCAACTCGACGGCCTTATCGAGATTGGTCCGGATCTCAGTCTCGGCCTTGCGCAGCGCCGTCGGCAAAAGATCTTCCAGGATGGTGCGATAGCCGCCCAGAGCTGCGGCATGGGCGATGCCGCGGCCCATAATTCCCGCGCCGATAACCGCGATGGTGCGCACCTCGGCCATCAGGCTAACGCTCCCTTTTCCAACTGCTCGACAACGCCGATGAAATTCGGGTCGGACTTGCGCATGTACTCGGCGAGGCGCCGCTTCTCGTCGGGATCAATCAGGTAAAGGCTGGCGTTGATGCGGCGCAGCGTCGCCGCAATGTCGTCGACATAGTTCATCATGCGGATTAGTTCACCAGTAGCAACCATAAGAGTCCTTTCGCGCAGAAACGTGGCAGGAGTGCCTTTGCTTTGCCCAGCGTGTACAAACTTCCGCCCGAAAGACCGGGCAATCTTTCATTTTCGCCGCCGCTCGGCATTAAGTAAAGCTGAGGGCCTGGAATCGAAAAAACAGCAGGGGCCTTAGACTTTGCATCCAAGCTTTGGAAAGTGTGTCTCCGTCAACGGCGCGCGCAGAAATCGGAAGCTTGCATGGAAACCAGTTCGACCGCATTGATCGATCAATCTGCTGGGCTTTGCAACTGTCTCGAGCGGCTGGCCGCCGAAAAGCACGCTGCGGTTCCGCTCTCCACATACCGGCTGCAATTTAACAACAGCTTTCACTTCGAAGATGCCCGCAAACTGGTTCCATATCTTCACCGGCTTGGCATCAGCCACTGTTATTCGTCTCCCATCTTGAAGGCGCGGGCTGGCAGCCCGCACGGCTACGACATCATCGACCACAATCAGCTCAATCCCGAGATCGGCACGGATGAGGAATTCCGGCAACTGGCGGCGGAGCTCAAGGCTCGCGGCATGGGCCTGGTGCTCGACATCGTTCCCAATCACATGGGCGTGGGCGACGGAGACAATCCCTGGTGGCAGGATGTGCTGCAGAATGGCCGCGCCTCGGCTTACGCGGATTTCTTCGATATCGACTGGGAGCCGCTGAAACCGGAGCTGCGGAACAAGGTGCTGATCCCGATTCTGGGAGGTCACTATGGCCAGGACCTTGAAGCCGGGAACATCAAAGTTGCTCTTGAGGACGGCAGGTTCGTCGTGAAGTACTTCGCCAAAGTGCTTCCTCTCGATCCCCAGACAATTCCACTGATTTTCGCGCCCGGCTTCGAAGTTTGGCAGCCGAACAAGGCGAAGAGCAATGACGGCTTGGCGGAACTGGATACGCTGATTAACGCTTTCGGACGGCTGCCCGCCAACTGCGTGACCGATCCAGGCGAGCTCCGGCGGCGACAGAGCGAAATGCCGCCGCTGCTTGAGCAATTGCGGCGCCTCATCGGCAACTCGCCGGAGGTAGGGTCGCAGGTCGCCGAGGCATTGCGATTGCTGAACGGAGCTCCGGGAATCGGACCCAGCTTTGATGCTCTGCATGCGCTGCTGGAGAAGCAGGCGTACCGGCTCGCATTCTGGCGTGTGTCTGGCGAAGAGATTAATTACCGCCGATTCTTCGACATCAACGACCTGGTCGGGCTGCGAATGGAAAATGCGCGAGTCTTCGCGGAAACGCACGGGCTCATGCGCACTTTTATCGCGGAAGGCCTCATCTCCGGATTGCGCATCGATCATCCCGATGGACTGCTGGATCCGTTGCAGTATCTAAAGCGCGTGCAAAGGCTTTACGCCGCCAGCCGATGTCTCGGTTCTGAACCTATTCCGCCGTTGGCGGCAGACGGGATCGAACTGGATGTACATGCGGCGTTTGGACAACAACCAGAAGCCGGCGAACAGCAGGCGCCTCTTTATCTGCTGGTGGAGAAAATCCTCGAGCCTGGCGAACATCTGCCGGATCAATGGCCGGTGGTTGGCACTGTCGGCTACGAGTTCGCGAACCTGGTCAATGGCATTTTGATCGACCGCCGGCACGAGCGTTCCTTCACCAACCTTTATCACCGGATCACAGAAGGGAGTGTGCGAGTCGATCGGCTGATCTACGAATGCAAGAAGTTGGTGATGCGGCGGGCGCTGGCCAGCGAGGTGAATGTGCTGACCCACATGCTCGACGAGATTTCCAACCAGGACCGCGGCGCGCGGGACTATACTCGCGGAGTTTTGCGGGAGGCGATCCGCGAGACCATCGCCTGCTTCCCGGTGTATCGCACCTACATTGACGAACACGGCCATGTCAGTCAAACCGATCGGGCTTATATCGAGCAGGCCGTTGATTGTGCCAAGCGGCAGAACGGCACACTGGCTTCTGCCGCGTTCGATTTTCTGCGAAGCATCCTGCTGCTCGAAGGCAACGATGGGAACGCGACGGTCTTCGGATATCGCCGGCAACTCTACTTCACGTTAAAGTTCCAGCAGCTTACCGGCCCGGTGATGGCCAAGGGTTTGGAAGACACCGCCTGTTACGTCTACAACCGCTTCGTGTCCGTCAACGAAGTGGGCGGAACGCCTGCGGCTTTTGGAGTTTCGGTGGCAGAGTTTCATCGCGCCAATCAGGAACGAGCGGAACACTGGCCGAACTCGATGCTCGGGACTTCCACCCATGACACCAAACGCAGCGAAGATGTGCGCGCGCGTCTCGACGTGCTTTCGGAGATGCCGCACAATTGGGCGGCGCAGGTGATGAAGTGGCGGCGGATCAATCGCAAACGCAAAGTCGAGCTTTCCGATGGCCGGACTGTTCCGGACAACAATGAAGAGTACCTGCTGTACCAAACGCTGGTTGGGGCGTGGCCGTTGCGGATGGATAGCGAAGAACAACGCAGCGAATTCCTTCACCGCATCCAGCAATACATGGAAAAAGCGATGCACGAGGCAAAGGTCAACCTGAGCTGGCTCAATTCCAATCCTGATTACGTGGCGGGAACGAACTCTTTCCTGGAGAGAATTTTGTCGCCCACCTCGCGGGGAAAGACCAACCTCTTCCTGGATTCGCTGCAAAAATTTCTGCCGCCGCTGACGTACTTTGGCTGTATCAACTCACTCAGTCAAACGCTGTTGAAGCTGACTTGCCCCGGCGTGCCTGATATCTACCAGGGACAAGAGATGTGGAACTTCAGTCTGGTGGATCCTGACAATCGCCGTCCGGTCGACTTCGATCGGCGCGTGCGCGCGGCCGAAGAACTGCGGACACGAGCGGCAATAGAGTGTCTTTCAAGCATCTGCCGGGAGTTGCTACGTGACTATCGTGATGGGCGAATTAAGTTGTGGGTCACGATGCGCGCTTTGAACTTTCGGCGCGATCATCAGGATCTGTTCCGCCTGGGAAGCTACCTGCCTTTAGAAGCGTCGCACGGCAAGGAGGAGCATGTAGTCGCATTCGCGCGGCAGTATGCTGGGAAAATGGCGGTCACGGCTGTACCGCGGCTCAGTTATTCGCTGATGAAAGGCAAAGAGGATCCGCCGATCGGAGCGGTCTGGGGCGACTCCGAGTTACGGTTGCCGAAGGAAGCGATAGGTAAACGGTTGCGCAACGTCCTGACGGGTGAAGTGCTTTCAGCCGGGCCGTCATTGTTATGCCGCGAAATCTTCGCCGGCTTTCCGCTCGCCTTGCTCGGTGTCGAGTGAAGGCTTCTTCACACACGTGTCCCGATCGGTAATCTCGACCAGTGCCGCCATTTTCGCTGCCAGTTCAGGGGTAAGCGCTCGCGCCCGCAAGCGCCAGGTCCAACTGCCATCGGCTTCGCTGGGAACGTTCATTCGAGCTTCGCTGCCGAGTCCGAGTACATCCTGCACCGGAATAACGGAGGAATTGGCCACCGAGGTCAGCGCCGCACGAATAAAGGCCCAGTGCACACCGTCTTTGCCGATTTCCAGGTAGGTTGATACCAGCTTTTTTTCTTCCTTCGTAGCGCCGGTATTCCACCAACCAACTACGGTATCGTTGTCGTGAGTCCCGGTATAGACAACGCAGTCGGGCTCATAGCGGTGCGGCAAATAGACGTGGGCTCCTTTGTTGCCGAATCCAAATTGCAAAACCTTCATTCCGGGGATTTCCAGGGTCTTGCGGAGATGAATCACCGCTCGCGTGATGTATCCCAGGTCTTCGGCTATGAAGGGCAGCTTCCCCAAGGCGGTTTGCAGCGCATGAAACAAGCTTTCGTTTGGACCCGCGACCCAACGTCCGTTGACCGCGGTCGGCTCGTCCGCGGGAATTTCCCAATAGGCTTCGAAGCCGCGGAAGTGGTCGATGCGAACAATGTCGCAGGTCTCGATGGCCCAACGCATGCGTCCGATCCACCAATCGTAGCCGCGCGCACGCAGAGCCTCCCAGTCATAAATCGGATTGCCCCAGCGCTGCCCAGTTTCGCTGAAAGCGTCGGGAGGCACGCCGGCGACGACTTCCGGCGTGAGATCTTTTTTCAAACGAAATAATTCGGGATTCGTCCAGACATCGGCACTGTCATAACTGACGAAGATGGACACGTCGCCGATGATACGAATGCCGCGAGCGGCGCAGTGGTGGCGCAAAGCTCCCCACTGCTCAAAAAATGCGAACTGCAGAAAGCGCTCCTGGTCTAGCTCCGCCTCCAGCTCGGAGCGCAATTGCGCAATGGTTTCGGGGTCCCGCCGGGCGATGTCTCGTGGCCAGGTGTTCCAGGTCTGCTCGGCGAACTTTTCGCGCAGCACGCTGAACAATGCATAATCGTCCAGCCACCAGTCACTCTCACGGCAAAAATTGGCATAGCGCTCGCGCGCGGCATCCGGCGCTGAGTGCAGAAAGTTCACCGCGGCTTCGCGCAGAAGCGGCAACTTGTGTGCGCGAACGCTTTCAAAATCGATGGGCAGATCTCCATCAGGCAGAGCGCCCACACGCTCGCGATACAGCAGGCCTCGATCTGCCAGACGCTCCAGGCTAACCAGCAGAATGTTGCCCGCAAATGCCGAGACACAGGAATACGGCGAGTTTCCGCTGCCAACCGGTTGCAGTGGCAGGACCTGCCATAGCGTCTGCTTGGCCGCGGCCAGCCAGTCGACAAACTCGTATGCGGCTGGACCAAAATCGCCAATCCCTCCGCTCGATGGAAGCGAAGTGGGATGCAGCAGGATGCCGGATGAGCGCTCTGAAAGCATAAGGCAGTTTCTGGCTGAATCGAGATTCGTTAAGTGGTTATGCGGCCGGTTAAAACAAATGTGGCCAGCAGACCGTTTCTGCTGGCCATGAAATCCGGCTCTAAGACCTCGTTAGGAACCCTCGGACAAGGTCGACAGACGTTCCATTTCCTTCTTGTTGATTTTGATTTTGCCTTCTTTTTCCAGCGTGTTACGCAGGTTTTCCACGTAAAGGTTTTCGAACTCCGCGCGCTTTTGTTCCAGCAGTGAATCCTTGGCTTTGTCCCAGTCCTGCTTGATCTGGTCGGGACTGGGTTCCTGCACGTCAAGGATCTTCAGGACAACGCCGTTCGGGCCGCCTTGGATCGCGCCACTGATTTCTCCAGTCTTCATGGTGAACGCGACCGCGGCCGGGCCAGTCATCGCGCCGACGTCGGGCAACTGCGCATTGCGGTCCACCAAGTCACTCGTCTTCACGGTCGCGCCCACTTCCTTAGCGGCCTTGTCCAAATCGTGATCGGCGTGAGCGCGGTCTGAAAGTTCCTGAGTTTTTTGCGCCAGCAATGCCTGTGAGCGCTGCGACTTGAACTGCTCCTCCACCTTATCCTTCACCTGCTCGAAGGTGGGTGTTTGGGCCGGCTGGATCTCCGTAACCTGGTAGATGACGTAACCCGCCGGAGTCGTAGCCGTCGCGGGCGGATCGTTTTTCTTGGCCGCAAACAGCGCGCCCATGAAATCCGGAGCGGGGCCGACACCGGGCAACTGGTCGGTTTGTGTAACCAGATCGGTGGTGGTGACGCTCAGGTTCTTTTCCGCGGCAGCCTTTTCCATTCCCGCAGTACGCGCCAAGGTCTGCACCGAGCTGGCGACGTTCTGCGCCTGGGCCGAAGCTTTCTGTTTCTTCAGCACCGGCTCAATCTCGACCTTCACCTCTGCAAGGGGCTTCAGTCGCGGCTCCTGCTTGGCTTCGACGTGAATAATGTGGAAGCCATAACTGGTGCGAATGATGCCGGTGGTCTGTCCCACCGGAGTATTGAAGGCCGCCTGCTCGAATTCCGGAACCGTCCTGCCTCGCGTCAGCGGGGGCAACAGGCCGCCGTCCTTTGCGCTTCCCGGATCCTCCGAGTACTTCTTGGCCAGATCGGCGAAGCTCGCGCCGGCCTTCAATTGCTTGTCCACGTCTTCGGCTTTGGCTTTGGCCGCATCGACGGCTTTCTGATCGACCTTGCCGTTCGTGTCCGGAGTGGGCGCTTTAATGAGGATGTGACGAACCGTCACCGTCTCAGGGAGACGATAGTCATCCTCGTGCTGCTTGTAATACTGCTGCACTTCCTCAGGCGTGACCTGGACCTTGTCGGCCAGTTGGTTGGTGTCGATCAGAATGTACTTTGCCTTGACCTTCCCGGGAATGGAGTTCACATACATCTGCTTGTTCTGATCGTAAAAAGCCTTCAGTTCCACGTCCGTCGGCTTGATGTCCTTCTTCACATCGTCAAGCGTGAGCACGGCGTACTCGAATTTCACCTTGGTGCCCTGCTGCTTGACTTCCTTGGCGACGTCCTTCTCGCTTACCGTAATCGCCCCGCCAACTGCGGCCAACAGTTTGCGCTGAGCAATCTCACCCTTGACCTCTTGCTCGAACTGCTGCACACCCAGGTTGAATTCGCTCTCAATGAACCGTTCGTAAGCCTCCTGTCCAATGAAGTTGCCATTCGGGAAAATCACCTGGCCAAACTGCCCCTGGTGGAGATAGTCGCGGAGTTCGTCATCGGTGACTCCAAGACCCATCTTGTCGGCTTCGTAGACAATTGCCTTCTCCGTGATGATGCCCTGCGCGGCACGCTGCATCAGATATGGCATGAGCTGTTCGGGAACATTGCCTTTGAACTGTTGCTTGCCGATCAGTCGAGCCTGCTGCTCCACTTGCTGCAGGCCGACCTCCTGATCGCCCACTTTGGCCAATACACCTTGCGTAGTGAGGCCGCCGCTGAAGTAATCGCCGAAGAGGCCGCCAGGAACAAGCGTGATGACCATCATCACGCAGATGACGACCAGGATGCCGCCCAAAATAATTTTCTTGATGGGACCGGGCTTTTGCAGAAATCGAAGCATGCTTTGGAAACTCCGGATGGGTTAGCTGAATTCCTTTATTATAGACTAGCCGCGATCGTTGCCGGGCGAGTCACGACCGGAACGTCGCACGACGTGGGATTGCGCACTTGCCTAAATGTATCCAGATGCCACTCAGCTGCCAAAATTCCCCACACGCAGCGGAGTACTTCACATCCGGGAAAGTGGCTG